>Ga0192647_100319_pt1 | contig 33175 bp, 30 predicted proteins | sample LauGreFa1BDMLBSN_2_FD_133046 | JGI IMG/M metagenome (GOLD analysis project Ga0192647, IMG submission 133046) | Freshwater lake microbial communities from Lake Michigan, USA - Fa13.BD.MLB.SN - reassembly | ecosystem: Environmental > Aquatic > Freshwater > Lake | place: Lake Michigan, USA... | reverse complement strand
GCATCCAAACACCCTGGCATGCCAATGCCAATCACTTGGGGTGCAGGCAGGTTCAAGCTTTGTCGGGCCGACCACAGCAACCCGTTCATCGTGTCCAAGATGGCGGTGTAACTGTGCGACGGGGACGCTTGGCGCTGTCGGTGAATGCAATGCCCTTGCTCATCCAACACCGCTATTTCAATCTTGGTGCCGCCCAGGTCGATGCCAATTTGCACAGTCATGTTGATTGAGTCAGTGCCAGCAAGCCAGCTTCATCCAACACCGGAATACCCAAGGCCACGGCTTTGTCGAGTTTGCTGCCAGCGGCCTCGCCAGCGATCAAGGCGGTGGTTTTTTTACTGACGCTGCCAGCGACCTTGGCGCCTGCTTGTTCAAGCAAAGCTTGCGCTTGTTCGCGTGACAAGGTCGGCAAGGTTCCGGTGATGACATAGGTATGACCACTGAGCGGCAAATCCAACCGCGCGCCCGGCGCAGACTCTTCCCAATGCACGCCGCACTCCCGCAGTTGTTGCACCACTTCGCGGTGATGGGCTTGGTCGAAAAACATGCGCAAACTGTTGGCCACCACGGGCCCCACATCGTTGACAGTCAGCAGTTGCTCTGTGCTGGCATCCATCAAGGCGTCAAGGCTGCCAAAGTGTTTAGCGAGGTCTTTCGCGGTGGCCTCGCCCACATGCCGAATGCCCAAACCAAATATGAAGCGCGGCAACGTGGTTTGTTTGGACTTCTCCAAACTGTCGAGCAAATTGTTGGCTGATTTCTCTGCCATGCGGTCAAGCGCTGTCAATTGCGCGCGGGTCAAACGGTACAGGTCCGGCAACGTATGGACCAAGCCCGCATCCACCAATTGATCAATCAATTTCTCGCCCAAATCGTCAATTTCAACCGCACGCCGTTGGGCAAAATGCAAAAACGCTTGTTTGCGCTGGGCACTGCAAAACAAACCGCCAGTGCAACGATAGTCGGCTTCGCCGTCCTCACGCACCGCCGGACTGGCACACACTGGACACGCCCGTGGCATGGTGAAAACAGGGCCTGCATGCGCCCGTTTTTCCAACACGACGGACACCACTTCAGGAATGACGTCGCCTGCGCGCCTGACCACCACGGTGTCGCCGACACGCACATCTTTTCGTCGGGCTTCATCTTCGTTGTGCAAAGTCGCGTTGGTCACCGTCACGCCCCCGACAAACACAGGTGCCAATTTGGCAACCGGCGTGAGTTTTCCTGTTCGTCCCACTTGCACTTCAATCGCCTGTACCGTGGTGAATTCCTCTTGCGCAGGGTATTTGTGCGCGACGGCCCAACGGGGTTCTCTGCTGACCATGCCCAAGCGCTGCTGCAAAGCAATGTGGTTCACCTTGTACACCACGCCATCAATGTCGAAAGGCAGTTGGTCGCGGTCGTGTGCAATCTGTTGGTGGTAGGCAATCAAGCCTTGCGGGCCCGTGACACGTTGACAATGTTCAGACACAGGAAAGCCCCAAGCTTTGAGACACATCAGCACGTGGTCATGGGTCTCATAGGTTTGTAAACCATGCAACGTGGCCTCTACCGCAGAGAACGCCACCTCGGGTGACGCATGGAAATGCAATGCATATGCAAAAAAACTCAGCGGCCGTTGTGCGGCAATTTTGGGGTCCAGTTGCCTGACCGCACCCGCCGCAGCGTTGCGCGGGTTGACAAATGTCTTTTCATGTTTGGCGCCATGTGCAATCCGTTGGCGCTGACGTTCATTCAGGCTTTCAAAATCATCGCGACGCATGTAGACCTCGCCCCTGACCTCCAATGCAGCGGGCGCTGTATCGGGTAACCGCAAAGGAATTTGGCCAATGGTGCGGATGTTGTGCGTGACGTCTTCGCCGGTTTGTCCGTCGCCACGGGTACAGGCTTGCACCAGCACATGGTCTTTGTAAATCAGGCTGATGGCGAGTCCGTCAAATTTCAATTCAGCGACATATTCCAGCGGAGGATCATCTGATGTCAGTTGCAAGACTTTGCGAACACGGGTGTCAAATTGAATCGCCCCTTCAGGCGAAATGTCCGTCTCGGTATGGATGCTGAGCATCGGGACTTTGTGGGCCACAGAAGAGAACGCCGCCATGGGTTGCGCCCCGACACGTTGGGTGGGTGAATCGGTTGTGATGAGTTCGGGGTGAGCCGCTTCAAGCGATTGAAGTTCGCGAAAGAGTCGGTCGTATTCGGCATCCGGTATGAGCGGCTCATCCAACACGTGGTAATGGTGGCCCGCCAATTGCAATTGCCGGCGCAGCTGAGCGATGCGTTCTTGCATGGCCCCGTTCAACTGAACAATCGACGCGCTTGTAATGAACCAGCGGCGAGGTCGCGCGCGGCCAGTTCGTCATAGAGTTGGCGCAGATCGCGGTCGATGATTTGGATGGCCTGCTCTGACAGGGGTTGGCCGTTGTCATCGGTGACGATGCCGTCCATGGCGTCAGACAGTTCTTTGGCGGTTTCACACAACCGGGCAAATGCCTGCTCCGACTGAGCCACTTGTGGCACATCCAAATTCAAGCTGATGCTTCGCAACGCGGCTTGGTTCGGGTCTTCAGCCATGGCCGCACGGGCGTCAAATTGCAGCACCAGCACAGGAGGCAAACCCGCCACAGAGGACGCCACCACCATGCGCCCGGGAATGACGCCGGGCACAAACCCAAGCCGCGACGCCTGTTGCTGCACATAGCCAGGGCTCCAAGCCGACTTGCGCGCCTGCAAGGTAAAGCTCAACTGGGCATCATGGGCGCTGGCAAATTGGTCCAATTCCCGCGCATGGGCCAAGGCCTCGTGCATGTCGGGGAACTCTGGTGTGCTGGAGAACGCGTCAGCGAAGGCTTGGGCTTTCACCACGAATTCTGAAAATTCAATCTCGTTGAGTGGGCCTTGGCGGTTTGCCACTTGGATGCCTGCTTGGAATGCGCTGTAGTAACGCTGGGCTTGCAAACTTTCCCAGTTGCCGTTGTCAGCATTCAAACCTTCCACCACAAACAATTTGTTGCCCACACGGCGGATCGATGGCAATGCAGCAATCGCAGCCTCGCCGGAGACAGGCGCGTCCAATTCCATGGTCGCGATGACGTCGATCAGTGCATCGAGTTGGGTGCTGACATTGCGTTCACCGACACTGGCTTGGAACGGACTTTCCAACGCTGAATCGGTGTCGGATGACGGCTCAATCAAAGGTGTGACTTCCAACGCCATCAATTCGTCAGGCGTTAAAAAAGGTTCCGCTTGTTTGGGCTGGTTTTGTCGAGACGTCCATGTGCTGTGGGCCACGACCACCACCAAGACCAAGCCACCCGCGATGGCTAACCACATCTGAAAATTGCTCATTGACTGACTCTCATGCGCTTTCAGCCATGCTGACCGCGGCTTCCATGTCCACCGCAACGATGCGCGAAACACCTTGCTCTTGCATGGTCACCCCGATCAGTTGCTCGGCCATTTCCATGGCAATCTTGTTGTGCGAAATGAACAAGAACTGGGTTTCTTTGGACATGCTGGAGACGAGTTTGCTGTAGCGTTCCGTGTTGGCATCGTCCAGCGGCGCGTCCACCTCGTCGAGCAAACAAAACGGCGCAGGGTTGAGTTGGAAGATGGCAAACACCAAGGCAATCGCGGTCAACGCTTTCTCGCCACCGGACAGCAAGTAAATGGTTTGGTTTTTCTTGCCCGGTGGTTGCGCCATGACTTGCACACCTGAGTCAAGGATTTCGTCTCCGGTCATCACCAATTTGGCGGTGCCGCCACCAAACAGTTCGGGGAACATGATGCCAAAGTGGTGGTTCACCGTGGCGAAAGTGTCTGACAACAACGCGCGTGTTTCACCATCAATTTTGCGAATCGCATCTTCCAACGTGGTGATGGCTTCGTTCAAATCGGCAGATTGGGCATCCAAGAATTGCTTGCGTTCGCTGGCGGTTCCCAGTTCTTCCAACGCGGCGAGGTTAACCGCACCGAGTGATTGGATCTCTTTTTGCAATTTATCGATTTCTGTTTGCAAGCCATGCAGTTTGACGCTTTCTTCAGCGATGGACGCTTGGATCGCCGCAGTGTCTGCCTCGGCTTCTTGCAAAAACCGGTCGTATTGTTCGAACCCGATGCGAGCGGCTTGCTCTTTGAGTTGCGCGTCGACGATGCGTTGGCGCAAGGGTTCAAGTTCCCGTTCAATGCGCAGTCTGTCTTCGTTGCTGGTGCGCAAGCGGGCGGTCAGATCGTCATAGGAAGAACGCTTGGCAGCGAGCATGTTTTCTCGCTCTCGCTTGAGAGCCAAGGCGTCTTGCAAACCAGCTTGCGCCGCGGTGTCAGACAACGTGGCCAGTTCGGCTTGTTGTTTTTGCAATTCGTGACCCAGTTGCTCCAGTTGCTGCGCGGCAGTGTCGCGGGTGCGTTGCAGCTCCTCTGACTTGGCGTTCAAGGTCCGTAACCCGAATTGGGCTTCTTGGCTTTGGCGTTCAGTTTCACGCAGTTGTTCGCGCGCTTTTTGCAAAGCTTGCTCAGCAGCTTGTGCCGTGTCGTTCAAACCTTCATAGCGCTGCTGGGTCTGCGCCAATTGCATGTCCAAACTTTCAAACTGCGTTTGTTGGGTTTGTGCTCGCTCGTGCAAAGTTTGCAGTTGCGCTTGGATCTCGGTGGTCTCATCGGCCAATTGACCTTGGCGCGTTTTGATTTGCGCGGCCAACTGCTGTGCTTGCAGCACATCCACTTTCAAGGCATGCGCGCGGGCTTGGGTTTGGGTGGCTTCTTGTCGAATCTGGGTGCGCTGCTGAGAGGCCTGTGCCGCATGCGATTCAGCGCGTGCCAGTTGTGTTCTTGCTTCCTCTGTCATGAGAGATTGCGCACGGATTTGTTTGTCCAGGTTTTCAATTTCCTGGGCACGCGCCAGCAAACCCGCTTGCTCGCTGTCTTGCGCGTAAAAACTGACGCTGTGCAAACCCACAGCGTGACCTTCTGGGGTGAATATTTGTTGACCAGGTTGCAGCTTGGTTCGCAATGACAATGCGTCATCCAAGGTATTGGCGGTGAAGCATCCTGTCAGCCAATCGCCAAATAAAGCATTCAGACTGGCGTCGTTGAGTTTGAGTTGGTCGAATAGCTTTGGCAGGGACGAGGAGCCAGGGGCGGCAGCGGAAACAGCGGGTGAGAAGAAGCTCAATTTGGCCGAGGGCGCGTCCTTGGCGAATGCCTTGACGGTGTCCATTTTGGACACTTCAAGCGCAGCCAGTCGTTCACGCAGCGCCGATTCCAATGCTTGCTCCCAGCCGGGCGTGACATGCACCCGACTCCACAGCGGTTGCAAACTTTGCAAGCCATGCTTGTTCAACCAAGGGCTGAGCCGTTCATCACTCTTTAACTTTTCTTGCAACGCTTTCAAAGCCTGTTGACGCGCTTGCAATTCAACCCATTTGGCTGCTTCATCGTTGCTGGTTTGTTGCGCCGTCTTGCGAGCCGATTCAATGCCTTCCAGTGACGCCTCTAGGGCGTCAAGCTGCGCTTGGGTTTGGGCAGACAACTGCTCTGCTTGTGTCAGTTGTTGTTGCAGTTGAGCCAAGTGTTGCTCGTCTGGGGCGTTCAAGGCCTGGTGATCAGCTTGCAACCGGTCCATCCGTTGTTGTAATTGACGGGTTTGCGCTTGCAAGCCGGATTGTTCAGCGGCCAACACCTTCATTTGCTGCTGAACTTGGTTGACCTGTTGCGATTGGTTTTGCAGCGCTTCCCGAGCGGCCTGAGACTGGGTCTCTAGTTCGGGGAGTTGGTGTTGTTGGGTGGTCTGCGTCATTTGCAAATCACTGATCTGGGCTTCGAGGACGGTCTTGTCCGCATGAAGTTTTTCCGTCTCGGTCAGTGACTGCGTGGCTTGGTCTGTCCACTGTTGTGTTTGTGTTTGGATTTGAACCAAGCGAGCTTGCGCCCTTTCGCGCCCTTCGACCACAAAACGGATTTCGGCCTCCAACCGACCCACCTCTGCGCTGGCTTGGTAGAGCTGGCCTTGTGCTTGGTTGACTTGTTCACCCGCTTCGTAATGGGCTTGTCTAATCGTTTCAACGCTGGACTCTACTTGCCTGAGTTCTGCGGTTTTGGCTTCCAATGCGTTGGCGGCTTGTTCAGCTTGTTGGTGCAGACTGGTTTGCTCGGATTCGGCATCTGCACGCTTTAAAAACCATTGTTGCTGCTGTCGAAGGGTGACGCGTTTTTGCAAGCCGTTGAATTTTTGTGCCACTTCCGCTTGGCGTTCCAGCTTTTCCAAGTTGGCATTGAGCTCGCGCAGAATGTCTTCAACGCGGGTCAGGTTTTCGCGCGTGTCGCTGAGTCGGTTTTCGGTTTCTCGACGCCGTTCTTTGTATTTGGAAACGCCCGCGGCTTCTTCCAAAAACAAACGCAATTCTTCAGGCTTGGACTCAATGATGCGGCTGATGGTGCCCTGCCCGATGATGGCGTAAGCACGGGGCCCCAGACCGGTGCCCAAGAACACGTCTTGCACATCGCGGCGGCGGACCGGTTGGTTGTTGATGTAATAACTGCTGTTGCCGTCGCGGGTCAGTACGCGTTTGACCGCGATTTCTTCAAACTGATTCCATTGACCGCCTGCGCGATGCGATTGGTTGTCAAACACCAGTTCGACACTGGCACGGCTGGCAGGTTTGCGCGTGTGGGTGCCATTGAAGATGACGTCTTGCATGGATTCGCCGCGTAGTTCACTGGCACGGCTTTCGCCCAATACCCAGCGCACGGCGTCAATGATGTTGGATTTACCGCATCCATTGGGGCCAACGACGCCCACGAGTTGTCCTGGTAACAAAAAGTTGGTGGCGTCGGCAAATGATTTAAAGCCAGACAACTTGATGGAATTAAGACGCACTGTTTACCTTTTTGATGGGGAGGAAATATGGAATTTGCTGCCAGCGGTTTTTGCGGGCCGTTAAGTGTGTTGTGACAACTGTTCGCGCCATTCGGTCACTTCACGCTGCATGTTGCTCAGGGCGGGCAACAAACCCATGACCAATGGCTTGAGTTGTTCAACCGTCAATTGTCTGGTCGAGGCTTCGATGTCTACCAACTCTTTGGCCAAACCATCATTGCATAAAAAGGTCACATAACCTTTGAGCGTGTGTAACAGTTTTTGAAGCGTTGCAGAATCAGATTCAGACAGCGCTGTTTGCAAGGACTGCAAATCGCTTTGCAAACTCGATACGAAAGTATCAGCCAGATTCAGCATCTGGCCATGATCGGTCGCAAATTCGTCAGCTCTGGCTGTATCTAAGAAAATATACATGACACCGATAATATCAGCCATGAATCCCCAACTCACCCGTCTTCACCCCTATCCTTTTGAACGATTGCGCCAACTGCTGACAGACGTCAAACCCAGCGCCAAACACAGTCCGGTGAGTTTGGGCATCGGCGAACCCAGACACGCCACCCCTGCATTGATCATGGATGCGTTGAGAACGCACACCGCCGAATTGGCGGCTTACCCTGCAACCGCCGGTTCTATTGAATTCAGACAAGCCTGCAGCACTTGGCTAGAACGCCGATACGCCGTGCAAGTCAACCCGCAGACTGAAATTCTGCCCGTCAACGGTTCTCGCGAAGCCTTGTTTGCATTTGCGCAAACCGTGCTCGATGGCGACCCGGACAGTTTCGTGGTGTCCCCCAACCCCTTCTATCAAATTTACGAAGGCGCTGCCATTTTGGGTCATGCCCATGTTCACTATGCGCCAAGCTTGGCTGAGAAAAATTTTGCAGTTGACTGGGACAGCGTGCCCGATGCGGTTTGGCAACGCACGAAATTGTTGTTTGTCTGTTCGCCCGGCAACCCCACCGGCGCAGTGATGCCGTTGAGTGAATGGCAAAAATTGTTTGCATTGAGCGACCGACACGGGTTTGTCATTGCCTCGGATGAGTGCTACAGCGAAATTTATTTTGGTGACACACCGCCACTGGGCGGGCTGCAGGCGGCCAAGCTCTGCGGCCGATCTGATTTCAAACGGTTGGTCTGCTTCACCAGTTTGTCTAAACGAAGCAATGTGCCAGGTTTGCGCAGTGGGTTTGTCGCCGGTGACGCCGCATTGATCGCGCCATTTTTGCGTTACCGCACTTACCACGGCTCTGCCATGGGCGGTTTGGTTCAGCAAGCCAGCATCGCTGCATGGAACGATGAAACGCATGTGGCCGAGAACCGGGCCTTGTACAAAGCCAAGTTTGCGCAGGTCACACCGTTGCTGTCAACGGTATTGGATGTGGCATTGCCTGACGCCGGGTTTTACTTGTGGGCGGCGGTTCCAGGCGGTGACGATGAGGCTTTCGCCCGGGACTTGTTCACTCAATACAATGTCACTGTGTTGCCAGGTCGTTATTTGGCCCGCGAGGTCCATGGCATCAACCCCGGCCAAGGCCGCATTCGCATGGCATTGGTCGCACAACCCGAAGAGTGCCTCGAAGCGGCACGCCGTATTGTTCAATTTGTTCAAACCCACTATCCATCACCATCATGAGCCAACAACTGCAATCCATCATTGACACCGCTTGGGAAAACCGCACCCAGTTCAGCCCTTCATCCGCGCCCAAAGAATTGACCGAAGCAGTTGAACATGTGATCGCTGAACTCAATGCCGGACGCCTTCGTGTGGCAACCCGCCAGTCAGTGGGTCAATGGACCACGCACCAATGGCTGAAAAAAGCCGTTCTGCTTTCCTTCCGTCTGAAAGACAACCATGTGGTCAAAGCCGGCGATTTGGGCTTTTACGACAAAGTGCAAACCAAGTTTTCCAACATGGACGAAGCCCACATGAAAGCCAGTGGGGTGCGCGTGGTGCCACCTGCCGTGGCTCGCCGCGGCAGCTACATCGCCAAAGGTGCCATCTTGATGCCCAGTTACGTGAACATTGGCGCGTACGTCGATGAAAACACCATGGTTGACACCTGGGCCACCGTGGGTTCATGCGCACAAATTGGCAAGAACGTGCACCTGTCTGGGGGTGTCGGCATTGGCGGCGTGCTCGAACCCGTGCAAGCCAACCCAACCATCATTGAAGACAACTGCTTCATTGGCGCACGTTCTGAAGTGGTGGAAGGTGTGATTGTTGAAGAGAACTCTGTCATTTCAATGGGTGTGTACATTGGTCAGAGCACCAAAATTTACGACCGCGCCACAGGTGAAGTGACTTATGGACGCGTGCCTGCAGGTTCAGTGGTGGTGTCTGGCAATTTGCCCAGTGCCGACGGTAAATACAGTTTGTACTGCGCGGTCATTGTCAAACGCGTGGATGCACAAACCCGCGCCAAAACCAGCCTGAACGATTTGTTGCGCGACTGAGCATGTCGCCGACGCTTGATCTGGTCGAACAACTGATCGCCTGTCCTTCGGTCACGCCGCAGGATGCGCAGTGCTTGTCTTTGATTGAACAGCGGTTGACGCCCTTGGGTTTTCTGTGCGAGCGCATGGACCACGGGCCAGCCGATGGCATCGTCAGCAACCTGTGGGCGATCAAACGCAGTGCCTCGCCCCATGCCAAAACTTTGGTGTTTGCAGGTCACACCGATGTCGTGCCCACCGGTCCGTTGAACCAATGGCACAGCGACCCCTTCACGCCGACTCACCGTGACGGCAAATTGTTTGGCCGCGGAGCCAGCGACATGAAAACGTCCTTGGCCGCGATGGTGGTCGCCGCTGAAGAATTTTTTCAATCGCACCAGTCTGCAGATTTTTCGTTGGCATTTTTGTTGACCAGCGACGAGGAAGGTCCGTCTGTTGACGGCACAGTCAAAGTGGTCGAAGCCTTGAAAGCACGTGGCGAACCGCTGCATTGGTGCATCGTGGGCGAGCCCACATCGGTGCATCACATCGGTGACATGGTCAAAAACGGCAGGCGCGGCACCTTGAGTGGCAAATTGACCGTCAAGGGTATTCAAGGTCACATTGCCTATCCGCAATTGGCGCGCAACCCGGTGCACCAACTGGCGCCTGCCTTGGCTGAATTGACCAGCATGGCATGGGACGCAGGCAATGCCTATTTCCAGCCCACCAGCTGGCAGGTCAGCAACATCCATGCGGGAACCGGCGCCAACAACGTCATCCCAGGTGAAGTGGTGGTGCATTTCAATTTTCGATTCAGCACCGAATCCACGGCTGACAGTTTGAAACACCGCTTAGAAGAGGTGTTAAATCGCCACCAACTGGAATACAGCATCCAGTGGACTTTGGGTGGGCAGCCATTCATCACCACCCCGGGCGATTTGCTCGCTGTGGTTCAACAAGCCATCACCCATTGCACCGGACTGCAGACCGAGTTGTCCACCACCGGTGGAACCAGCGACGCGCGGTTCATCGCACAAATTTGTCCTCAAGTGATTGAATTTGGCCCACCCAACGACAGCATTCATCAAATCAACGAATTTGTGCGTCTCAACGACATCGACACTTTGAAAAATATTTACTTGCAAGTATTGGTCCAACTGCAGCAGCAATCTCTCAGCGCTTCAGTGGCATGACGCCTGTTCAATTGATCGTTCATTGCGCCGCGCAATTGACCCAAGCGGGCGTGTCCTTTGGCCAAGGCACTTTGTATGCAGACGACGAAGCCGCATGGTTGGTGTTGTGGGCTTTGGGGCTGCCGCTTGACACAGATACCAGCCAACTGACGACGGATGTCGAAGAGCAGGCCGTGCAGTCTGTGCTGAACTTGCTGGCGCAGCGCATTCAAACCCGCCAGCCCTTGGCTTATTTGACCAAAGAAGCATGGCTTCAAGGCGTTTCGTTTTATGTGGATGAACGTTGCCTGATTCCTCGAAGCCTGATCGCAGAGACCATTGCAACGGGAAGCATGGATCCTTGGCTGTCACCTGACAGCACCAAGGCTTTGGACTTGTGCACAGGCGGCGGCAGTTTGGCCGTGCTGCTGGCGTTGGCTTACCCGTCCTTGCACGTGGATGCGTCGGACATCTCGGCACAAGCGTTGGCGGTGGCGCAAATCAACATCGACAGACATGGACTGCCAGACCGCATCAAGCTGTTGCTCAGTGACGGGCTTTCACATGTGCAAGGCATTTACGACCTGATCGTTTGCAATCCGCCTTATGTCAATGCCCAAAGCATGGCGGCGTTGCCTGCGGAATTTCAAGCCGAACCGGTATTGGCTTTGGCCGGTGGTCACGATGGCATGGACTTCGTGCGTCGTCTTTTGCAAACCGTGTCAAACCACCTGACTGACCACGGTGTGTTGGTGCTCGAAATTGGCCATGAAATACAACACTTTCAACAGGCATTCGCGCACCTGGAGCCTGTGTATTTGTCTACGAGTGCCGGTGAAGAACAGGTGCTGTTGATCACCAAGCAGGCTTTGATGACATGATCACGTTAAAACATATTTCACTCAGACGCGGCACCAAGTTGTTGCTGGACCAAGCCTCGGTCACCCTCAACCCGGGTGAAAAAGTGGGTTTGGTGGGCCGCAATGGCGCGGGTAAATCGAGTTTGTTTGCGTTGCTCAACCGCAGCTTGCAAGAAGACTCCGGTGAATTTCACATACCCACGCAATGGCGAATGGGTCAAGTGGCACAAGAGATGCCAGAAACCTCGCAAAGTGCCACCGAATTTGTGATCGATGGTGACACTGCATTGCAATTGGCTCGAAGTGAAGTGACCGCTGCCGAAGAAAGCAATGACGGCGAACGCATGGCGAATGCTTACATGGCCTTGTCAGATGCAGGTGAACACGATGCGCCGGCCAGAGCCCAATCTTTGATTTTGGGTCTGGGCTTCAAAACCAGTGAATTAGACAATCCCGTGAACAGTTTTTCGGGAGGGTGGCGCATGCGTTTGCAACTGGCGCGCGCGCTGATGAGCCCTTCTGATTTGCTGTTGTTGGATGAACCCACCAACCACTTGGATTTGGATGCTTTGGTTTGGTTGGAGAGTTGGCTCAAGCGCTACGAAGGTACATTGTTGGTCATCAGCCACGACCGCGAATTTTTAGATGCCGTGACCCAAGTCACCTTGCATATCGATGCCGCAAAACTCATGCGCTACGGTGGCAACTACAGCAAATTTGAAGACATGCGTGCCGAGCAAATGAACCTGCAACAAAACGCGTTTGCCAAGCAACAAGACAAAATCGCGCATTTGCAAAAATTCATTGCGCGCTTCAAGGCCAAGGCGAGCAAAGCCAAACAAGCCCAAAGTCGGGTCAAGGCGCTGGAGCGAATGGAAAAAATCGCACCCTTGCTCAGTGAAGCCGATTTTCAGTTTGAGTTCAAACCGCCTGCCCATTTGCCCAACCCCATGCTGTCCATGCAGAACGTGAGTTTTGGGTATCCGTCCAGCGAATCTTCTTCATTGCCGCCGACGGTCATTGTTCAAAACATCAGCCGATCGGTGTTGGCTGGACAGCGGATCGGCATTTTGGGTGCCAACGGACAAGGCAAATCGACCGTGGTGAAAACCATTGCAAGAAGTTTGCAAGCGGTGGCGGGTGAAATCACCGAAGGAAAAGGCTTGAACATCGGTTATTTCGCGCAACAAGAATTGGATGTGCTGCAACCTGCTGACAACCCACTGGATCACATGGTTGCATTGGCAAAACGATTGACCCAAAACGGTTTACTGACTGGCCAAGCCACACGCGAACAAGACTTGCGGAGTTTTCTGGGCCAATTCAATTTCAGTGGGGACATGGTCAAGCAAACCGTTGGCAGCATGAGTGGCGGTGAAAAGGCGCGGCTCGTCTTGTGCATGTTGGTTTGGCAGCGCCCAAATTTGCTGCTGCTGGATGAACCCACCAACCATTTGGACTTGGCCACCCGCGAGGCCTTGTCAGTCGCACTCAATGAGTTCGAAGGCACCGTCATGCTGGTCAGCCATGACAGGGCGTTATTGCGCGCCGTGTGCGATGAATTCTGGATGGTCAGTCGGGGCGGCATCTCGCCTTTTGATGGCGATTTGGACGATTACCAACGGTTTTTACTTGATGAAGCCAAGCGTCTCAAAGCCTTGGCTGCCACTCCCGCCTCCGCCACACAAGCCGTGCACAAACCCATTGAAAAAACGGGAAGCGCCAAGCCTTCCATGCCCTCGGTGAAACACTTGCAAAAAGAATTGGCTCAGGTAGAGACCAAGATGCAGTCGCTTGAAGCGCAGCGAGATGCATTGCACGCCTTGCTGACCAGTGCAAATTTGTCTGTGTCAGATTTGGCAAACCATGGCAAAGCGCTCAAGCAAATTGAAGAAGAATTGCCCGCGCTTGAGACCCAGTGGTTGGCATTGACCGAGCAGTTGGATAGCAACGTCGCTGCGAAATAAAAAAAACCAGTTCGGATGAACTGGTTTTTTTGAATGAGGGTGGTAGGACGTACAAGATTCGAACTTGTGACCAACGGATTAAAAGTCCGCTGCTCTACCAACTGAGCTAACGTCCCATCATTTCGTTATTGCGTATTTGAAACAACGAAGCCACAAATTATAGCGGGTTTTTTCAGTCATTTTCTCAGTCCGCATCAGCCAGAAAAATGGTTCAACGCCCAACCAGCAGCGCAGTGACCAAACGTCGCTGTCACCGTGACCAACGAGCCATAGCCATGGCAATTCAAATCGTTGTTGCAACTGTCACCCGGTTCGGAAACCGGCCGCACAATCGATTCCTTGCTGAATACCGCATGAATACCAGACAGCGTTTTGTCTGAGGGAATCACCGATGATTTTCTTAACCGCTGCCTAACCTGCGCCAATAAGGGGTCGTGCGTGACCAACGTCAGGTCTGCCAACTCAACCATTTGGGCTTGCTTTTTTCCACCCGCGGCACCGACCATGACCATGGGTTTGTGGTGCTTGATGGCCCATGCAGCCAAGGCGACTTTGGCGCTGACTTGGTCTGTCGCATCAATCAGCACATCAACGTCTTCGCGCATCAAACAGTCGATGTTCTCTGGGGATACAAACTCGTCAACCACATTGACTTGGCAATCGCCATTGATTTGCTTGATGCGCTCTGCCATGGCGGACACTTTGCTTTGTCCCAAAGTGCTGCTCAAGGCATGCAATTGCCGATTGATGTTTGACTCGGAGACATGGTCCATGTCGATCAATGTCAGTTGACCAATACCGCTTCTGGCAAGCGCCTCCACAGTCCATGAGCCAACGCCACCAATGCCCACCACCACCATGTGTGAATGGCGTAAGCGTTGTGCGTGGGTGGCGCCATACAAACGGGACAGGCCCGAAAAACGACGTTCAGTGTCCTGGGGTTCAACCGTCAAACCTGTCACCCGTGTCAAGGCAATTTCAGTTTGGGTAACCGTTCTTTGGCTGCTTCAGCCGCTTCAGACGTTGGGTATTGTTCAATCAAATCTTCCAATGTTTTTTTAGCTTCTAACGGAAGTTTCAATTCGATTTGAGAATTCGCTAGCGTCAACAGGGCTTCAGGAAATTTGGCGTGTCCTTCGTTCATCGTCACAAATGCTTTGAGTTGATTGGCCGCATCAACATATTCGCGCTTGACGTATTTGGCGCTGGCCAACCAAAACAATGCACTTTGGCGAAAGCCTGTTTCGGGGTATTTGCGCAGAAAGGTGGAAAACGAATTGATGGCGCCGGCAAACTCGCCTTTGCGAAACGTTGCCAACGCCAATTCAAAGTCCTTCTTTTCAACCGGATCAACTTGAAATTCCAAGCCATCCATTTGAACAGCCAACGGCTCTAATTTAGAAAACCGCTGGTCTTGTTTGGCCAGGCGCTCTTCCAAGCTTGTGATCGCTTCTTTATGGCTTTTCTTGAGCAACGTAATTTCACGTTGCAACTGGTCTTTTTCGCCACGCAATTCAGACAAGGACTGTTTGAGTCCATCAAGTTGAGCCTGCAATTGCAACATGCCCTGTTGAAGCCTTGAAGCCTCAACTTGCATGTCGCGCACTGCTTGCTCACGCAGTGATTGCTGAGACTTGACAACAGCATCTATCGATCGTTGCAACGAAGCTTCGCTTGACTGCTGAGCTTGGCGGAGGTTTTCTACCCGTTGGCGCAAATCCAATATGGCCCTGCGCGCTTCGTCATCTTCAAATACGGCAGCTTGCACGCTGCCAGCCATCCACAGCGTGAAACAAGCCAGTCGCAAATGGCTTGGGACAATCATTTGTTATAAAAGAATTCAGCGCGACGGTTTTTAGAAAATGCGGATTCTTCGCTGCCTTGAGCGGCAGGCTTTTCTTCACCAAAGCTCACGGTTTCGATTTGGGCAGCATTCACACCCAACAAGGACAGGCTTTGACGAACAGCATCTGCGCGCTTTTGGCCCAAAGCCAAGTTGTATTCGCGACCGCCGCGCTCATCGGTATGGCCTTCAAGCGAAAGCTTGGCACGGGCATTGGATTTCAAAAATTGGGCATGGGCTTCGATGGTCGCCTGGAATTCAGGCTTGACAGTGAAACTGTCGTAATCGAAGTAAACAACTTTGTCGACATTCGCTGGGCCGGCAGATGTGTTTTCGTTACCCAAGGAGTTGACGGGTTCAACCGTGGATGTAGGTTGTTGAACTTGTTGGCTGGATGAAGAGGATGAAGCGCTGATATCGGACATGCCAGAGCCTGAAGACCCGTTTGAGACGCTGGAAGCTTTTTTATCTACAACTGGTACCTCGTTGAGTTTCACGCCTGATGCGCAGGCAGTCAAAAGAAGTGCCAGTAAAAAAGAGATAAATGTTTTATTCACGAAAGTGCTCCGATGTTCATGGTTTCAAAAAAGGTCCCCAATGGGGTTCTCGTATCGTTGATGTCTGCCCAGACAATTTGGCGTTGATTTTGCCATCCAACGTGGTGGTCATCAGGGTTTCCTTACCTTGCACTTGAGTCGCGTACAAAATAAGTTTGCCGTTCGGCGCAAAACTGGGTTTTTCATCATGGTTGGTTTCTGTCAAAGTGGTTACTTTGTCAGTAGCAAGGTCCATGAGTTGGAGTTTAAAGGAAGCGCCATTGCGCGATATGTATGCTAACCACTTGCCATCGGCACTTAATGTAGGCGAAATGTTGTAGTTGCCCGTGAACGTCACGCGTTGAACCGGGCCGCCAGAAGAAGGGATGCGGTAAATTTGGGGAGAACCGCCACGGTCACTGACAAAATAAATCGCACTGCCATCCGGTGTGAATACCGGTTCAGTGTCGATGCCACTCGATTGGGTAATGCGTCTGGCTTCGCCTCCCTTGGCATCAATGATGAAAATTTGCGAACCGCCTTCTTTGGTCAATGTGACCGCCAGCGTCTTTCCATCAGGCGACCAAGCAGGCGCGCTGTTAGACCCTCTGAAATTGGCAAGCACACGGCGCTTGCCTGTACTGACGTCGTGAACATACACCACAGGTTTGCGTGCTTCAAAAGACACATATGCCAGTTCATTGCCGTTGGGCGACCAACTCGGCGAAATGATCGGTTCGGGACTGGTGAGAGCAGCTTGTGCGTTTTCGCCGTCCGCATCAGACACCCACAACATGTGGCGATTCGCATGCTTGGTGATGTAAGTGATGCGGGTTGAAAAAATGCCTTTGTCTCCGGTCATTTTTTCGTAAACCTGATCAGCGATTCTGTGCGCAACCAACCGCAAATCCGGCGTGAATGCCACGAAACTTTGGCCGCCAAGGTCTTGGTTTCTGACGGTGTCCCACAACCGATAACGGATGTCAAAGCGACCATCCGCCAGTCGGGTCACGCTGCCAGTCAACAAACCATCGATGTTTTTGGACTTGACGGCAACAAAATCAGGGCGGGTGTTTTCATCAATGACCATGCCGGGCTTGGAGGTTTTGAATTGACCACTTCTGTCCAAATCAGCAGCAATGATTTGAGTGATTCGTTGCGGCGCCAAATCACCACCTTTGAACTCGGAAATTCCAATCGGAATTTGGGTGATGCCGACACCTGAGATTTCAACTTTGAATTCTGCGTGTGCCACATTGACCACACCAAAAAGCAGCCCCCAAAGGGCAGTAAGAGCAAAGGCGAATCGGGTCATATTGAATCGTGGTGATGAACTCTACACATTGTAACCGTGCAAGCGTCGCGCAAGGGTGATAATCACACTCTGAGAATTGTTATCCAACCCATGCACCGCCCACCACATTTTCTGCAACGTCTGCTGACCTGCATTCGACTCTTTCAATATCCCGGGTATGCATGGGTCACTGCGGTGATTTGCATGGTGTTGGTGGCGCTTTGTGAGCCCATGGTTCCAGCATTGCTGCAACCCTTGCTTGACAAGGGTTTTCAGCAAAACAGTTTTCCCATTTGGTTGGTGCCGGTCGCGCTGATCGGTTTATTCGGCATCCGCGGCATGGGCATGTTCGTTGGGCATGTGGCCATTGCCAAGATCACACAAACCGGTTTGTTGGCTCTGCGCATGCAAATGTTCAACCGATTGCAAGACGCGGCCCTGCCCTTGTTCCGTCAACAAAATGCCAGTGCCATTGGCAACACCTTGGTATTCGAGGTCCAGGTGGGCGCCCAAACATTGGTCAATTCTGTGATCGGCACAGTGCGCGACAGTTTGACCTTGATTGCTTTGATCGGCTATTTGCTCTACCTGAATTGGAAACTGAGTTTGATCGTGGCCTTGCTCATTCCTTCAGTGGCTTGGTTGATGAAAGTATTGAGCAAACGACTCTACGCTTTGGTCAGGCACTCACAACAAGCCACCGATCAACTTTCTTACGCGGTTGAAGAAACCGCCTTGGCGCACCGCGAAATTCGTTTGCACGAAGCACAAGGCATGCAAACACAGCGGTTTGAAGGTTTGGGCAAAGCCATGTCCAGACTGGCGATCAAAACCGCGGTCGCCAACTCGGGTATCACGCCGTTGACCCAATTGTTCTCTGCCATCGCCTTGTCTGCGGTGATCAGCGTGGCCTTGCTACAAAGCCAAGACAGCCACATGAGCGTGGGCGGGTTTGCCGCATTTGTCACAGGCATGTTGATGCTGGCCAACCCAATCAAACATTTGTCAGAAGTGGCAGGGCCCATGACACGGGGCATTGCTGCGCTTGAGCGCGCCTTGGAATTGGTTCACGCCACGCCGGTTGAAAGCAGTGGTCAGCACCGCAGTGAGCGTGCCAGCGGGCACTTGCAACTGCAACAAGTGTCTGTGCGTTACCAAGCCGATTTGCCTTTTGCCTTGGACAGCATTGACTTGGAGATTCACCCGGGGGAAACGGTCGCTTTGGTGGGCAGTTCAGGCTCCGGAAAAACCAGCTTGGCCAATTTGTTGCCTCGGTTTGTGGACCTGACCAGCGGTGAGATTTTGTTGGATGGTGTGTCACTGCCGCACTGGGACTTGCGTAACCTGCGTCGTCAGTTCGCCATGGTCAGCCAAACGGTGGTGGTTCTGAATGACAGCCTGGCAGCCAATGTGGCCTTGGGCCAAATACCCGATCGAGACAAGGTGGTTGAATGTTTGCTGGCAGCGAATTTAGGCGACTATTTGCAAACCTTGCCCCAACACATTGACACGTTGGTTGGTCACAATGCTTCTACTTTGTCAGGCGGACAGCGCCAGCGTTTGGCCATCGCCAGGGCCATGTACAAGGACGCGCCGATTTTGATACTGGATGAAGCCACCTCCGCCTTGGACAACGAATCCGAGCGCATGGTTCAAGATGCTTTGCAAACATTACAAATGGGCAGGACCACGTTGGTGATTGCCCACCGTTTATCGACCATTGAATCCGCCGATCGCATCGTGGTGATGGACTCAGGCAAGATCATCGAGGTGGGCAACCATTCCGCATTGATGCAACGCAATGGCGTGTACGCTTCGATGTTCAGGCTGGGCAGTTCAGGGCACTTGTCCCACGCATGATGTCGGTTGAATCAACCGTTCACAACAACACAATATTGAACTGTTCAGCATCTACGCCAAATTCGGCTTGCAACGAGATCGGTTTTCCAATGAATTCGCTCAAGCCCGCCAGATGCAGGCTTTCCTCTTCTTGCAACAGATCAATCACCTTGGGCGAAGCCAGCACACGAAATTCTTTCGGACTGAACTGGCGCGCTTCGCGCAATATTTCCCGCAAGATGTTGTAAGCCACGGTTCGGGTGGTGTTGACAATGCCCCTGCCCTGACAATGCGCACAGGGCTCGCAGAGCAATTGGGCCAAGGACTCGCGCGTGCGTTTGCGCGTCATTTCCACCAAACCCAACGCAGAGAAACCACTGACGCTGGTTTTCACTTTGTCACGCGACAGCTGTTTTGCAAATTCAGCCAACACGGCTTCGCGGTGTTCGGTTTTTTGCATGTCAATGAAATCAGTGACGATGACGCCGCCCAAATTTCGCAAGCGAAGTTGTCGTGCAATCGCACCCGCTGCTTCTAAATTGGTTTTGAAAATGGTGTCGTCAAAATTGCGTGCACCGACAAAACCACCTGTGTTCACATCGATCGTGGTCAGCGCTTCGGTTTGGTCAATGATCAAATAGCCGCCGGACTTGAGTGCAACCTTGCGTCCCAAGGCTTGCTTGATTTCATCGTCAATGTTGAACAAATCGAAGATCGGGCGTTCACCCTTGTAATGCGCCAGCTTGGAAACGGCTGAGGGCATGAATTCACGGCCAAAGACTTGCAGCATGTCGTGTTGTTCATGCGAATCGATGCGAATGGTTTGGGTGGTCTCATCGACCATGTCTCGCAACACGCGTTGCAGCAGGTTCAGGTCTTGGTGCAGCAATGACTTGGGGGGCATTTGCTGCGACGCGGTCTTTACCTTGGCCCAGGTTTTTCGCAAGTAGGCGATGTCTTCTTTGAGTTCATCTTCGCTGGCGTCCTCGCCATTCGTGCGCAAAATGAAACCGCCCTTTTCATCCGCTTGGTGCGCGAGTTCAATCAACTTCAACCGCAATGGTTCACGTTGTTCTTGGGGAATTTTTTGTGACACGCCAATGTGGTTGTCCTGCGGCAAGAAAACCAATAAGCGCCCTGCAATGCTGATTTGGGTGGACAGTCGCGCACCTTTGCTGCCTATCGGGTCTTTGATGACTTGCACCATCAGCGACTGGCCCTCAAACACCTGCTTTTCGATCGGCACCACCGCCGGGTGCGCTGGGTCTTGCTCTTGGGCTTTGGGATGCACTGGGTTGAACAAATCGGCCACATGCAAAAAAGCCGAGCGTTCCATGCCGATGTCGATGAACGCTGACTGCATCCCCGGCAAGACCCTGGCCACTTTGCCCGAGTAAATGTTGCCCACCAAGCCACGCTCAAGCGAGCGCTCGATGTGCATTTCTTGCAAAGCCCCGTTTTCAACCAAAGCCACGCGGGTTTCTTGCGGCGACCAGTTGATCAATATGTCATGTTGCATGGGTCAATCCTTCATCCATTCGAGCAGCATTTGTCTGGTCTCAAACAAAGGCAAGCCCATGATGCCAGAGTGGCTCCCTGTGATTTTTTTCACAAAGCCTGCCGCGACACCTTGAATGGCATATGCGCCGGCCTTGCCCATGGGCTCGCCCGTGCTGACGTAGTCAGCCATTTCGCTGTCTGTCAATGGCTGAAATGTCACGTTCGAAGACTGTACGCGGCACAAGCGGCGACGACCCTCTCCCAAAGCCACGGCAGTCAACACTTGGTGGGTTTGGCCAGAGAGCTGTCGCAACATGCGAAGCGCATCGGCTGCGTCGACGGGTTTGCCAAACACTTTGCCGCGCAACGTCACCGTGGTGTCAGCGGTCAGTATGGGCTGTGAGGACAAACCATGTGTTTGGCGTTGAAGCAAAGCCGCCTTGAGCTTCAATAAAGTGACGCGCCTGACATACGTGCGAGGCGTTTCACCTTCGAAGAAAGCCTCCAATGCCTCTGCTTGTTGCGTGTTGTCAGGCAGCAGCAAATCAAAGGACACCCCGATTTGGGTCAGCAATTGCTGACGGCGCGGACTCTGGGACGCCAGATAGATGCGAGGAAAGGCACTCATTCGCGGTGATACGGGTGGTTAGACAACATCGACCAAGCGCGGTAGAGCTGTTCGATCAACAGCACCCGCACCATCGCATGCGGAAGTGTCAAATCAGACAAACGGAGCAATTCATGACCGCCTTGACGGATGACCGGGTCAAACCCATCGGGTCCCCCAATGATGAGCGCGACCTCGGTCGCCTCGGCCTGCCAGCCTTTCCATTTCTCGGCCAGGTTTGCAGTTGACAGTGATTTGCCTTTTTCATCCAACCAAATGCGCAAACAGTCTTTGGGCAAGACAGCTTCAATTCGGCTCTTTTCTGCGGCCCAAATTTGGGCTAAGGTTTTGGAGGCGCGCGGTTCGGTTTTGACTGTTTTGAGGGTGAGTTTGATGTCTGGGGGAAACCGTTTGGCGTATTCGTCCCAAGCGGTTTGAGCCCAAGCAGGTACTTTTTGACCGACAGCCACCACCCAAATTTTCATGACTTAGAGGGTTTGGATGCAGTTTTCTTGGTGGCGGATTTTTGGGCGGCTGGCGATTTGGCAGGTGTCTTTTTGGCAGCAGCCTTTGGGGCGGCAGACTTTTTCGCAACCGGTTTGGCCGCCGGTTGAGGCTTGGCTGCACCCAGTTTGAGACGCACCGGCTTGTCGCCCCAAATTTCTTCCAAGTGGTAATACTGACGGATGGTGGGTTGCATGATGTGAACCACGATCGCACCGCAGTCAACAATGATCCATTCACCGTTTTCTTCGCCTTCCATTCGTGGTTTGCCAAACCCAGCGTCTCGCACATCGTCACGCACATTGGCCGCCAAGGCTTTGGTCTGGCGATTCGATGTGCCGCACGCAATGATCACCCGCTCAAACAAAGGCGACAAATGCTCTGTGTTGAACACCTGAATGTCTTGGGCTTTGACATCCTCCAAACTGTCGACGATGGTGCGTTGCAATTTTTGGACGTCTTTTTTGTCGGAGACTTCAGTCATGGGATTCCAGGTAAAGATGGTGTTGTTGAATGTATTGCGACACAGAAGGCGTTAAATCCTCGGTGGGCATGGCGCCATGGCTGATGCGAGAACGAATCTCAGTGGCACTGACCCGTTTTAACGGCATGTTCAAAAGCAAAGTCTTGACTCCATGCCGATTGTGCCACTCGTCGCCCCATGCAGGGTTTGCAGCGGAGGCTTGCCTTCGAGCGACAGCCAAGGTGGCGTTGGCAGCAATGTCTTGCCAGCGCTTCCAACTTGGAAATTGGTCGGCTTGGTCTGCGCCCATCAGGATGAAAAACTCGGCGTCGGGGTGTGCTGATTTGAATTCATTCAAAGTGTCAATGGTGTAGGTGGGTCCGGCACGGCGAATCTCGCGGTCGTCCACCTTGACCTTGGGGCAACTTGCAAAATTGCGTTCGGTCATGGCCAAACGGTGGGCCGCATCTGTCAGAGAACGTGTTTTATGCCAAGCTTGCCCCGTGGGCAATACAAACAGTGCATCCAATTCCAGTTGCTCAATGGCCGATTCGGCCAAGGCCAAATGCCCCCTGTGTGGCGGGTCAAAAGCGCCGCCGAACAACCCGATGCGTGACAACGTGGGACGGGTCAAATCCAAGCTTTGGGTTGGAGGTAATCGGTGTAGAGACGGTGCTCTGCGGAGCCCGGTTCGGGTTGGTGCTGGTAAGACCACGTCACCAAAGGCGGCATCGACAACAAGATGGATTCTGTTCTGCCGCCAGACTGCAAACCAAAGTGCGTGCCCCGGTCGAATACCAAGTTGAACTCCACATACCGACCGCGACGGTACAACTGGTGATCCCGCTCTCTTTCACCATAGACCATGTCTTTGCGTCTTTCCACAATGGGCAGGTAGGCTTTGAGTAAATGGTCACCGACGCTGCGCATCATTTCAAAACTTCTGTCAAAGCCGAGTTCAGAAAAATCGTCGTAAAAAATCCCGCCAATGCCACGCGGCTCATTGCGGTGCTTCAAAAAGAAATAGTCATCACACCAGGTTTTGAACCGAGGGTAAAGCTGTTGCCCAAAACTGTCCAGGGCCTGTTTGCAGGTGGTGTGAAAGTGAATCGCGTCTTCGTCAAAACCGTAATAAGGCGTCAAGTCCATGCCGCCACCAAACCATGCCACGGACTGACCGTCAGGCGCGCGGGCCATGAGTGCGCGCACATTCATGTGCACCGTGGGCACATAGGGGTTTCGCGGGTGAAACACCAGTGACACGCCCATGGCTTCAAACGGCGAGCCATTCAATTCGGGGCGATGTTGCGTGGCCGAGGGTGGCAATTTGGGGCCTGTGACGTGCGAGAAACCACAGCCTGCGCGTTCAAACACATTGCCTTGCTCCATGATCATGGTGATGCCATGGCCTTGCAATGTTTCGCCAGCCGGTTTTTCCCAGGCATCAGACAAAAATGATTTGCCATCCAATGCGGTCAATGCAGAAGTGATACGGTGTTGCAAACCCATCAAGTAGGTTTGCACTGATTCGAATGCTGGGTTCATGGGATGCTGGCTTCCTGAAAAAACACCGGTCAACGCTTGAGAGCGCGGTGCCCGATGTCACGCCTGACTTGGGCACCATCGAAATGAATCTGGTCGACCAGCCCATAGGCGATGGTTTGGGCTTGGCGAACCGTGTCGCCCAACGCAGTGACACACAGCACACGGCCGCCTGAAGTCACCACCTGTGGGCCTTCGTGCTGGGTGGCTGCATGAAACACCATGGCGTTGGCGTCTGCTGCGGGCAGCCCGTGGATCGCATCGCCACGGCGAACGGTTTGGGGATAGCCATGGGCCGCCATGACCACACCGAGCGCCACGCGGCGATCCCATTCCAATTCGATGTGGGTCAGGTCATTGCCGGCCTCGTCGGTGGCCGCCAACAACAGGGTCAGCAAATCGCTTTTCAATCGCATCAAGATAGGTTGGGTTTCTGGGTCACCCATGCGGCAGTTGAACTCCAAAACCTTGATCTGGCCGGTGTCGCTGATCATCAAACCCGCGTACAAAAAACCTGTGTAAGGAATGCCATCGGCCATCATGCCTTTGAGCGTGGGTTGGATCACTTCACGCATGACACGCGCGTGAATTTCGGGTGTCACCACTGGCGCTGGTGAGTAAGCCCCCATGCCGCCTGTGTTGGGGCCCAAATCACCATCAAGCAAGCGTTTGTGGTCTTGCGAAGTGGCCAACGCCATGGCTTGAAGGCCACGGGCCACCACCATGAAACTGGCTTCCTCGCCCTCTAGACATTCTTCAATCACCACCCGTGGCTTGCCACCTGCATGTTGAATGCCTGTTTGGTCAGCCGCCAGCATGTGGTCAATCGCTTGGTGCGCCTCTTGGGCTGTGGTGGCCACCACCACCCCTTTGCCAGCCGCCAAACCGTCGGCTTTGACCACGATCGGCGCGCCCTGCGCATCCACATACGCGTGTGCTGCTAGGGCGTCTTCAAACACCTGGTAAGCCGCGGTGGGAATGTGGTGACGTTGCATGAACGCTTTGGAAAAAGCTTTGGAGCTTTCCAATTGCGCGGCGGCTTGACTGGGCCCAAAAATTCTCAAACCATGGGCGCGAAATTCATCGACGACACCGGCGGCCAAAGGTGCTTCAGGGCCGACCACGGTCAATCCGATGTCGTTGGTTTGCGCCCATTCACGCAATGCCACCACATCGGTGAGCGCGAGGGTTTGCAAATTTTTGTCCAAGGCCACGCCTGCATTGCCCGGCGCCACGTAAACCATTTGCACCTGAGGTGAGCGGGTCAGCTTCCATGCCAGCGCATGTTCACGACCGCCGCCACCGATGACAAGGACTTTCATAGGGCCGCGTTGTGATAGACCTCTTGAACGTCGTCGAGGTCTTCAAGCGCATCAATGATTTTTTGCATTTTGACGCGGTCTTCGTCATTCAAGTCGATGGAGAGATCGGCTCGGTAAGTGATTTCTGCCACCGCAGGCAGCATCCCCACTTTTTCCAAGGATGATTTCACTGCTTCAAAGACAGCCGGTTCCGTCAAGACTTCAATCGCGCCATCCTCATCTGTGAGGACATCAGAGGCGCCAGCGTCGAGCACCACTTCCATGACGGCATCTTCGGAGGTGCCGGGGGCCAAAATCAATTGACCGCAATGCTTGAACTGAAAAGCAACCGATCCATCGGTACCTAAATTGCCACCGTGTTTGCTGAGCACATGCCTGACTTCAGCCACGGTTCTGACTTTGTTGTCGGTCATGGTGTCCACCATCAAAGCCACGCCACCGACGCCATAGCCTTCGTAACGAATTTCTTCGTAATGCACGCCTTCCAAGTTGCCAGTGGCTTTGTCAATGTTTCGCTTGATGGTGTCTGCAGGCATGTTGGCCGCTTTGGCCTTTTCTACCGCCAACCGCAAGCGAGGATTGACTTGCAAGTCCCCGCCGCCTTGGCGGGCTGCCACCATGATTTCACGAATCACACGGGTCCAAACTTTGCCTCTTTTTTCATCCTGACGCCCTTTGCGGTGCTGGATGTTGGCCCATTTGCTGTGTCCTGCCACCTTAACTGGCCTCTGCTTCTTCGGGTTCAGCGGGCTCGGATTTGGATGAGCGACTTTCTTTCTTCGGCAACGGCTGAATGTCGAGTTGAACTTCTTCTTTGTCGTCGAGGCCCACGGTCAAACGGCCGCCATCAGTGAGACGACCAAACAACAGTTCGTCTGCCAGCGCACGGCGAATCATGTCTTGGATCAAACGCTGCATCGGGCGCGCGCCCATGAGCGGATCAAACCCTTTCTTGGCCAAGTATTTACGCAATTCGTCGGTGAACGTGACATCCACTTTCTTTTCTGCCAACTGGGTTTCAAGTTGCAACAAGAATTTGTCGACCACACGCATGATGACGGTCTCGTCCAGCGGTTTGAAACTGACGGTGGCATCGAGGCGGTTGCGGAACTCTGGCGTGAACAAGCGTTTGATGTCCGCCATTTCGTCACCAGGTTCACGCGCATTGGTGAAACCGATGGTCGATTTGTTCATGGTTTCCGCACCCGCATTGGTGGTCATGATGATGATGACATTTCGGAAGTCGGCTTTGCGGCCATTGTTGTCGGTGAGTGTGCCATGGTCCATGACCTGCAAAAGCACATTGAAGATGTCCGGGTGGGCTTTTTCAATTTCATCCAGCAACAAAACCGCATGCGGTTTTTTGGTGACCGCTTCTGTGAGCAATCCGCCTTGGTCAAAGCCCACGTAGCCAGGAGGCGCACCGATCAACCGGCTGACCGCATGGCGCTCCATGTATTCAGACATGTCAAAGCGCAGCAGCTCGATGCCCAAAATGAAGGCCAGCTGCTTGGCGGCTTCGGTTTTGCCCACGCCCGTGGGGCCGCTGAACAAAAACGCGCCGATCGGTTTGTCCGCTTTGCCCAGACCTGAACGCGCCATCTTGACCGAGGAGGCCAACACTTCGAGTGCCTTGTCTTGGCCGAAGACGACGCTTTTCAAATCGCGTTCGAGGGTTTGCAACTTGCCACGGTCGTCGTTAGAGACACTGGCTGGCGGGATGCGCGCGATCTTGGCAACGATGTCTTCGATCTCGGATTTGGTGATGGTTTTTTTGCGCTTGGAGACGGGCAATATGCGTTGGGCAGCGCCCGCTTCGTCGATGACATCAATCGCTTTGTCTGGCAGATGGCGGTCGTTGATGTATTTGGCGCTGAGTTCCGCGGCGGCCTGCAAGGCAGCCACGGCATATTTGACGCTGTGGTGCTCTTCGAAGCGGGACTTCAAACCCTTCAAGATGTCAACGGTTTGCTCGACGGTGGGCTCAACCACATCGACCTTTTGGAAACGGCGAGACAAGGCGGCGTCTTTTTCGAAAATGCCGCGGTATTCAGAGAACGTGGTTGCGCCAATGCATTTGAGTTGGCCCGAACTGAGCGCTGGTTTGAGCAAATTGGAAGCGTCCAGCGTGCCGCCAGAGGCTGCACCCGCACCGATCAAGGTGTGGATTTCATCAATGAACAAAATGGCATTGGGTTTGTCTTTCAGAGACTTCAACACGCCTTTGAGCCGCTGTTCAAAATCGCCACGGTATTTGGTGCCGGCCAGCAAAGCGCCCATGTCCAAGGAATACACGTGCGATTCAGCCAAAATTTCTGGCACATCTTTTTGTGTGATGCGCCAAGCCAGTCCTTCAGCGATGGCGGTTTTACCCACGCCGGCTTCGCCCACCAACAAGGGGTTGTTTTTGCGGCGTCTGCACAAAATTTGAATCACCCGCTCGACTTCGTATTCACGACCGATCAATGGATCAATTTTGCCGTCCTTGGCGAGTTGATTCAGGTTTTGCGTGAATTGCTCAAGCGGTGAGGTTTTCTCGGACTTGTCGCTGCTTTCCTCTGCCTCAGGTGCATTGGTTTCGTTGCTTTTGGCAGGTTCTTGCGGGTCAGATTTCTTGATGCCGTGCGCAATGTAATTCACCACGTCAAGGCGGGTCACACCTTGTTGGTGCAAGTAATAAACCGCATGCGAATCTTTCTCACCGAAGATGGCCACCAACACATTGGCACCGGTGACTTCTTTTTTGCCATTGCCAGTGGATTGCACATGCATGATGGCGCGCTGAATCACGCGCTGAAAACCCAGCGTGGGTTGGGTATCGACTTCTTCTGTGCCGGCGACTTGCGGCGTGTTGTCTTTGATGAAATTGGACAAAGATTTGCGCAAATCGTCGATGTTGGCGGAGCAAGCGCGAAGCACTTCGGCCGCGCTGGGGTTGTCCAGCAAAGCCAGCAGCAAATGCTCGACGGTGATGAATTCATGACGCTGCTGCCTGGCTTCGACGAAGGCCATGTGCAAGCTGACTTCAAGTTCTTGGGCAATCATGATTTCTTCCTTGGTGCGATCTTGGGTTCAACTGTATATGGAAACGGACGGGATTTATTCAACGGGCTCGGCCAAACATTGCAAAGGATGACCCGCTTGGTGTGCGGCGTCACTGACTTGGTCGACTTTGGTGGCGGCGACATCTTTGGAATACACGCCGCAAACACCTTTGCCGTCCAAATGGATTTTGAGCATGATTTGGGTGGCGGCCTCGCGGTCTTTGCTGAAAAATTCTTGCAACACGCGCACCACGAACTCCATGGGCGTGAAGTCGTCGTTCAACATGACCACCTGGTACATCTGTGGGGGCTTGGTTTTGAGCGTTTTGCGCTCCAAAACAACGGAATCGCCTCCGTTGGCGTCTCTGGCGGGTGAGATGTTGGGCGGTTTGGGGGCTGTTGACATGAGATTCATTCTATCGGTGTCAACTTCTCGAGGAAATGCCAGGTCATAACTGAGCAATTGCTCACAAATTAATGATTAATTAATAATTTACAAATCAATCATTCTATTATTTAATACTTATATAGGATTTATGGTGAATTCTTGCCTGACAAACAATTTTCGGAGGGAAGCATGGCTTTTGGCATCGTTAAATGGTTTAACAACCACAAGGGGTTCGGTTTCATTGAATCCCATGAATTCGACTCAGACATCTTTGCGCACTTCAGCGAGGTGGAAATGATCGGATTCAAAACATTGCAACAAGGTGCAAGTGTGGTTTATGAACCGATGCAAGGCCCGCGCGGCTGGATGGCCAAAAACATCCGGGTGATTGCCGCGCCAGCCATGCCAGACAGCGGCGCGACAGTGTCAGTTGAAACCAAGGGAAGCCGGCTGAGAACACCTCAGTTCAGAGCCAACCTGATCACCCAAGGCTTGTGATGCCCCAGGCGGTTGATCACATGTGTTGAATCATGACTTGCCCGAAGCCCGAGCAACTCACTTGCGTGGCGCCGTCCATCAATCGGGCAAAGTCATAGGTCACATGGCGGCTCAAAATGGCTTTTTCCATCGAAGAAATGATCAAGTCAGCCGCCTCTTTCCAGCCCATGTGTCGCAGCATCATTTCGGCAGACAAAATTTCCGAGCCTGGATTGACATAGTCTTTGCCAGCGTACTTCGGTGCAGTGCCATGGGTTGCTTCAAAGCAAGCCACCGAATCTGACAAATTGGCACCTGGCGCAATGCCAATACCGCCAACTTGCGCCGCCAACGCATCTGACACATAGTCGCCATTCAGATTGAGTGTCGCAATCACGCTGTATTCGGCGGGACGCAGCAAAATTTGTTGCAAAAACGCGTCTGCGATGCTGTCCTTGACAATGATTTCTCGGCCTGTTCTTGGATTTTTGAAACTGCACCACGGGCCGCCGTCAATCAATTTGGCGCCAAATTCCTTCTGCGCCAGCGCGTAAGCCCAATCGCGAAAACCACCTTCGGTGTACTTCATGATGTTGCCTTTGTGAACAATGGTCACGCTGGGCTTGTCGTTGTCGATCGCGTATTGAATGGCTTTGCGAACCAAGCGTTCTGTGCCTTCAATGGAAACGGGTTTGATGCCAATGCCGGAGGTGTTTGGAAAACGGATTTTGGTGACGCCCATGTCATCGATCAAAAACTTGATCAACTTTTTGGCTTTGTCCGATTGCGCTTCGTATTCAATGCCCGCGTAAATGTCTTCCGAGTTTTCGCGGAAGATCACCATGTTGGTTTTTTCAGGTTCTTTCAGTGGCGAGGGAACGCCTTTGAAATATTGCACGGGACGCAAACACACATACAGGTCCAGTTCTTGGCGCAATGCCACGTTCAACGAGCGGATACCGCCGCCGACGGGCGTGGTCAAGGGGCCTTTGATAGACACCACGTATTCCTTGAGGGCGGCCAGGGTTTCTTGAGGCAACCACACGTCTGGGCCATAAATTTGGGTGGATTTTTCACCCGCATAAACTTCCATCCAATGGATTTGTCGCTTACCGCCATAGGCTTTGGCCACAGCCGCGTCTACCACTTTGAGCATGACCGGGGTGATGTCGAGTCCGGTGCCGTCGCCTTCAATGTAAGGAATGATGGGGTGGTCTGGAACCGTCAAAGACATGTCGGGGTTGACGACGATTTTTTTGCCCTGGGCGGGCACCTTGATATGCTGGTACAAGTGACAATCTCCAATAAAAAAGACCTGCCCCGGCACGCAAAACACGCTTGGGGTTTAAATCATTCTAACCATCGACACTGACCTCAAAATGACTCACTTGCTGCGCTCGCTGATCCTTTTGCTGTGCTGCTTGACAGCCGCCGCGCAAGCCCCTCAAACCCAACTGCCACGCATCAAGTTGCAAGCGGGCATGTACCAAATTGATGCCCAAGTGGCCTCTACCCCAGACCAGCGCGCGGTGGGTTTGATGTACCGCCAGGACATGCCACAGCACGAAGGCATGTTGTTTGTCTTTGAGGAGCCTCAGGTCCTGTGTTTTTGGATGAAAAACACTTTGATGCCTTTGACCGCCGCGTTCATCGCGGATGACGGCGCCATCGTCAATTTGGCCGACATGAAGCCCCAAACCACGGATTCACACTGTTCGACCAAACCCGTTCGTTATGTGCTTGAGATGAAGCAAGGTTGGTTCGCTCAAAAGCAAATCAAAAAAGGTTTTGTACTGAAGTCCAGTGTGTTCAAAAACGCGAACATCAAGGCAAGCCCTCAACCCTGAGTTGCACTACCCCGTCGACCAATTGGGCCGTGACTGGCTGGCCCATGTGCATTTCCTTGACGGAACTCAGCGCCTTGCCCTCGGCGTTGTGTAGCCAGGCGTAACCCCGCTGGAGTACCAGCGCTGGGTCCAAGGTTTGAAGCAACCACTGCGCCTTGTCCAGGCGTCTGCTCTGCATGGCGGGCATGTCTGAGGCGGCTCGTTGAAGTCGCAACGCCATGGGTTGCAATGCCAACTTTCGGTGGTTCACCTGTTGTTGAATCGCCCTGCCCATGCGGTTGGCCAGCGCGCTGCAATCGCTTTGTTGGGTATGAAGCCAACCTGAAGGGCGTCCGAGTTGGCGCTCTGCCCGGTCCAGCCGTTGCCCAGCTTGTTCCAAGGCGACTGACATGGATTGCGCCATCGATTCAACACAATAGGCCAAAGCGGCCAATTCACTGGCTTGGTCCAGCGCACACAACTCTGCGGCTGCGGTGGGGGTCGGTGCACGCAGGTCTGCACAAAAATCAGCGATGGTGAAATCGGTTTCATGGCCGACGCCCACGACGACAGGCACACGGCTGGCCACGATGGCACGGGCCAAGGCTTCATCGTTGAACGCCCACAAATCCTCCATTGAGCCGCCACCGCGCACGAGCAAAATCACTTCAACGTCTGGCAAAGCCTGTAGCGCATTGAGCGCGGAGACCAGTGAAGCTGGCGCGTCAACCCCTTGGACCGGGCTGGGGGAAATCCGAATGGGAATATGGGGAACCCGTCTGCGCAGGGCGGTCAAGACATCATGCAAGGCGGCTGCAGAAAGCGAGGTCACCACCCCGATCGCAGTCGGTCTGGGAGAAATGTCGCGTTTGCGATCGGCATCAAACAATCCCTCTGCCTGCAGTTTGGCTTTGAGCCTTAAAAACGCTTCATGAAGTTGCCCTGCGCCTGCCGGGCGCATGGATTCAATCACCAATTGAAGTTCACCACGTGGTTCATACAAACCGCAGCGGGCTTGAACTTCCACCAAATCGCCATTGCGCGGGTCGAAGGGGAGCGACTCGGCCACGCGTCTGAACATGGCGCATCGCAACTGGCCTTGTTCATCTTTCAGCGTCAAGTAGCAATGACCGCTGCCCGCGCGGGTCATGCCAGAAATTTCACCTCGCACATGGACCAAACCAAAGCGCGACTTCAACTGGTCGCTGATGGCGTGGCACAACGCGCTCACGCTCCACACGCGTGTGTTGGGGGAGTCTGAGGCCGATGTAACTGAGCTCATCGTGGCAGCTGAAAGTCGGTTTGCACAAGGGTGAAGTAAGCCATAATCGTTCTCAACCTATGAGGAGAACACATTGCTAGGCATCATACAAGCGGCAGGTTGGCCGGTGTGGCCCTTATTTGCTTGCTCTATCGCGGCATTGGCTTTGATTTTTGAGCGTGCTTACAGCTTGCAAACCCGTCGTGTGGTGCCAGACCATTTGCTGGATGAAGTGCTGGGCATGACCCAACCCGAATTGCTGCATCCCGAGTCGATTGAGCAATTGAAAAGCCACTGCGCCCTCGGCGAGATCATTGTGGCGGGACTGACCCACCGAAAAACCCAATCTTCTGTGTCTGAATCTGACTTTCGTTCGGTCATTGAAGCCAGTGGCCGTCGAGTCAACCGAAAGCTTGAAAAATACCTGAGCGCGTTGGGTTCCATCGCGTCTGTCGCACCCCTTCTGGGTTTGTTTGGCACGGTGGTTGGCATGATCGAGATTTTTGGCGCCCAAACCCCCGGTGCAGGTAACCCGGCGCAATTGGCACATGGCATTTCAGTGGCTTTGTACAACACGGCGTTTGGGTTGGTGATTGCCATTCCCAGCTTGGTCATGTGGCGCTACTACAGAAACCGTGTTGACCATTTCACCTTGGAATTGGAAATTGCCGCTGAGCGATTGGTGCGCCACTTTTACCCGGGTGGCAAAAACCAATGAGCATGCGCTTTGGCCGCCCCTCATCGCCAGAACCCGAGATCAACCTGATCCCGTTCATCGATGTGCTGTTGGTGGTGATCATATTTTTGATGCTCACCACCACTTACGGGCGATTGACGCAACTCGATATGCGACTGCCCAAAGCTGACAGCGGTCAGCAAGAAAGCAAGCCCAATGAAATCCGCGTGAGCGTCAGCAGCGATGGTCGCTACACGGTTCAGAAATCCGCAGTCAACCCATCTGACGTCCTTGGTTTAACCCAAGCTTTGCGTCAAGCAGCCCAACACTCACCGCAGGCGTTGGTGGTCATTTCAGCCGATGCGCAAGCCAGCCACCAGGCTGTCATTCAGGTGCTGGAAGCTGCACAAAAATCCGGGCTACAGCACATCACTTTTGCGGCCCAGTCGCGCACACGCACGTCGAACTTGCCTTGAGCCCCATGCGCTTGTCGGCATTTTTCACAGAGCAAGTTTGGACACGGCGAGGTTGGGCAGCTTGCATGTTGTGGCCCATTTCCCTGCTGACCGGGCTTTGGGTTCAAGCCCAACATGGGCTTTACCGAATTGGCTGGCGAACAGCCGTGCGACTGAACGTGCCGGTGCTTGTGGTCGGCAATGTCATGGCTGGCGGCACTGGGAAAACGCCTGTGGTCATGGGTTTGGTCAAGCATTTCAAAGCCCAGGGCTGGCGTGTCGG
>Ga0192647_100315_pt1 | contig 33331 bp, 26 predicted proteins | sample LauGreFa1BDMLBSN_2_FD_133046 | JGI IMG/M metagenome (GOLD analysis project Ga0192647, IMG submission 133046) | Freshwater lake microbial communities from Lake Michigan, USA - Fa13.BD.MLB.SN - reassembly | ecosystem: Environmental > Aquatic > Freshwater > Lake | place: Lake Michigan, USA... | reverse complement strand
CGCACGCGCCGGTGGAGCCGTCCGAGCGCGGAGGGATCGCGCTCGTTGAACTGACGGCGGAAGGACGACTGCGAACCCAGCAACCCGGGCTGGGCGAACGCGAACAGGCTCCACAGGTCGCCGAGGCGGTTCTCGATGGGCGTGCCGGTGAGCACGAGCCGGTGCCGCGCCGCGAGTGCACGCGCGGCTGCCGCCACCTGGCTGGTCGGATTCTTGATGAACTGCCCCTCGTCGAGCACGACGACGTCCCACGCCTTCGCCTTGAACCAGCCCGCGTTGAGGCGGAGCTGGGTGTAATTTGCGACGAGGATCTCGCACTCCGGCGCCTTGCTCTCAGGGGACGCGGACGCCGGGTCGAACGCCGCCGCCCCGAGGCTCGGCGCGAAGCGGGCGGTCTCGGCGAGCCAGCCGTGGGTCACGCTCTTCGGGCACACCACCAGCGCGCGGAAACCGCGGGCGCCCGCCGCGTCGGACAATCCCAGCAGCCAGGCGAGCGTCTGCACGGTCTTGCCGAGGCCCATGTCGTCGGCGAGCACCCCGCCGAAGCCCTGGCCGGAGAGGTGGGCGAGAAACTGGTATCCCTCGATCTGGTACGGACGGAGTTTCGCGGCGAGTCCGGCCGGCGGCGGGGGCGGAGGGCTCGCGGTCACCTCGGACAGGCGGCCCCTTAGCTCGGCGGCCAGCCGCGCGTCGCGGCTCTCCAGCGCCGCGGATTCCGCGGCGAGCTGTAACGCGTGCACCCGGTGGGTGGTCTCGTTGCCTGATTCAACGACGTCGTCGGCGGTTAGGCCGAGGCGGTCCAGGGTGGCGGCCGTGGTGCCGCCGGCCTCCGGCGTGGCGACCTCGAGGCGTTTCCAGCCGGATTTCGGCAGGCGCACCCACTTGCCGCGCGCCTTCAAGAGCAGCGCGATCTCCGCGGGGGTGAGCTTCGAATCCTCCACGCGGTACGCGATCGTCAGGTCGAACCAGTCGCGCCCGCCCTCGACCGGCAGCGCGGAGAAATCGATCGTGGCGCGGAGGGGGCCCTCGAAGAATCCGGCGAGCTCCGGCGAGGCGCGCACCGTCACGTCGGGCGGGAGCGCCGCGACCCACGTCGCGAACTCCTCTGGGAAATTCCGCCCGACCGGCCGGCTCCACGTGCCGCTCCAATCGCTCCAGAAGAGCCGGAAGCCGCCGAACGTGGCGCCAATGCGGTTGGCCGCCGAGAGATCGAATTCCAACATGGGGTCCCCGGCGCGGCGCGCTGGCGGGGTGCGCGCCTCGTCCCATTGCCAGCCGGCGTAGCCCCGCCACTCCTGCGCGCAGCGCGGGTCATCAGCGACGGCCAGCAGCCGCACCTTCAGGTCGGATTGACCGTCGTCGAAAGGCCCGCCCTCGAGCGAGCATTCCAGCTCCGGCCTCATGGCGACGTGACGGAGGTTGCTCCGGATTTTTTCCGGCAGCGTGACCTTCAGCTGGCGCAGCTGCTGCACGATCGCGGGGGTCTCCAGTGCTTGCACGGGCATCAGCCCCTCCGGCATGGGGCGGGGACCGCGCCAGACGCGCGACTCATGGAGGTAGAGCGCCGGCTTCTTGCCGCCGAGGTGATGTGCGTTCACGGCGATCCGGCCGTCGGGCAGAACCAGCTGAAGTCTGAAAACGGATGCATTGCCGTCCTCGGGCAGCGCGGCCGCGGTGAGGGATTCTTCCTCGATCGTGAACGGCCGCTCGCCGGGCAGAAAAAGGGCGGGGTGCGTGTCCCGACTGGCGAGCAACTCGTCGACGATTCCCTCCGGCAGCGGTTCCTTGGTGGTTAAGCGGTCACGGCGCTGGAGCGCGAGGATGAGCGTGCGGGCCAGCGCGGCTTCCGCGGGGCTGAAATCCTGTAACTGCGATAATTTGGTCTCGGGGAGATAGCGCAGGAAATTGCCGGACGGCTGCTTCCAGGGGGCGTCGGCACCCCTTCGGGTTTGGAGCTTCATCAGCCCGTCCTGCTGCACAATGACGCGCAGGCCCCTTACCCCGTCGAGAGGCTCGCTGCCGGAATCCCTGGAGCTGGATTCCGCTGGTTCGAGGGCTTGCTGGAGCGCGAACTGCCAGCGGTTTAACGACTGCTCCAGCAGCCGCCCCTCCAGACGCGCCCGCACGGCGCCGGTGTCGGTGAGCGGACGGTAGACCTCCGGAATCGCCGCTCCGCGTCGCTCGAGATCGTAGGCGAGGTACTGCCAGAGATCCAGCGGCGTGGCCGGCGGCTGGGTGGGATTCCACCAGCCCTCGAGGGCTATTTCCCAATCGGACGGTGGTTTGTCCGTGAACCAACCGAAGCCGTAGAAGTGGAGCGAGGACTGAATGAGCCGGCCGTGGCGGCGGAGGACTTCGCCGTGAAGCTGCTCAAGGTTGGTCAGGGCGCGGGTCTCCTCGGCCCGCAGCGGCCGTGCTAGCTTTTCCGCGATGATCGGGCCATGAACCTCGGCGAAGGGGCGGGGCTTTTCGCGCGGTTTGGCGGGATCCTCGGCCAGAGTCCCGGCGTGTTTCGCCAGCCACGCTAACGCGACGGCGGCGGAGTGCGGGCACTCGGGCGCGTCCTCGCATTGGCAACCGGATGACCAACGACCTTGGGTGCAAAAGAGGGCGACCTCGAAGTCCCCTTCCTCGTCGTGAACCAGCCCTTGGACCAAGTGGTCGACAGAGCCGTCGAGTTCCACGACGTGGTGGTTCCGGTGCAAATCCGCGCCGATGCTCCGGAATGCCTGGGGAAACTCGTCCACCCATGCGACGAGGTTTCTGAGCGCGGAGGAAGTCCGGTTATCGGGAACCGGCAGCGTCTTAGATTTCTTGGCCAAGGGACGTTCCGGCGGCGCGCCAAAGAGCGCGCCAGCTCAGTACACCTTCTCGTCGAGGAGCGCGATGAGCTCGGCCTCGGTGACGCGGCGTTGCTGCATCGAGTCGCGTTCGCGCAGGGTGAAGGTGCCGTCCTTCTCGATGGTGTCGAAGTCGATGGTCACGCACCACGGCGTGCCGATCTCGTCCTGGCGGCGGTAGCGGCGGCCGATGGCGCCGGCCTCGTCGTAGAACACGGCGTGGCGGCGCTTCAGGCGCGCGTGCAGCTCGCGGGCGCGGGCCACGAGGGCCTCCTTGTTCTTCAGCAGCGGGAGCACGGCGACCTTGATCGGGGCGACGCGCGGCGAGAGCCGCAGCACAGTGCGCTTCTCGACGTTGCCCTTGTCGTCCTTCACGTCCTCCTCCGCGTAACCGGCGCAGAGCACGGCGAGGAGAATGCGGTCGACGCCCACGGCCGGCTCGATCACGTGCGGCACGACCTTCTGCTTGGTCGCCTCGTCGAAGTAGACCTGCGGCACTCCGGAGAACTTCTGGTGCTGCTGCAGATCGTAGTCGCTGCGCGCGGCGATGCCCCAGAGTTCCTGCACCCCGAACGGGTAGCGGAACATGATGTCGACCGTGCGGCGCGAGTAGAACGCCAGCTTGGCCTTCGGGTGCTCGTGCAGCGAGAGGTGCGACTCGGGCAGGCCGATGCTCAGGAGCCACTCGCGGCACCACTTGAGCCACTCCTCGTGGCAGGCGAGCCAGTCCGCGTCGGGATGGATGAAGTACTCCATTTCCATCTGCTCGAACTCGCGCGAGCGGAAGATGAAGTTCCGCGGCGTGATCTCGTTGCGGAACGACTTCCCGATCTGCGCGATGCCGAACGGCAGCTTCACGCGGCCGGTGTCGACCACGTTGCGGAAGTCGACGAACATGCCCTGTGCCGTCTCGGGCCGCAGGTAGGCGACCGACGCCGAGTCGCGCATCGGGCCGACGTGCGTCTCGAACATCATGTTGAACGCCCGGGGCTCGGTGAGGCTGCCCGGTTCGCCCGTCGCGGGGGACGGGATAAGCGCGATCTCCTCGGGTTTAGCCTCGGTGAAATCGCGCGGCTGCACGGGCGCGAGCGCACCCTGGATGGCCTTCTTGCGCTTGAACGTCTCGGCGGCCTCCTGGAGGGCCTCCGTCGTGCGCTCGCTTTCGAGCGCGCTGACGTAACCCACCGTGCTGCCGTCGACGACGACGGGCGCGAAGAACAGCTGGTCGGCGCGGAAGCGCTGCTTGCTCACCTTGCAGTCCACCAGAGGGTCGGTGAAGCCGGCGACGTGACCCGAGGCCTCCCACACCTTCGGGTGCATGATGATGGACGACTCGAGCCCCACGATGTCTTCGCGGCGCCGCACCATGTCGTTCCACCAGCAGTCGCGGATGTTCCGCTTCAGCTCCACGCCCAGCGGGCCGTAGTCGAAGAAGCCGTTGAGCCCGCCGTAGATCTCAGACGACTGGAAGATGAAGCCGCGGCGCTTCGCGAGCGCGACGATGGCGTCCATGGACACGGCGGAGGGTGCGGAATCGGCTGACATAAGGAGCGAGAGTTAGCCGCCGCCGTGCGGAGCGGTCAAGGATGGGGGCGGGGAAGACCCGGAAGACTGGAGAGACGGCGATTAGGGAGACATGGGAGACCAGCCGGGGGCACGATGAGGGAGACTGGGGAGCCTTGGGGCGCCGGACGGTTGCCGCCATGGGCTTGGAGTAGCCGCGGCTGTTTACCCGCCCAAGGCGGTTTGCCGCGGAAAATGCGGCATGACGGGGAACGTAAGGCTCCGCCGTGATCAGACCCGATGGATCCGCGGGATCACCCGCGGCCACGCGACCTGCTTTCCCGAATGGAACGCGCGGTACTCGGGGACGCGCGCCGGTTTACTTCTTTTCCTTGGCGTACCGCTCGTAGGCCGCCGCGACCCCGCCGGACTTTTCGTCGCCGGCGTGGAGGTAGAAGCGATGGCGCAGCACGAGCTTCTCGCCCTTCTTCAGGGTGTGCGGGCCGTTGGGGTCGGCCTTGTCGAGTGTGCCGAAGCAATTGGCGGTGAGCAGGCCGTACGTGCGGGCGTGCCAGCTGGTCGGGTGCCGGAAACTCGACGGGTGATTGAATAGGGCGACACCGACGAGCTCGCCGTCGACTTTACCCGAGTACGAGGCCCAGGTGGCGCGCGTGCCCCACGCGGTGGCGCCCTCCTTGCCGTTGGCCAGAACCAACCGGCCGCCCTGCTTGGTGTCGACCGCCATGGATGACGGTACGCGGATGTTCACGCCGGCGTCCTTCATGTCGCCAAAGACCGCGTCGCCCTCGGAGGCGATGAACTCCTGGTCCCAGTCGATCAGGCGCGCGCCCGACTCGGCGCGGAAGGTGAGGCGGCGGATCTCCGTGAGGTACTTCTTCCCCCGCGCATCGAGGTAGTCGTTTTCGGAGACGAGCACGGCGCGATCGGGGCCGGACGTGACTTCACGGAACGCGCGGTGACGGACGGAGCCGAGGTGAGGCAGGGCCTTGGCGAGGGAGGCCTTCTGCTTCGCGTTGAGCTGGTCGTCGGGCAGCCCGTTGGTGGAAGTGCCGCGCTCGGTCCACGAGTTGACGCCGTTGATGTTCTCATGGCCGAACCAGATGCCGCGGTGGTGGTAGTGGTCGAACTGCTCGCCCTCGACTTTCCGCATGGGATAGGCGCGGGTCATCGCCTTACCCGTGGGACCGAACGCCGGGAAGAGGTACGGCTTGTTCGCCTCGCCGATCACGTATTCGGCGAAAGGTTTCCCGTCGTGGGAGATCTTCACGCCGGCGGCGGATTTCTCGGCGGTGAAACCCGGGGCCGCCGCGACGCGGGTGGCGGCGAAGAGGGCGAGCGCGGCGAGGGAAAGCGCGAGACGACGGCTTATCGGGAGGGAGCAGTTCGAGGTCATGGGGTGTAAAGGGTTTGGGGATCCGGGTTCCGACGGCGAAAACCTGCCGAGACGCGCCTGCCCCATGCGAGGCAATTGTGCGGCCGTCCCGGTGCGGCCGAGGCTGATCCCTCGGATGCGACCGCGGCGAAAATGGCCCCGAGCGCCGCACGAGCGGCGGCATCGGAAAACAAAAAGGGCGCCTCGCGGGCGCCCTTGGGGAAAGACTTGAGCCGGTTTCCGGCTCAGACCTCGTAAGCGGGGAGCGACTTGTCGACCCGCACCTTCTCGAGGCGGGCGAACACCGGCACGCCGGCGTCGTGCGGCACCACGACCTCGCCCTGGATGAGGGGCTGGGCGTAGCGCAGGAACTGGAAGTTCATGCTCACGCCGTCCTCGTTGATCCACTCGCGGGGCAGCTTCTTCACGGAGTTGGCCACATCGGCCAAGGGGGCGAGACCGGTCTCGGTCGTGTACTGCTCGCCGTCGCCGCGGAGCAGCGTGACCATCTTGTCGGTCTCGCCGTTGATGGCGGCCTGCACGGCGGCTTGGCCGGCGCGGAATGCCTCGTCGACATCGGTCTTCGAGCCGGCGTGCGAGGCGCAGCGCTGCATGATGCCGGGCTTGGCGACGCGCACCTTCACGCCGGGGAGGTTGCCCCCAAGGATCTCGGCGAGGGCATCGCCGGCGCCGCCCAGCTGGGCGTGGCCGAAGGCGTCGGTCTGCGCGTTGGCGGCGAGGTAGTTGCCGTCGGTGTCGACGAGCCCCTCGGCCACGACGATCAGGCAGTACTTCTCGCGCTTCAGCACGCGGCGGACTTCCTCAAGGACCTTCTCCTGGTTGAAGGCGACCTCGGGCAGAAGAATGAGGTGGGGCGGATCATGGGGATGATCGCGGCGCTTCGCGAGGGAGGCGCCTGCGGCGATCCAGCCGGCGCTCCGGCCCATGACTTCGACGATCGAGACGAGGTCCCCCTGGCCCATGGCCTCGTTGTCGCAGGCGAGCTCGCGCACGGTGGTGGCGATATACTTGACGGTGCTCGCGTAGCCCGGGGTGTGGTCCGTGATGGGCAGATCGTTGTCGATCGTCTTGGGCACGCCGATCACACGCAGCTCGTAGCCCTGGGCTTGGGCGAGCTTGGAGATCTTGTCCGCGGTGTCCTGGGAATCATTGCCGCCGATGTAGAAGAAGTAGCGGATGTTGTGGGCCTTGAAGACCTCCAGCACGCGCTCGAAATCCTGCTGCTTCTTCAGCTTGTAGCGGCAGGTGCCGAGGGCGGCGCCGGGCGTGTGCTTGAGGGCGCGGATCTGCTGCTGGGACTCGGAGGCGAGATCGATCAGGTCCTCCTGCAGGATGCCGAGCACTCCGTTCAGGGATCCGTAGATCTCCTCGATGCACTCGTGGTTCAGGGCCTCGTTGATGATGCCCGCGACGCTGGCGTTGATGACGGAGGTGGGGCCGCCGGACTGGCCAACCAAGACGTTTCCTGCGAGTTCAGCCATGACTTTGTGTGATAAAGGGTTTTTGCGAACGTGAAGGGGTAGGAAAGCCCTCCGCGCGCGGAGCTGGCAAACCCAAATTTCCCGCGGCGGCCGCGCGGCGTCGGATCGGGCGGTTAAGCCGCTTCGGAAACGCCGGGTTGCCGCCCAGGCGCGGGTCGGACGAGCTTCGGGTCATGGATTTCCGGCGTTTCCTCACCTTTGCTCGTTGGCTAGCTCGCCTCGGCTTGATCCCGGCCGCCCTTTTCGCCGCCGTCCCCCGGGCGCCGGATGACCTCACGCCGCGCGAGGCCGACGGCTACCGCGGAATCTGGTACATGAACCAGCCGCTCAAGGACGAGCATCGCTACAAGTACAGCGGTGGCTTCGCGACCTACCCGCAACAGCATGTCCCGATCGCGATCCACTCCCCGGAGCGCGGCCGTACCTACTTCGTGTTCGGCGGTTCGGCGGGCAAGGTCTCGGAGCGCGGCGACGAGTTGGAGCACCTTGTTTCCTACTACGACCACGCCACCGGCACCGTGCCGCGGCCCGTGCGGATCCTGCGGAAGCGCACGGAGGACGCGCATGACAACCCCGTGCTCTCGATCGACGCCGAGGGGCACCTCTTCGTCTTCTCGGCCGCGCACGGCACCTCGCGCCCGTCCTACGTTCACCGTTCCGCGCGGCCGCACGACATCACGGAGTGGGAGCTGCTTGAGAAAACCAACTTCTCCTATCCGCAACCGTGGTACCTCCCGCGCTCGAAGCGTTTTCTCTTCCTCCATACCAGCTACGTGAAGGGCGAGCGCACACTCAACTGGAAGACCTCCGCCGATGGCCGGACTTGGAGCGCCCCGCAGCTCCTCGCCCACCTGGAAATGGGTAATTACCAGGTTTCGTTCCGCGACGGCGACACCGACCGGGTCGCCACCGCCTTCGACCTGCACCCGGCCGAGGGTCGTGCCGGCAAGGGGCTGAACTACCGCACCAACCTCTACTTCGCGGAAACGCGCGACGCCGGCGTCTCCTGGACCAACGCCGCGGGGGAAAAACTCGTGCTTCCGCTGCGTGCGGCCGCCAATCCCGCGCTGGTCCGCGACTACCGGCGCGAGGATCTCAGCGTCTACCTGAAGGACATCGCCTTCACCGCCGCCGGCGAACCGGTGATCCTCTACCTCACCTCGAAGGGATTCAACCCGGGCGCCGCGTCCGGGCCGTTCCAGTGGCACACGGCGCGGTGGGATGGCCGCGCATGGGTGTTCCGCGCGAGCGTGACATCGGACCACAACTACGACCACGGGTCCTTTTACATCGAGGCCGACGGCAGATGGCGCATCGTCGCGCCCACGGATCCCGGCCCCCAGCCTTGGGGCACCGGTGGCGAAATGGTGATGTGGACGAGCCGCGACGCCGGCCTGACATGGGAACGCGCGCGGCAGCTCACCAAGGGTTCGCGCTACAACCACACCTACGCGCGCAAGCCGGTCGGGGCGCACGCGGATTTCTACGCGCTGTGGGCGGATGGTTCCCCGCTCGAGCCGACGCCCTCGTCGCTCTATTTCTCGACGAAGGAAGGGCGGGTGTTCCGCCTCCCGAACGTGATGGCTGGCGCCACGGCGAAACCTGAGCCGGTGCCGTGACGCGGCCGGGTCAGCGCAGCGCGCTGGCGAGGAACGCGCGGATCTTCGCGCGAATCTCCGGGGTGGAGAATTCCTTGCCGCCGTGGCCGGCCCCCGGGAGTACGACCAGTTCGGAAGATACGCCCGCGGCGCGCAGGGCCGCGTGGAGTCGCTCGCTCTGATTCAACGGGACCAGCGGATCGCGGTCCCCGTGCAGGATCAGAAACGGCGGGTCCCCAGCCGAGACATGGCGCAGCGGGCTCGCCTCGCGGGCGAGTTCCAGCCGGTCGGGCACGGGGCCGCCCAGCAGACGCGCGCCGTTGGTGCGCGCGATGTCCTCGCCGGGACGATCCGGACGGTTGGCGGGCATCGAGGGCAGGTCTGAGGGTCCGTAGAGATCGATCACCGCGCGGACGCGGCTGGAAACGGCTTCACCGGCGGGCGGCGGTTGCGTGCCGGCGAAGGCGGCGAGGTGGGCGCCGGCGGAGCCGCCGGCCACGGCGATACGGTCCGGATCGAGGCCGTGTTTCGCGGCGTGGACGCGCAGCCAGCGCAGCGCCGCGCGCACGTCGTCGATCTGCGCCGGCCAGCGGGCGAGCCAGCTCAGGCGGTAGTTGATGCTGGCGACCGCGTAGCCCTCGGCCGCGAGCCAGGCGAGCGGCGGGTTCTCTTTGCTGCCCTTGCTCCAGCCGCCGCCGTGCACCCATACGACGAGGGGCAGAGGGGTCGCCGGTGCTTTTTCCGGCAGGTAAAGGTCCAGCAACACATGGCCCGTCGGGGGCGTGTGATAGGTCTGGTTGGCGACCCGCCGCACCCCGGCGGGCAGCGGCTGGCGGAAATCGCCCGCCGGCCGGAGGTTTGTTCCCTTCGTCCCGGTCAGGCTGTCACCCAGGTCGGCGCGCGCGGCGGCGACGCGCGCCTGCAGGCGGGCCACGATGTCCGGATGCGCCGCGGCGACGTCGCGCGTCTCGCCGGGATCCGAGCGCACATTGTAAAGGGAAAGCCCGATGCGCTCGACGCGGTAGCCGTGGCGGCTCGCGATGCCGCGGATGCCGGAATTCTCGATGGAGTCGGGCTTCATGTTGGCCCAGTTGGACGGCTTGCCGGCGCGGCCGGGCTCCGCGGCCACGGTCAGATAATCGTGCGGCACGTGCAGCTTCCAGTCGCCGAGTCGCACGGCGTGCAGTTCGTCGCCGGAGTAGAACCAGAATTCCTCCCGGCCGCGCGCGCCGGGCCGGTCCAGCAGCAGCGCGGAGACGTCGGTGCCGTCGCGCTTCATGGCGGGCGGGGTCGCGCCCGCGAGGACGCCGAGCGTGACGTTGAGATCGAGGGTGCTGAGCGGTTCGTCGCTCACCCGGCCGGCGGGCACGCGGCCGGGCCAGCGCGCGAGGAACGGGGTGCGCATGCCGCCCTCGAAGGTGGTGAGCTTGCCTTCCCGCAGCGGCGTCGCGAGGCCCGCGTGCTCCCCGTAGGAGAGGAACGGGCCGTTGTCGGAGGTGAAGATGACGAGGGTTTTCTCCTCGAGATTGAGCCGGCGGAGGGCCGCCAGCAGCTCACCGACGCCCGCGTCGAGCTCCTGCACGACGTCGCCGTAGAGCCCGCGCTGGCTGGCGCCGCGGAATTTTTCCGAGGCGAAGATCGGTACGTGCGGCATGACGTGCGGGAGGTAGAGGAAGAACGGTCGTTCGCGGTGGCGCTCGATGAACTCCACCGCGCGCCGCGTGAAGCGTTCGGTGAACCGCGACTGGTCGGGGTCGGCCTCCACGACCTCCTCGCCGTCGTAGAGCGGCAGGGCGGGGATGCCCTTCGTCACCGGGTGGAGCGGTCCGTTGTCGTTCGAGTACGGGATGCCGAGCCACTCGTCGAAACCACGCCGGGTGGGCAGGAAGGGCGGCTGGTGGCCGAGGTGCCATTTGCCGAACACCGCCGTGGCGTAGCCTTTCTCCTTCAGCTGCTCCGCCAGGGTCCTTTCCTTCGTCGAGAGCCCGGTGGTGCTGGTGTGGTTGAGCGCGCCGCTCATCCCGAGACGATTCGGATAGCTCCCGGTCATCAGCGCCGCGCGCGACGCCGTGCACACCGCCTGGGCGACGTAGAAGCTCGTGAAGCGTGTGCCCTCCCGTGCGAGGCGATCGAGGTGCGGCGTCGCGATGTCCTTGGCGCCGTAGCAGCCTAGGTCGGCGTAACCGAGGTCGTCCGCGAAGATCAGGATGATGTTCGGCCGCTCGGTGGCCGCGGCGCGCAGGCCGGCGGCGAGGAGACTGAAAGCGATCAGGGCAACGGCCGCGGCGCGGCGCGCGAGGGGTCGGGGCATCATGCGCGGAAGCTGGAAAACGCGATTCCGCGAGGCGAGCGCGGAGTGCCACGCCGCGTCGGTGGGCCGGTGCGGGGAAGGGCCGGTGCGGGAGGCGCCCGGCACGCCGGCTCAGAATGGACGGCCGCCGGCGCGGGTGCCGCAGAGCGAGACCTCAAGGCCCAGTTCCGCGGCGAGGGCGGCCTTCGTATAGAGTGCCAGGTCGGCCTCGCGGGCGGATTTCGCGTAGGCGACCTGAATGTGGTTGGCCTTGTGGCGGGCCATCATCTGGTCGCGGGAGACTCCGTAGGTGACGGCGTGCATGATGGGCCACTGCACCGTGGTTTCACGCCAGCGGCGCTCGGTCTCGGCGCGCGGCAGGGAGACGACCTTCGCGCGACCGAGGTCCATCTTCAGCCGGCCGTCGGCCACGAAGACGCGGCTCCACACGATCTCGCCGGGCTTCGCGATCCCGCGCACGGTGCCGCCGCCCAGCCGGAAGTACATGGGGGGCTGTCGCAGGGAGTCGGTGCCGCGGTAGCCCCCGATGTGGTGCGCGGGCGGGGCGCTGCCGGAGATCAGGAAGACCCAGACGTAGTCGTCCGTCGTCCCGCTGCGGTCGCGGTCGCCCCAGCGCAGATCGTGCAGGGTGTTCTCGACCGGCTGGCCGAGCGCCTCGTGCACGCGGTTCGTGAAGAGCCCGTCGAGGCCGGCGCACTCGTCGACCTCGTTGAAGTGGGTGAGCGGCCGGCCCGGCCGGATCACGCGGCCCGCGGCGTTGCGCACGGGCGGGCGGTCGCCGTTGTTGAGGATGCCCTCGACGAGGTCGCTAGCTGGCAGCAGGTCCTTCAGACCCTGCTGGTATTGGATTCCGATCGTCTCGCAGCCGAACTCGTCGGCGATGCGCAGCGCGGCGATGTACGTCTTGCACTGCCAGAGCACCTGGCGCTCGGTGAGGTCGGTCGCCTCGTTCACACCGAGGTGGAACTTCATGCCCTTGCGCCGCAGCCATTGGTAGACGGCGCGGGCCTCGGCGTCGCTGACGTCCCGCGCCGCGGCGTAAAGCGCCGACTGCGAGAGGCGTTCCTTGTACACGCCGGTCGGGAACAGCAGTTCGTCGGGGATGATGGCGTTGTACATGCCCATGCAGCCCTCGTCGAAGACGCCCATGATCGACTTGCGCGCGCGCAGGTCGGCCGCGATCCGGCGTGCCGCCGAGAGGGCGCGCGCCGGCACGCCGGCGCCGGCGAGCGGCCGCACGTGGCTGGTGTTGTGGGAAACCTTGCCGTGCTTCAGCCAGCTCGCGAGGCCGCGCCGGAAGAAGGCGTCGGTGAAATCCTCGCTCCATAACGTGGAGTAGCGCACGCCGGCCTTGGTGAGCGACCCGTTGAGGTTGAGCATGCCGACCAACCCGGGCCAGGTTCCGCTCCAGTTCGCGACGGTGAGGATGGGGCCGCGGTGCGAAATCAGGCCGGCGAGCACATGGTGGGAATACTGCCAGACGGCCTCGGCCACGATGAGCGGGGCCTTGGGATCGATTCCCGCGAAGACCTCCATGCCCTCCTTCTGCGATCCGATAAACCCGTGGCGTTGCGCGGCTTTGTACGGATGGGCGCGCACCAGCTGGTGGCCGAGGCCGGCGACGGCACGGCCGAGGGCCTGCTCCATCGCGTGCTGGGCGGGCCAGCAGACTTCGTTGGCGGAAGGGCGGAGGTCGCCGCTGGCGACGAGCAGAATCTTCATGGAGGCGGGGGAGCGGAGGGGAACGAAACCGTTTTCCCGGCCGCGTCGAGCCCCCGCGGTGACACCGCTCAGCTTCCGAGCCAGCCCACCCACCAGGCGTACAGCGGGATGCCGAGGGAAAGGTTGAACGGGAAGGTCACCCCGAGGGCCGCCGCCACGCACATCCCGGTGTTGGCCTCGGGGATGGCGAGACGGACCGCGGCGGGCGCCGCGATGTAGGAAGCACTGGCCGCCAAGGTGGCGAGCACCGTGGCGCCTCCCGGGGAAAGTCCGGCCGCGAGACCCGCCCAGCCGCCGAGCGCCCCGCCCGCGAGCGGAATCAGCAGGGCCGCCGCCCCGACTCGCGCGCCGTTTCGCCGCAGCTCCGGCAGGCGGTGCGCCGCGAGCAGGCCCATTTCCAGCACAAAGAACGCCAGGATCGGCTTGAACGCCCCCACGAACAGCGGCTCGAAGGGCGTGAAGCGATCGGGACCCACCGCCGCCCCCACCGCGATCCCTGCGAGCAGCAGGAACACCGAGCGGTTGAGCGCGACCTCGTGCAGGATCTCACCGTAGCCCGCTGACCGGCCGCCGGCGGCGCCGAGGCGGTGCAGGAAGATCGCCACCAGGATGGCCGGCACCTCGAGGATGACCAGTAGCACCGCCAGGATTCCCTCCGGTTCCGCGCCCGTGCGCTGCACCGCGGCCACCGCGGCCGCGAAGGTCACCGCGCTCGCCGAGCCATAGTGGGCCGCGAAGGCCGCCGCGTCGGCCCGGCCGAGGCGCGCCAGCCGCGACATCACCGTGAACACCCCCACCGCCATGCCCGCTCCCAGCCCGAGCGTGGCGATCGCCGGCCACCCGATCCGGGCGGGATCGGCGAGGGAGAGTTCCACGCCGCCTTTCAGCCCGATCGCGAGCAGCAGGTAAGTGCTCAGCAACTGGTAGACCGCGTCCGGCAGCTTCAGGTCGGATTTCAGCAACCCGCCCGTGAGGCCCACGAGAAAGAACAGGAAGAGCGGGTCGCGCAGGTTCTCGGCCATCAGTCGCGGGATGAGGTTGGTTTGTTTCTGCCCCGGCGGGTCGCGGAAGTCAGGAGATCCCTCACCGGCCCCCCGGGACGGCGATCGATCGTGAGCGCGAAGAAGCGCACGCGGCTTCCCTTCGCGCGCCCGACCTCTTCCAAACCGTAGCGCGCGCAGGCATCGGCCGCGACCACCGCCGGCACCGCGATGAAGCCGTGACCCTCCGCCGCCGCGATCTTTGCGAGCGCCGCGTCGTCGAATTCCGCCCGGCCCGATACGGCAAGGCCGCGCCGGTCCAGCCAGCGGTCGAGTTCGGCGCGCAGTCCCGTGCCGGCCGCCGGGAGCAGCGCCGGGGCGAGCGCCAGCGACCCCGGGAATCCCCGGCGCATCCGCGCCGCCAGCGGCGGGGCGGCGCAGAACGAGATTTCGGCGCAGCCGAGCTCGTGACTGTTCACGCGCCGCCGGAGGTCGGGGGCCGCGGCCTCATCGGTGAGCACGACGTCCAGCCGCCCCGCGATGAGCAGCGCGAGGAGGTCCCCGACTTTGCCCTCGCGGCAGACCAGCCGGACTCCCGTCTCGGGCTCGAGCAACGGCCGGAGAAAACGCAGGGTCACCAGCTTGGGCAATGTGTCGGTGACCCCCACATGCACGCGGGTCGCGGCCGGGCTCACCGGCCGCCGGAGCGCCGAGGTCAGCTCTTCCCCGAGGGAGAAGATGTCCTCCGCGTAGCGCAGCGCCGTCTTCCCGGCCTCCGTCAGCACCTTGGTGCGCCCCCGGCGGCGGAAGAGCGGCTCCCCGAGGGCCGACTCCAGCGCGCGCACCTGGGTGGAGATCGAGGCCGGGGAAACCCGCAGCCGCTCCGCGGCCGGTCGGAGTCCGCCGAGCCGGGCAACCGCCTGGAAATAGCGGAGGTGGTGGAAGTTCAGCGGCGGCATCGGGCAAATACTTAGGATAAACAGTAGAATTTGAAAAGCCGTTTATAATACCGGAAGCGTTCTTCCGGTGGCATGTTGGCGGTGATGAAATCCCATCCTTCCGCCACCTCCTCCCGCGGGATCCCCGCCGAACTTGATCGCCACCTCGCCGCGCACGGTGCCGGCGAGATCACCAGCACCTCCGTCTACATCGACCGCGGGGGGGATTTGGTCACGGCCGAGGCCGTCGCCGGCCTGGCCGCCCTGCGCGGGCAGCTCGGCCGGAAGATGCGTGGGTTGGAGCTGGGCTCCCGTTTGCGCCGCCGGCTCGAGATCCTTTCGGCCTATTTCCAGGAGGCTCGGCCCCGTACAGGGGCGGGCGATGTCGCCTACCGCGAGGTTGCCTTCTCCCTGCTCTACTTCCTGAAGGGCTTCGACCGCATTCCGGACACCATTCCCGAGGTGGGCCTGCTCGATGACGCCATGATCGTGCAGTTCGTCTTCGAGCGCCACGCCGTGGCGTTGCGCGCCCAGGCGCTTCGCCATGGTCGGGCTTGGCCGGTCGACCTTTGACCGGCCGCCGGCGGGTTTGCGCTCCGGCGCCGATTGCGGTGGGGTGCCGGGGTGCAACGCCCGTTTCGGATCGTCTCCTTCTCCGCCGTGCCGCTCGACATCCCCCTGCTCGAGCCTTTCGGCATTTCCGGCGGCGCGCAGGCCGCGGCCAACAACGTCCTGGTCGGGCTCGAGCTGGATGACGGCTCGCGCGGCTGGGGCGAGGCGGCTCCTTTGCCTCCGTACAACGGGGAAACTCAGGGGCAGGCGTTGGCCGCCCTGAAGGCGGCGCGATCATGGCTCGAGGGCCGGGAGGCGGCCGACTGGCGCTCGCTCGCGCTCGAGTTCCGATCCCGCGGGGGCGGCGCCTGCGGCTCCGCGCAGTGCGCCTTCGAGACCGCGCTGGTCGACGCTCTCGCGCGTCGCGCCGGGGAACCCCTGTGGCGCTTTCTCGCCCATGGCGAAGCGGCGGAGCGCGCCGCCCGCCCCGATGCACTCGAGACCGACATGACCGTGACCACCGGCACGGTTGCGCAGGCCGCGGTCTCGACGAGGGCGATCCGCGACCGCGGCATCCGGCTGATCAAGGTCAAGGTGGGCGGCAAAGGAGGTGCGGCCCACGACCTTGCCCGGCTCGCGGCGATCCACGAGGGCGCGCCGGGCGCACCGCTCATCATCGACGGGAACGCCGGGGTTTCGCGGTCCGACGCCCGGGACCTGGTGCAGGGCCTCTGGAGACTCGGCATCACCCCCGCCGTCCTCGAGCAATGGCTGCCCAAGGGAGACCACGCCGGCGCGCGGGAACTGGCGGAGTTTTCCGGCTGGCCCGTCGCGGCCGACGAGTCCGTCACCACCGCCGCCGAGGCCCGCGCGGTCGTCGCGGAGCGCGCCGCCCAGGTGATCAACATCAAGCTGATGAAGGCGGGTCTCGCCGAGGCCCTCGATATTGTCGGGGTCGCGCGCGAGGCCGGGATCGGGCTGATGATCGGTGGCAACGTCGAGTCGATCCTCGCGATGACCACCTCGGCCTGTTTCGCGATCGGTCAGGGCGGCTTCCGTTACGCCGACCTCGACACCCCGCTTTTCCTCGCGAGCAATCCGTTCGCGGGCGGTTACCGCCTCGACGGCGGACGCATCTCGGTCGCGCACATCCCCGCCGGCCACGGGGTGACGCCGCTGCCGGCCGGTCCGACCGGAACCTGACCGGGGAAACGCGCCCTCAGGCCGGGGCGATCATGACCCCCCGGGCCGGGGCGCAGATCGACGCGGCTGACGACCACCGCCTGCCCGCGGAGCGCGACGCGGTCGCCGCACACCTCCACCTTGACCACGCCGCCGCGGGCGCCGGCCTGGAAGGCTGTAGCCGGGGTTGTTGCCTCGGATCGTGCGGGGTTCTCGAAGACCGAAGGTGGTGCCGCGCTATCGCCCCGCGTTTTGACTGCGGAGGGCGAGGGTTTCGCGGATCAGGAAAACTCCGCTGATGCCCTCCCGAACTTTCCGGCCTCCGGTTCAAGGCCCGGCGTTTCGTGAAGCGCGCCCGTGGGATTTTGCTTTGCGGGTCGCGGGGGCGGGGGGTTGGCTGCGGCATGGCTTCAAGGACGGCATTGGTCACGGGCGCCTCGCGCGGCATCGGTCGCGGCATCGCCCTCGAACTGGCTCGCGCGGGCGGGCGCGTGGCGATCAACTACGCGGGCAATGCCGAGGCGGCGGCCGAGTCGCTCGCGGCGGTGCGGGCGGCCGGCGGTGACGGTTTCACCGTGCAGGGTGACGTGGCGGTGGCGGCCGACCGCGAGCGCATGGTCGCGGAGACGGTGGAGCGCTTCGGACGCATCGACCTGCTGGTGAACAACGCCGGCGTGGCGCCCAAGGTGCGCGCCGATCTGCTCGAGGCGGGTGAAGAGAGCTTCGACCGCCTCTACGCCATCAATCTGAAGGGCCCTTTCTTCCTCTCGCAGCTCGTTGCGCGGCAGATGCTGCGGCAGGAGCGCGACGCCGAGGGCTTCCGCGGCCGGATGGTCAACATCACCTCCATCTCCGTGTACACCGCGTCCATCAACCGCGGCGATTACTGCATGGTGAAGGCGGGGCTCGCGATGATGACGAAACTCTTCGCCGACCGCCTCGCGAACGATGGCGTCAACGTTTACGAGATCCGTCCCGGGGTGATCGCCACCGACATGACGGGCGGCGTGAAGGCGAAGTATGACCAGCTCATCATCGAGAACGAGCGCGGCATCACCCCGATCCGCCGCTGGGGTCGCCCGGAGGATATCGGCCGCGCGGTGCGGGCGATCGCCGAGGACCGCTTTCCGTTCTCGACGGGCGCGGTATTCGACGTCGACGGCGGTTTCCACCTGCATCGGCTGTGACGCGGATCGAACGTCTCAACGACGTATGCACCCGGGCGGACAAGGATGGCGGGCTTGGCCCTTTTCGGGCCGAAGCCCAAGCGGCGGCAGGCGCACGCTGAATCTGCCGGCCGACTGAACCCCCCCCCGGCTGCGCCGCTCATTCCATGCTCTTCATCTGCCAGGCGGGTTTCGAGGCGTTATTGGCCCGTGAATTGGCGGAGGGCTTCGGCCTGGCCGCGATCGAGCAAGGGCCCGGCTGGGTGCTGGTCGCCGCGGGCCAAGGACGCGCGGTTCTGTCCGACGCCGCCTTCCCTCAGATCGTGTTGGCCTCGCCGGAGGAGGTGCGCGGCGATTCGGTCAACCAGCTCGCGACGCGCGTCGCGGATTTTTTTCTCGGAAGCCTGCGCGGCGAGCGCGTGGAAGCGGCCTGGCCCAGCGTGTGGACGGGGCCGGCCGAATTGGTGGGGCTGGGACGGCGCATCTCCTCGGTGGAGTCGGCGTTCGGTGAAATCCTCAAACGGAAGCTTGCGCGCGTGGCCCGTTTGGCGACGGCGGAGCGACCGCGGGGCGGCGACGGCGTGCCGTCGCGCGGCCTGTTTGTGCATTTCACGGATTTCGGTCGGGCGTGGATGGCCCGAGACGCGGTCGCCTGCGGCCAGCGACGGATGGCCGATGACGAGCAGGCGCCTTCGCGTTCCTACCTCAAGGTGGAGGAAGCCTACGGGTTGCTCGGCCGTGAACCGGCTTCGGGCGAAACGGTGTGCGACCTGGGGGCGGCGCCCGGCGGCTGGAGTTATAGTGCGGCGCGACGCGGGGCGCGCGTGATCGCGCTCGACAACGGACCGCTCAAGGGCGGGGCGCTGGGGCATCCCGGCATCGAGCATCGACGGGAGGATGCTTTCCGTTTCCGTCCGGCGGACGGGGAGCGTCTCGACTGGCTCTTCTGCGACATGGTCGAGGAACCGCACGAGGTGCTGGCGCGGATTGTCACCCCCTGGCTGGCCCAGGGCTGGTGCCGGAGGTTCGTCGTCAACCTGAAGTTCGGGCGCGTCGACCCGGTCGCGCTGCTGCGTGAACTGCGCTCCGCGGGGTCACCGTTCGCGCGTCACGCGACCCACGTCCGCATCCGGCATCTCTACCACGACCGTGAGGAATTCACGGTGGTGGGCGAGACGGCGGGCTGAGACGGCCTGAGCGCACGGAGGTGCAGTCCCGGGTGGCGCCTCGCGGCGGCGTGGTTCAGTTCACCCCGCGACTGGCGGGCGCCGGGGCGGCGGGCGCCTTCGCGGCGGCCTTCGGCGCGGGTGGCGGACGATAGAGACTGACGAGGCAGCCGCCGGTGGCGGCCATCACGATCCCGAGGAAAAACTGCCATGGCACTCCGGCGAGCCCGCCCTTCGGCGGATGCATCCACGTGGCCACGATGGCGTTCACGATCGGAGCTCCGGCGAAGACGATGGACATCACGACCTGCGGATTCCCCTTGGCTCCGAACGCGAGGAGGATGCCGAAGGCGCCGACGGCGCCGAGCGTGCCGGCGATCAGGGAAATCCAGACGCCCTTGGCGGGGAAGCTGAAGTCGGAGCCGTTCGTCTTGAGCAGCACGAGCGGCGCGAGCACGGCGAAAATGAAGTAGGCGATGCCCACGAAAAGGAACGCCTTGTAGCGTCCCAGCACGGGATCGTTCATGGCCATCTGGCCGCTGTGCAGGAAAACGCCGTACAGGCCCCAGGAGGCGACGGTGAGGAGGACGTAGTTAAGCCATTGCATGGTCGTGGAGGTGGAGGATGGAGGACAGAAAAGCGGCTCAGCGGGCAGGAAGCTCAACGGCGGGCTCGCATTCAAGCACGGCGCGCAGCCCCGCCGGCACGGGCGCCTTGCGGATCTCGCGGGTCGCCGTGTCCAGCGTCACATGGATGATCGAGCAGCGGCCGGAGGCGACGGGCTCGGTGGGGCCCGAGGCCGGTCCGAAGATCCAGAAGCCGTAGGTCAGGCTGTGCGTGCGGACCTCCGTCCCGCGGAGCGCGACGCGCAGCGTTTCCCCGAAACGCGCGGGACGATGGAAATCGCACGTGACGGCGAGGCGAGGCCAGCCCTGCTGCCGCGCGCCCTCGGCGGTGTGCACCGGCAACCCGAGCGAGCGCAGGAAGGCGTGCTCCGTGTTCTCCGCGTAGCGCAGGAAATTCGCGAAGTGCACGATGCCCGCGAGATCGGTGTCCGCGAAGGCCACCTCCACGCGGTGGCAGAAATGAAAGCGGGCCGGGATCTCCATGGTGGGCGGGGCCAACGGGGTTTCGGTTCAACCGGAACAAGCCGCTTGAGTCGCGGATGGAGCCGGCGCGGGCCCGCCGAACGCGAAATCCCATGAAGGATGCGATGAGCCAGGTCCGAGGCCGCAGCCCGGGCTGCACCAACGCCATTCCGACTGGATGACTTCCGGGTGACGTTGCCACGCTGCATGCATCCGAGGGGTCTTCCCGTATCTTCCCGGCTTAGGCAAGCGCGCCGGCGGGCCTGGTCTTCACGGCCGGCACGGCGAGCGCGCGGGCGTAGGCGCGGCGGGCGTGGCGGTTGTGCCGCCGGAGCGCGGACTCGAGCGGGGCGGCGGATCCGCGGCGTACGGCGGCGACGATCGCGCGGTGCTCGCGCTGGGCCTCGGCGAGGCGCGGGCCGGGGACGGAACGGAAAAAGTGGCGGCGGATGCGCTCCCAGTGGTCGAACGCGAGCCGCAGACCGTCCCCGACGAGCGGCAGCCGCGCGATGGCGGCGAGACGCAGGTGGAAGGCGGAGTTGGCGCGGCTCCAGTCATCCGCGTCGCCGCGCCGCGCGGCGCGGTCCAGTTCCGCGAGCAGGACCTCGAGGTCGGCGACGTCGGCCGCAGTGGCGAGCGCGGCCACGCGGCCGGCCGGCGCGGTCTCGAGCCCCTCGAGGAGCGCGAACACGTCCGCCACCGAGTCGGCGTCGAGTGGCGCCACCTCGGCCCCCCGGTGCGGCCGGATGACGACGAGCCGCTCGCTGGCCAGCCGGGCGACGGCCTCACGCACCGGAATGGCGCTCACCCCGTGGCGGCGGGCGAGGGCGTCGAGGTTGACGTATTCCCCGGGAGGCAGCGCGTGGGTGAGGATGGCGCCCCGCAGCCAGGCGTGCACCTGCTCGGTCTTGGTCGGCGGTCGGGCGGGAATGGCGGGCAACGCTTGGGCCATGGGCTCGGCAGGCAGGCTGGAAAGCGTTTGACGCTCCCGCAATCATATATGATTTACGATTTAACCACGTCATGTCCGCGCCCCCCGCCCCGCTCCCCGACCTCCGCCGCCTCTGCGTCCACACCATCACCACGAAGCCGTGGGCGGTGGAGACCGCCGCCGCGCGGTTCGCCGCCGCCGGCGTCGGCGGGATCACGGTGTGGCGCGATGCGCTGGCGGGCCGCGATATCCCGGCGACGGGCCGGTTGCTGCGCGACCAAGGCCTGGCGGTCGTCTCGCTCTGCCGCGGCGGTTTCTTTCCGGGTAAAACCGTGGAGGAGCGCGCGCGGGCCATCGACGACAACCGCCGCGCGGTGGCCGAGGCCCACGCGCTGGGCGCGCCGCTCGTCGTGCTGGTGTGCGGCGCGGTGCCCGGCTTGCCGCTGGAGGAATCGCGCCGGCAGATTCTCGACGGCATCGCGGCCGTGCTGCCCGATTGCGAGGCCGCGGGGGTGCGGCTCGCCATCGAGCCGCTGCACCCGATGTACGCCGACAGCCGCTCGGCGGTTAACACCCTCGCGCAGGCCAACGACATGGTGGAGGCGCTGCGCTCGCCGCACGTCGGCGTCGCGGTCGACGTCTACCACCTCTGGTGGGACCCGGCGCTGGAAACCGAGATCGCGCGCTGCGGCCGTTTGGGCGCGCTGGCTGCCTTCCATGTCTGCGACTGGCGCACGCCCACGGTCGACCTGCTCAACGACCGCGGTCTGATGGGCGAGGGCTGCATCCCGCTCCGGCGCATCCGTGGCTGGGTCGAGGCGGCGGGTTTCCGCGGCTTCAACGAGGTGGAGATATTCTCCCACCGCCTCTGGGCCGGCGACCAGGACGAGTTCCTCGGGAGCATCGTCCGCGCGTACCGCGAGCATGTCTGAAAGGACTGAGGGACTGAGGACCAAGGGACTAAGGGACTAAAGGACTGAGGGGGAAACCACGAATGGACACTAAGGCACACGAAGGGGAGGGATCTGAGGTCGTCGGGGCGCGGATGATTCCTGGCCGGCCTTTCCGGCCTGGGTGCTCGAGCCCGGTCGGAGGGGTTTCCGAAGTGCTTTGCGAGGGTTAACCACGGATGAACACGGATCACAGGCGGAGCATTTCTCAGCCGATACTGGCGGTTTTCCTACGGGCATGGCGTGGGGTCATCGATGGATTGGCTGTGGGTTCCCTCCGAATCCGTGTCCATCCGCGTCCATCCGTGGTTGTCACCGGTCTTGGTCCGAATGCCATTTTGACCGCTTCGCTTAACCGTCCGACTCCTTACTCCTACTTTTTCTCATCATGAAAATCCACCGGCTCGGCATCATCATGAACGGCGTCACGGGACGCATGGGCACCAACCAGCACCTGATCCGCTCGATCAAGGCGATCATCGACCAGGGCGGCGTGAAGCTCTCGGACTCCGAGGTGATCATGCCCGACCCGGTGCTGGTGGGCCGCAGCGAGGAGAAGCTGCGGGCACTGGCGGCCCGGACGGGCGTCTCGCGCGTCTCGACCAACCTCGACGCCGAGTTGGCGAACCCCGCCAACCAGATCTATTTCGACGCGACCCTCACGGGCCAGCGGCCGGTTGGCGTGCGCAAGGCGATCGCGGCGCGCAAGCACATCTACTGCGAGAAACCCACCGCCACCACCGCGGCAGAGGCGCTGGCGCTGGCCAAGGAGGTCTCCGCCGCCGGGCTCAAGAACGGCGTGGTGCAGGACAAGCTCTGGCTGCCCGGCCTCGTGAAGCTGAAGTACCTCATCGACACCGGCTTTTTCGGCCGGATCCTCTCCGTGCGCGGCGAGTTCGGCTATTGGGTCTTCACCGGCGAATACGAGAAGCTCCAGCGTCCGTCGTGGAACTACCGCAAGGAGGATGATGGCGGCATCATCGTCGACATGCTCTGCCACTGGCAGTACGTGATCCAGAACCTGTTCGGCGAGATCAAGAGCCTCACCTGCCTCGGCGCGACGCACATCCCCCGGCGCTGGGACGAGAGTGGTAAACCCTACAACTGCACCGCCGACGACTCGGCCTACGCGACGTTCGAGTTGGTGAACGGCGTCATCTGCCAGTTCAACTCGTCCTGGGACGTGCGCGTGCGGCGGGACGACCTGCTCACACTGCAGGTAGACGGCACGCACGGTTCGGCCGTCGCCGGCCTGCGGGACTGCACCGCGCAAGCGCTCGCCGCCACGCCGCGCTGCGTCTGGAATCCCGACATCGACAGCCCGATCAAGTACCTGGACGGCTGGACGCGCGTGCCGGACCAAGGTGTGTGCGACAATGCCTTCAAGGTGGAGTGGGAGCTCTTCCTGAAACACGTCGTCACCGGCTCGCCGTTCCCGTGGACCCTATTCGAGGGCGCCAAGGGCGTGCAGCTGGCGGAGCTGGGCCTCAAATCGTGGGCCGAGCGCCGCTGGCTGGACGTGCCGCCGCTGAAGTGACGCCCGAAGGGGCGGGGGTGAAGGTCTCCGATAATCCGATGGAGCCCGCCGCGGACCTCCATTCGCCCCCTCCCGCCAACTTCCAGAAAACAGAAGGGGCCGGCGATAACCCCTTAACGCCGGCCCCAGTTTTTTCTGATTAACCGACCTTTCGGTCGTTTGCGGCCCAAACCCTGCATGGGTCGCCTCGGAGAAATAGCATCGCCCGTGCCAGCTTTGGATACGGGAGGGCCGGCACCGGGTTTCATCAGCCGGGCTTCATCCGGCGTGTCCCGGCATCATGCCGTCTGCGGGTGACCGCGCTGCTGCGCGGTGGCACGACTTCGGAAGCCGGCCAGGCGGATCGCCGCTCCATCAGCCGTCAGTGCGGCGCGAATCTCGTCATCGCGTCGAACTCGTCGGCGATGGTGCGGTCGCCGGCGCAACGCGTCATCTTTTGCTGCCCACCCCAGCGGCCGTGGAAGCGCCGCCAATGTTCGAACACCCCTGGCATGACGAGCCGCACCACCGGGGCCTCGAGTACCCTCCGGGCGCGGCAATCCGCGTAAGCGGGATGCGTGACAGAGAGTTTGGCGTCCAGCTCCGCGGCCAGCTGGGGGCCGGTCGGGGTCGCCGCCGTACCCGGGTTCAACTCGATCCACCACTCGTGACGGCCGCGGCGCTCGCCGACCAGGGTCTCGGCGGTGACCTGGGGTGCCACGTGGAAATCCACGATCCGCCAGCCTTGCCGGCGGCACACGGCGGTGAGCGCGCCGGTGAGGTCCCGCTCGTGCAGGTTTTCCCGGAAAACGGCGAGGCGGCGGCCCGTGCGGCCGACGACGATGAGGCGCGCCGGGGCCAGGGAGGTGAAGCGCACGACGTCCTCCAGGAGATGACGCACCAAGCCGCCCGGGGTCGTCACCAGCAGGGCGTAGTCGACTCCAATCTTCACGCCCGCGAGCGGCACGGCCCGCCGGCCGGCCGTCTCCAACGGGCCATTCCCCAGTTCCTCGAGCGGCAGGAATTCGAAGAACACGCCCTGATCCGTGAGCAGCCGCAGGCCTTGGGAGACCTCGCCTTCCTGCGCGGCGATGAACGCCTCGCTTGCGGCGTAGACCTCGTGGAGCCGCACGCCTGGTCCGGCCAGTTCGCGCAGGGTATCGGCGTGGAAACCCAGTGCGTCGCCTCCGTGGAGCACGCATTCAAGGTTGGGCCACCGGGTCTGCAGCGTGGGCGTGTCCCCGGCGAGCGCCGCGCGCGCGAACGTGGCGATTCCGCCCGGCAGGCCTGCGATCAGCGTGAGGTCGGCGCCCCTGGCGCGGGCGAGCGCGGCGGCCTGTCGCTGGTCGGTGTCGGTGAGGGCGGCGGCGGCGAGCCCGGGCTCATGCAGGTGTCGTTCGGCCCAGGGCGGCAGGCTGAGCGCGGCGATGCCGCTCAGGTCACCGGCCGCGGCGCCGGCGGGCCGCGTGGCGTCGACCGGCTCGACCGCCGCGGCGCCACCCAGCAGCAGGTGCCGGCCGCGAAAAACCCCCGCGTGGCGCGCCGCGACGGCATGGTGCAGCACCGCGCGCAGACCCGCCTGTTGGAAGTGCGCGAGCAGGTCCTCGGTCACGGGCACCAGCCGGCGGTTGCCGTCGGCGACACCGGCGGTGCGGGCGAACAACCGGCATGTCCCGGGCCACAGCACGCCGGACTCGCCGGCGACCATGCGGGCGATCGCGGGGGCGATAGAGGCGTGCGTCTGCACCGGCACCCGCTCCTGGAACGCGGCGTAGGTCATCCGGGCGTCGACGCCGGCGGCGCGCCAGTGCGCGGCCGCGGCAAGGCGCGGGAGCAGGGAAGCCAGGGCGGCGGCCTGTTCGGCCGTCCCGCCACCGCGGCGTCGCAGGCGCCATTCCACACCGGCTGTGCGCAGGCCGAGCCCGAGGACGTGGATGAATTTGGGCCGGACAGGCATGGCGGCGCGACGCGGGCCGAGGGCAGGGCCGGGGGCGGAGAGTCGCAAGCGAATTACCCCCCCCCGCGGTTTGCCGCGCTCCGGGTTTGCGCGCGCCACGCCCGGCCCCAAGCGTCGGTCCAATGCCGTTACCCCCGATCATCCATGAGGACGCGGAGGTGCTCGCCTTCGACAAGCCGAGCGGGCTGCTCGTAGCGCCCGACCGCTGGGACAAGACCCGCGTCAACCTCATGGGGCTGGTGCACGCCGATCCACGCCTCGGCCGCGGGGTGGCCAACGTGCACCGGCTCGACGCCGACACGAGCGGGTTGCTGCTGTGCGCGAAGACGAAGCCCGCGCTCGATTTCCTCTCGGGCCAGTTCCAGTCGAAGACGGTGGGCAAGACCTACCACGCGCTGGTGGCCGTGCTGCCCGCGGGTCGCGAGATGAAGGTGGCCGCGTCGGTGCGCGACACGCAGGGCGGCCTGCCTGACGAGTTCACCGTGGAGCTGGCGCTGGGCGAGGATGAGCGCCAGCCGGGCCGCATGCGGGTCTTCAAGGGGCGCGGCGGCAAAGCCTCCGTGACGCGCTTCCGCACGCTTGAGCGCTTCGGCGCGGGCGCGCCGCGTGACCGCGAGGCCGCGCCGGCCGGTTACGCCTGGGTCGAGTGCGAACCGCTGACCGGGCGCACCCACCAGCTGCGCCTGCACCTTGCCGCGGCGGGCGCGCCGATCCTTTACGATCCGTTCTATGGCGACCCCCGCGTCGCGCTGCGGCTCTCCGATCTCAAGCGGGGCTACAAGGGGCGCGAGGATGAGAAACCCTTCATCGGACGTCTCGCGCTTCACGCCACGGCGCTCACCTTCACGCATCCCGCCTCCCGCGAGCGCGTGACCCTGACCGCACCCGTGCCGCACGACTTTGAGGTCGCCCTGAAATACCTGCGTCGTTTCGCCTCCTCCTCGTTGTCGCGCGCCCGTGCGGGCGCCTGAGCCCTTTTCCCCCATGAAAACCGCCGCCCCCACCGTCACCCGCCGCGAGGCGCTCCGCACCGCCGCCCTCGGCGCCCTGGTCATGCCCGTCATCGGCCCGATTTTCGCCGCCGAGAAGAAAAAGGCGCCCGAAGCCGCCTTGCCGACCTACGCCGCGTTCCCCGACGGCCGCGAGAACGGCCTCCGGCTCGGCGTCGCTTCCTACTCGCTGCGCAACCTGCCCCTCGACGAGTTCATCTCCGTCGTGAAGGTGCTGCGCGTTTCGAACGTCGCGCTCTTCCGGTTGCACTGCAACTGGGAGTCGGCTCCGGTCGCGGAGTGCCGCGCGGTCGGCGAAAAACTCAAGGCCGCCGGGCTGCGTCTCACCGGTTCCGGTGTCATCAACCTGCCCAACGACGAGGCCAAGTGCCGCCTGGCTTTCGAGAACGTGAAGGCGGCCGGCATGGCCACCATGGTCTGCAAGCCCGACCTCGCCGCCCTTCCGCTCGTCTCGCGTCTCGCCAAGGAATTCGACCAGCGGCTCGCCATCCACAACCACGGCCCCGAGGACAAGGTGTACCCGACGCCCGCGGTCGCGTTCGACGCCATCAAGTCCCTCGATCCCCGCGTCGGCCTCTGCATCGACGTGGGCCACACCGTGCGCGGCGGCGAGGATGCGATCACCGCCATCCGCAAGTACGCGTCGCGTGTGCACGACGTGCATCTGAAGGACAGCGTCGCCGTGCCGGGCGCGATGCGCGACATCCCGATCGAGGTCGGCGCCGGGCGGCTCGACATCCGCGGGATGCTCCGCGCCCTGCTCGATATCAAGTACGACGGCGTCGTGTCCTTCGAGTACGAGAAGGTGGCGGGCAACCCCATCACCGGCCTTGCTGAATCGGTGGGCTACGTGCGCGGGGTGCTGGCGGCCTACGCCCGCTGACCGTTCCGAGGTGCGCGCCGGGGCGGCCCTTCGCGCGCACCGCGGCTTTCCGCTTGCGCGCCGCGCCGCGCGCCCGTTTCCCTTGCGCCGCCTGTAGGGGTGTCTTCCGCGGAAGGCTGAGATTGCGGCGCGACCGGCCGCTCGACCCTTTGAACCTGTGCGGATCATGCCGTCGGAGGAAACAGCAGGCGCCGGTTCACGCGCCTTCGGGCGCGCGCCCGGCGCCCCTTCGTTGGCGAGCCGTCCGGGTCAGGCGATCAGCCATGACCAACGCCCAACTCCGAATCCGTCTCCTAGCAGCGGCCGCCGCCTTTTTTTCGCCGGCCCTGCTCCGCTCCCAGGTCTTGCCGGCCACCCCGGCCGTCCAGCTCGCGCCCCTGCGCGTGACCGCCGACCTCTGGGAAACGCCACTTGAGCGCGTGCCGGCGAGCGTGAGCGTTTACGATGCCGGAGCGCTGCGCGGCGAAGTCCGCCATTTCGGCGACCTCGTCGACCAGATCCCCAACCTCACGTGGACCGGTGGCACCTCGCGGCCGCGTCATCTCCAGATCCGCGGCGTCGGCGAAAACTCCCAGTACGAGGGCGAGACGCCCGATTCGGCGGTGCGTTTCCTCGTGGATGACCTCGATTTCACCGGCCTCGGCGGCGCGGCCTCTACCTTCGATGTGGAGCAGATCGAGGTGCTGCGCGGTCCTCAGGCGGGGGCCTTCGGCCCGAACGCCGCGGGCGGGTTGGTCCGCGTGGTGACGGCGGCGCCCACGCCCTTCTGGACGGGGCGCCTTGAGACGACCGCGGGAGGAGACGGGCTGCGGGAGGCGGGCTTCGCCGCGGGTGGTCCGCTGCTCGGCGGCGGGCGGCCCGCCCTGCTGGGCCGGATCGCGGTGCACCGCCACGTCAGCGACGGTTTCCGGCGCAACCTCACGCTGGGCCGTGACACCAACGCGCGCGATGAACGCACCGCGCGGCTGCGATTGGCGGGGGAGGGGAACGGAGGCTGGCGCTGGGAGACGACCCTGCTGCGTTCCGACCTGCGCAACGGCTTCGACGAGTTCGCCCTCGATAACAACGGCCGGGACACGTTCAGCGACCGTCCCGGCCGCGACGACCAGCGGGCGCTCGCCGGGAGCGTGCGTCTCGCCGGCCCCGTCGCCCGCGACCTTCGGCTCACGGCGGTGGCGGCGGCGACGCGAGCCGATACCCGCTACAGTTACGACGACGACTGGACCGCCGCCTCCTACGCCGGTTTCAGCGATCTGTCCCGCGCGCGCCGCGGCTGGAACGCGGAGGCCCGGCTCGACGGCGGCGGGGGAGCCGGCGGCGGCGCGCGCTGGACGCTGGGCCTGCACGGTGCGCGGCTCGACGAGGACAGCCGTTACACCAACGAGGATCCCGGTGACCTGCGCGGCCTCGCCACGGACTACGCCGCGCGCCAGCTTTCGCTCTTCGGCCAGACGGCCTGGTCCTGGGGAGCAGCCGGCCGGCTGGTCGCGGCGCTGCGGCTGGAGCACGTAGGGCAGGACGGCATGGGCACGCGGACCCGCTTCCGCAAATCGCGCGGGACCTCCGACCCGCTCGTGATTTTTCGTCCCCGGTTCTCGGACACACTGCCGGGAGGAAAGCTGACGTGGGAGCGGGACCTGCGGGCGGGTGGCCTCCTGTTCGCCTCGATGACGCGCGGCCACAAGGCGGGTGGCGTGAACGTGGACGCGCGCATCAACCCCCCGGCGGACCCGCTCACCTACCGCACGGAGACACTCTGGAACTGGGAGGCGGGTGTGCGCGGCCACGCGCTGGAGCGCCGGCTGACGGGTGGTTTCACGGCCTTCCTGTTGCAGCGGAGCCGGACGCAGGTGCGGGATTCCGCCGGTTTCGGCGGTAATTACCGGTTCTTCACCGCCAACGGTCGCGGCGCGCGCGTGGCGGGGCTCGAGGCGGCGGGCACGCTCGCGGTCACCCGGGAGCTTTCGCTGCATGCGGCGGCCGCGCTGATGGACTCGGAGCTGGAGCGCTTCACGCTCACGAACGGGAATCCGGGGGGCGGCCGCGCGCTGGCGAACACGCCGCGGCACGGCCACACGATCGGGGTGCGCCACGAGACGCGCGGCGGGTTCTTCGCGCGGGTCGAGCGGACGGCCCGCGCCGCGCAATTCGACTCCAACAACCACGACGAGGCGCGCCGGGCCTTCGCGGTGGTGAACGCCGCCGCCGGCGTCGCCCGCGGCGGCTGGAGCGTGACCGTCTGGGTGCGCAACCTCCTCGACGTCCGGCACGACAAGCGGGTGTTCTTCTTCGGCAACGCGGAGCCGGATTACGCGGAGACCCGCTACGAGAGCCGCGCGGATCCGCGTCAGGCGGGCGTCACGCTCGCGCGGCGTTTCTGAACCGCGGGACCGGCGCTTGCGCGCCCGGCCGCCGGCCCGTTTCATCAGGCATGATTTCCCTGCACGAGGGCCGCGGCGCGCGGCGAAAACGACCCGCCGCGCGGGCGTTGACGCTGCTGCTGCGGGTCAACGGCTGCGAGCCGGGCGTGTGGCGGCGGCTGGTGGTGCGGGAGAAGATGTGGCTCTCGCAGCTCCACGACTCCATCCAGCTCGTGTTCGATTGGTACGATTACCAGACGCACACGTTCATCCTGGAAAGCCGCCGGTTCGGCAACCCGGTGCGGAGTGAGGAGGGAGGAGTCGAGGACGACCGCGACATCATGGTCAGCGACCTCGGCCTCGAGCCCGGGCAGCGGTTGGCGTACCGCTATCATTTCGGGGAAGGCTGGGAGGTGGATATCCTCGTGGAATCTGCCGGGCCCGCGGCCAAGGGGGCGCGGCTCCCCGTCTGCGTGGCGGGGGAACGGGCCGGACCGCCCGAGGATTGCGGCGGGCTGGAGGCTTACCACGACATGCTTGCCTGCCTCGGGGATCCCGCTTCGGCGCTCGGGCGCGAGTGGCGCGAGTGGCTGGGCCCGGACTACGACCCGGCGGCCTGCGATCCCGCACGGATCACCACCGCGCTGCGGCGCCTGAAACGCTGAGGCGTTCCGCCCCGGTGCGCCTCGCTGAAACTGGTCAGCGAGTGCCTCTCGAAGACCTCCTGCAGCAGGGTGGTCTCGACGCGGGCGACCACCCTTTCGAGCCTGCCCCAGGTCTGGGCGACGCTGGCGTCCTCGCGCGGCGCCGTCTCGCTCACCACCTGCACGTGCTCCGCCTCCGCGAGCAGCGCCTCCACCTCCCGCCACGCGGCGGGTGAGAAGTCCGTCCGGAAGTCGGCCGGCGGCAGCGGCAGCAGGGCCTCCCAGCCGAGCCCGAGTCGCCGCGCTGTGCGCGCGAAAACCAGGTCCGCACCCTCCGCCGCCGAGGAAAGCGCGATCCACACGGCCGCGCCGCGGGCGCGCAGCCCGGCCAGGACTTCATCCAGTTTTCGTGCCTCTCCCTCGGGATCACGCAGCTGGCGGTGGCCGGTGAAGCCGACGACGTGGAAGACGGGTAATGGTGACGGCTCGCCCATCGGGCGCGAGCGGCTCCGGACCGTCGCGCGGAGTGTCAACCGCCAGGCCCCGGCGGGAGCCGGTGGTCAGTTCACGCGGTTCCAGACGGGCTCACCGAGCACGGCCGCGCGCGCGATCCGCGCCGAGGTTGTCCGCATCTCCACCATTCCCTCCGGGCTGCAGAACGCCGCGTGGCAGGTGACGATGAGATTCGGCGTCGCCGCCTCCTCGGGCGTGCGCAGGGGCTCTTCCTCGACGACGTCCAGGCCCGCCCCGCCGAGGTGTCCCGTCCGCAGCGCGGCGAACAGCGGCGCCTTGCGCACGATGTCGCCGCGCGCCGTGTTCACGAGGAAAGCCCCCGGCCGCATCGCCGCGATCTCGGCCTCGCCGATCAGCCCGCGCGTCTCGGCCGTGAGCGGACAATGGATCGAAACGGTGTCCGAGGTCGCGAGCAGTTCCCCGAGGGTTCCGACCCGTCCGATGCCGAGCGCCTTGTGCGCACCGGCCGGCGCGTAGGGGTCGAAGAAGACCACGCGGAAGCCGAACGCCTTCGCGCGGAGCGCCGCCGCCGTGCCTATCCGGCCAAGGCCGACGATGCCGAAGGTCTGGGTGCTGAGCCGGCGCATGCGGTGTTGCACGTTGATCCGCCAGCCGAGGCGCTTCGCCTCGGCGTCGAGTGGGAAAAGTTGCCGGTAAAGCGCTAGGGTCAGCGCGAGGGCATGGTCGGCCACTTCCTCCGTGCCGTAGTCGGGCACATTGCACACCGGAATGCCGGCCCGCGCCGCCGCCGCGAGGTCCACGCTGTCAAAACCCACGCCGTTCCGCACGATCGCCCGGCAGCGGGTCATGCCCGCCACCACCTCCGCCGTCACCCGTGGTCCGTGCCACAGGATGATGGCGTCGGCCCCGAGCACCTCGGCCGGGAATGGTGCGTTGAAGTCGAGCCACACCGTGGTGAGCTCGGCGACGTCGCCGAGCACCGGACGCTCCACCGAGGCCTCGTGGTCGGTGAACTTGAACTCGCGGGGGCAGACGATCGCGACGGTCGGGCGGGGCATAAAGTCTTTGACCACCGATTGCACGGATGGCACCGATGCGGAAGCTTCTTCCGCGCCACCCGTGACGTCCTTCTCCCGCCTTTTTCTCTCCTCGTTTTGCCTCCTGCTCGCCGCCGCGCCCGGTCTTCGGGCCCAGCGCGAAAAGTTGCCACCGGCCGACCTCGAGTTCGTCGAGAAGACCTGGCCCGGCGCGAAGAAGACCGTCACCGGCATCCGTTACGTCATCCTGAAGGAAGGGCAGGGCGACACGCCCAAACCCGGCGACAAGGTCAACGTGTTGTACGTCGGCAAGCTGCTCGACGGCACGGTGTTCGACCAGGCGACCGAGCCCGATAAGCCTTTCACCTTCCGCGTGCGCCGCGAGATGGTGATCGAGGGCTGGGAGCAGGTGCTGCAGCTGATGAAGCGCGGGGAGCGCCGGCTCGCGATCATTCCGCCCGAAATGGCCTACGGTACACGCGGCCAGCCGCCCAAGATCGGACGCAACGCCTCGCTGATCTTCGAGATCGAGCTGCTCAGCTTCAGCAAGGATTAACCCAACCGCTTTCCCCGCCCCCATGCCCCTTCCTATCCGCTTCCCTCTTCTCGTCATCTGCGCCCTGGCGTCGCTCTCGCCCGCCCGGGCCGAGGTCGGCGTCGGCGCCAAGCCCCTGCCGGGGGCTGAAATGCTCTTCGACGGCACCCGGGAGATGCTCGATGCCAAGTGGACCTACTGGCAGGGACCGCGTTTCGCCTCCTCGCTCCCGATCAAGTGGCGGATCGTCGAGGATCCCGTCGACAAGGGCACGGCGCTGATGACCTTTGACCCGGCCGCGCCGAAAGGACGCTACGGCGCCGCCGACATCGTCACGCAGAAGGCCTATCGCGACTTCCGTCTGCATGTGGAGTTCTGCGTGATGAACGAGGGCGGCAACAGCGGGGTCTACCTGCAGAACCGCTACGAGATCCAGATCCAGGACGGCGACGGCACGAAGCACGGCATGGGGGCCGTGATCAACGAGACGCCGTCGCCCTATTACCTCTACAAGGGCCTGCGGCAGTGGAACGCGTACGACCTCGTCTTCCGCGCGGCCCGTTTCAAGGACGGCAAACTCGTCGAGAAGGCGCGCGTCACGATGTTCTTCAACGGCGTGAAGATTCACGCGCACCAGGAAATCCAGCAGGTCTGGGGTGGCGCCAACTCCGGGATCGACGGCGGCAACGACGGCGGCAAGGGCATCACGGACGCGCCCGGCGGCCTGAAGCTGCAGTGCGAGGGCCATGACGTGCGCTACCGCAACATCTGGATCAAGGAGCTGGACCTCGTGCGTTCCAACACCGCGTTCGCGCGGGAAAACTGAACGCGGCCGGCGAGGGCCGGTTCCGCGACGCCGCGCCCCGGCCAGGATGAATTTCGCCGCCGGCTCCGCCTTTTCGCCGCTGCCGCTCGCGGCGGTGCGCGCAGGGCTAGGCCTGATCGCGCTCCTCCGGCTGGGTGACGTCTGGGCGGGCGCGGGCGCGATCCTGGCCGCGGCTCTGCTGCTCGGGATCCACCGGCGTCATGCGGCGGCGGGATTGCTGGCCGCGGGTTTGGCCACCGTTCCGTCGGCGGCCGATGTTCCCCTCCT
>Ga0192647_100314_pt1 | contig 33335 bp, 33 predicted proteins | sample LauGreFa1BDMLBSN_2_FD_133046 | JGI IMG/M metagenome (GOLD analysis project Ga0192647, IMG submission 133046) | Freshwater lake microbial communities from Lake Michigan, USA - Fa13.BD.MLB.SN - reassembly | ecosystem: Environmental > Aquatic > Freshwater > Lake | place: Lake Michigan, USA... | reverse complement strand
CACATCGACTGCTTGACGCCACGCATTGCCCTCTAAATCGCCGGGCAAGGTGTAGGGCAACGAAATGCCGGCGTTGTTGAACAACAAATCAACGCGGCCCCATTTCGCCACCACGGTTTTGAAGAGCTTTGCGACATCTTCTTCTTTCGACACATCGCTGGGCACAGCCAATGCATTGCCGCTGTAGGCGCCAGCTTCTGCAATGGCTTGTTGCAAAGCGTCTGCACGGCGGCCGACCAAGGCCACTTGCCAACCTTCTTTGAGCAAGGCCAACGCACAGGCTTTGCCGATACCAGAGCTTGCGCCTGTGATCACCGCTACTTTTGACATTTAGATTTCCTTTGGATGGTTGCGCGCTCTTTGGGTGCACGCGCATTCATTGACATTTTCAATGGTTGTCTTTGGGCACCGCCGCGCCGCGCATGCCACGCAAGAAGTCTAAGTCAGCACCTTCGTCAGCTTGCAACACATGGTCGATGTACAACTTCCAGTAACCACTTTGCATAGCAGGTGCAGGCGGCTGCCAAGCGGCGCGGCGTTTTTCTAACTCTGCATCGTCTACATGCAAATGCAAGCTGCGTTTGGGCACATCCAAAGTAATGAGGTCGCCGTTTTGCACCAAGGCCAAGGTGCCGCCTGCAGCCGCTTCCGGTGAGGTGTGCAACACCACTGTGCCGTAAGCGGTGCCACTCATGCGCGCGTCGCTGATGCGCACCATGTCGGTGATGCCTTTGCGCAGCACTTTGGGCGGCAGCGGCATGTTGCCCACCTCGGCCATACCGGGGTAGCCTTTGGGCCCGCAGTTCTTCAAAACCAGCACGCAGTTTTCATCGACGTCCAGGTTTTCGTCGTCGATGCGGGCGTGGAAGTCGTCGATGTTTTCAAACACCACGGCGCGTCCGGTGTGCACCATCAAATGGGGTGAAGCGGCGCTGGGTTTGATGACCGCACCACGCTCTGCCAAGTTGCCACGCAAGATGGCAATGCCTGCCTTGTCTTTGAATGGTTTGTCGAATGGCTTGATGACGCGTTCGTCGTAATTCACGGCTTCGGCCATGTTGTCAGCCACGGTATGACCGCTGGTGGTCACGATGCTGGTGTGCAGCAAATGGGCAATTTCTTTCATCACGACTTGCAAGCCACCGGCGTAGCAAAAGTCTTCCATCAAATGGTCGCCAGAGGGTTGCAAGTTCAACAGACAAGGCAACTCAGACGCCAAGCGGTCGAAATCATCGACGCTCAAAGGCACGCCCAAACGACCGGCAATGGCAATCAGGTGAACCACTGCGTTGGTAGAGCCGCCAATCGCAGCCAGGGTTTTGATGGCATTTTCAAAAGCCTCGCGGGTGAGGATGCTGGAGAGTTTTTGGTCGGTGTGCACCATCTCCACAATGCGCCTGCCGGCGTTGCGTGCCAACACGTTTCTGCGTCCATCCACCGCGGGGTAGGCTGCGTTGCCCGGCAATCCAACACCCAAGGCTTCAACCATGCAAGCCATGGTCGAGGCGGTGCCCATGGTCATGCAGTGACCATGGCTGCGGTGCATGCAACTTTCTGCTTCAAAGAAATCGGCCAGCTTTAAGGTGCCTGCGCGCACTTGTTCGCTCATGCTCCACATGCCAGTGCCCGAACCGAGTTCTTGACCGCGCCATTTGCCGTTGAGCATCGGGCCGCCGCTGACACCGATGGTGGGCAAGTCGACACTGGCCGCGCCCATGATCAGTGATGGGGTGGTTTTGTCGCAGCCCATGAGCAACACGACGCCGTCTATGGGGTTGCCTCGGATGCTTTCTTCGACATCCATGCTGGCCAGATTCCGGTACAGCATGGCGGTGGGGCGCAACAAGGTTTCGCCGAGGGACATGACGGGAAATTCCAGCGGAAAACCACCGGCTTCATAGACGCCGATCTTGACTTGCTCGGCAAGCGTGCGGAAATGTGAATTGCAAGGGGTGAGTTCGCTGAAGGTGTTGCAAATGCCGATGACCGGACGGCCGTCGAACTGGTCGTGCGGCACGCCCTTGCCCTTGACCCAACTGCGGTAAGCGAATCCGTCCCTGTCTTGGCGACCAAACCATTGTTGGCTGCGGAGTTCTTCGGGTTTTTTTCTGCGCGGTGTTGTCGTCATTTCAAGGGCCTGTGGTGTGGATGCAAGGTGTGCCTATACTACCTTTGACCGGGCTGGTCTCGGCGTGGTGTTTATACGGAGCCCAGTCTCAAAGGAGTCATCATGATCGATATATTGCGTGTCACCAACCTGGCCTCCGGTTTGATGTCCGATTTGCAAGCCAACTATTTGGTGCATGACCGCGAGCACATCACCGACCCCAGCGCGTTGAGCCGCATTCGCGCCATGGTGGGCGGTGGTGACGCGGTCATCGACAAAAAATTCATGGCCTTGTTTCCGGCGCTTGAATTCATTTCGATTTGCGGTGTGGGTTACGACGGTGTCGATGTGGCTGCAGCGATGGCTCGCGGCATCAAGGTGGGTCACACCCCCGGTGTGCTCAATGACGATGTGGCCGATTTGGCGCTGGGACTCATGCTCTCCATCGCCAGACGTTTGCCTCAAGCGGACAAGTTTGTGCGCAACAGCGACTGGGTTGAAGGCCCGTTTCCACTCAGCAGCAAAATGAGTGGCGCGCGTTTGGGCTTGATTGGCATGGGCCGCATTGGTCAAGCCATTGCGAAGCGTGCGTTGGCGTTTGACATGTCTATTGCATACACCTCGCGTCACCCTGCACAAGCGGTGTCATACAGCTATTTTCCGAGTGCCAAAGCACTGGCCGCGCAAGTGGATTATTTGGTCGTCATCACGCCCGGCGGCGCTGCCACCAAACATTTGGTGAATGCCGACGTGTTGGCCGCCTTAGGCCCGAAAGGCTATTTGATCAATGTGGCGCGTGGCTCGGTGGTTGACCAAAACGCGTTGATTGAAGCGCTGCAAAAGAAAACGATTGCGGGCGCGGCGTTGGATGTGTTTGCAGAAGAACCGCGTGTGCCGGGTGAATTGCGCTTGGCCCAAAACACGGTGCTCACGCCTCACATCGGCAGCGCCACGCAACAAACCCGCAAGGCGATGGCCGATTTGTGCTTGGCGAACATGGCGGCTTACTTCGAAGGCAAACCGATACCGGCCTTGGTGCCGGAATGTGCCTGAACCTGAAGTGTGTTCAGCGGCCGTAACCGCCGCCGCCACCACCGCTGCGCTTGGGGCCACCGCCGCCACCGCCTCGGCGTTTGCCGCCGCCACCGCCACCGCGGTTGTTACGGCTGAGTAGATCGACAGAGGTCATGGTGGGGTCGGGTTGACGACCTGCGCCGCCACCAGATTTATGGCCGAAAGCGTTGACGCCACTTTGCGTGCCCAAATGCGCGTTGGCGCGCGGTTGGAAGTCGTCTTCAAAGTGTTTGGGCGGTTGTGTGTCCAAGTCGTGACCGCCCGAATGGGCAGGCGCATTCGAGCGAGGCCCGCGGTCATTGCGATCACGTCTCGGGGGTGGGGGACGCGAACCGGGGTGCGCGCCAGCGGGTTTGGCCGATTGCGCTGGCCGAGGGGGGCGGTCGCCTCGCGGTTCTGAACGCGGTCCGTCGTGGCGGTTTTCATTGCGCGGCGCGCTGCCTTTTTTCTCTCGGATGCGCTCCATCATTTCTTGACGTGCAGCGCGGGCCGCGGAGGCCATCACTTCACGGCTGGGTGGTTTGCCCACACCGCCCCACAATGTTTGACGGCCCATGGCGATGGGTTCAGCGCGTTCATCTGGCGCAGGGCCAAAGCCTTCGACTTTTTCCACTGCAATGGTTTGACGTGTGAATTTTTCAATTTCTTGCATAAAACCTTCCTCGTCCAAAGACACCAAACTGACTGCTTCACCACTGGCCCCGGCGCGACCGGTGCGACCAATGCGGTGCACATAGTCTTCGCTGATATTGGGAATTTCATAGTTCACGACGTGCGGCAAATCGTCAATGTCGATGCCGCGCGCAGCAATGTCGGTGGCCACCAGCACACGGATGTCGCCGCTCTTGAAGCCCGCCAGGGCTTGTGTGCGCGCCGTCTGGCTTTTGTTGCCATGCAGCGCCATGGCGGTGATGCCTTGCTTGTTCAAAAAATCCGCCACATGGTTGGCGCCAAACTTGGTGCGACAAAACACCAGCACTTGGCTCCATTGCTTGGTTTCAATGATGTGCGCCAACAAGGCTTTTTTCTGGCTGCGCCCGACGGGGTGAATGACTTGTTTGATCAATTGCACCGTGGTGTTGGCCGGTGTCACTTGGATGCTTTGGGGGTTGTGCAGCAATTGCGCCGCCAAATCGCGAATCTCTTGGCTGAAAGTCGCTGAAAACAACAGGCTTTGCTTGTCTTTGGGCACCAAGGCCAGGACTTTTTTGACATCGTGGATAAAGCCCATGTCCAGCATGCGGTCGGCTTCGTCCAGCACCAGTATTTGCACGGTCGACAAATCCAAAAAACCTTGTTGTTGCAAATCCAGCAAGCGCCCGGGTGTGGCCACCAAAATGTCCACGCCTTTTTTCAGCGCACTGATTTGCGCGGCCATGCCAACGCCGCCGAAGATGACCGCTGATTTGAGTTGCAAGTACTTGCCATATTGGCGTACCGACTCCTCCACTTGTGCCGCGAGTTCGCGGGTGGGGGTCAGCACCAGCGCGCGAATGCCAAACACGCCAAACCGGTTGGTGGCACTGCGCGACATGCTCAATTTGTGCAGCATCGGTAAGGTGAACGCTGCGGTTTTGCCTGTGCCGGTTTGGGCGCCTGCCAACAAGTCTTGCCCTGCCAGTACAGCAGGAATGGCTTGCGCTTGAATCGGGGTGGGGGTTTCGTAGCCCTGCTCGCGCACAGCTTTCAATATGGCCGGAGCCAAGTTCAGTTCATCAAAATTCATAGTGGAGCGCGCGGTTGAGCGACGCTTGGGGTTTCGGTCTGTTCTGCCAAACAGGGCAGCCAGCTAAAGACCGAGGAAACACATTTGGGCAGGTAGGTGACAAACGCTTGGTTTGATCCGGCCCCAGCAGAAGCGCTGATGTTGAAGCAACTGGTGGCAACAACTGGTGGCTATTGTGGCATGAAATGGTATTCATACCCAAGCAGCCCATTTCTTCGCAGAAATTCGCCCCGCGCGGGAACGCGGTGCGCGCCAAATTGGCAGAGCGCCATCTCTCAGACACCTGAAGCAGAGATAATCCCCAGTTATCCGCCGCCACGCTGTGTGGCGCACCGTCCAGAGAGTCATTCCATGTCCCAATACGTTTTCACCATGAACCGGGTCGGCAAAATCGTGCCACCCAAGCGCCACATCTTGAAAGACATCTCGCTCAGTTTTTTTCCTGGCGCCAAGATCGGTGTGCTCGGCTTGAACGGTTCGGGCAAGTCGACCTTGCTCAAAATCATGGCGGGACTGGACAAGGAAATCGAGGGCGAGGCCCAGCCAATGCCAGGTTTGCGCATCGGTTACTTGCCGCAAGAACCTAAATTGCGCCCCGAGCAAACCGTGCGCGAAGCGGTGGAAGGCGGCATGGAAGAGGTCATTCAAGCCAAGAAACGTTTGGAAGAGGTGTATGCGGCTTATGCCGAGGATGGCGCGGATTTTGATGCCTTGGCCGCCGAGCAAGGCGAATTAGAAGCCATCATCGCTGCGGCGGGAAGCGACAACAGCGAGCACCAACTGGAAATTGCCGCCGATGCGTTGCGCCTGCCGCCTTGGGACGCGGTCATTGAACATTTGTCCGGCGGTGAAAAACGCCGTGTGGCCTTGTGCCAGTTGTTGCTCTCCAAGCCTGACATGTTGTTGCTGGATGAACCGACCAACCACTTGGACGCCGAGTCTGTCGATTGGTTGGAACAATTTTTGGCGCGCTTTTCTGGCACCGTGGTGGCCATCACCCACGATCGTTATTTCTTAGACAACGCGGCCGAATGGATTTTGGAACTCGACCGTGGCCACGGCATTCCGTACAAAGGCAACTACACCACTTGGTTAGAGCAAAAGCAGGACCGCTTAGAAAAAGAACAAAAAGGCGAAGAGGCGCGTGCCAAGGCTTTGAAGAAAGAACTCGATTGGGTGCGTCAAAACCCCAAGGGCCGCCAGGCGAAAAGCAAGGCGCGCATTGCACGTTTTGAAGAGTTGTCAGATTTCGAATACCAAAAGCGCAACGAAACCCAAGAGATTTTCATTCCAGTGGCTGAGCGTTTGGGTCACGAAGTCATTGAGTTCACCAACGTCAGCAAATCCTTTGGCGACCGGTTGTTGATAGACAACCTGAGTTTCAAAGTGCCTGCTGGCGCGATCGTGGGCATCATCGGTCCCAACGGCGCGGGTAAATCCACGCTGTTTCGCATGATTGCTGGCAAAGAGCAACCCGACAGCGGTGAAATCAAACTCGGTCAAACCGTGAAGATGGCGTTTGTCGACCAAAACCGCGACGACTTGGCGAATGAAAAAACCGTGTGGGAAGACATCTCTGGCGGTTTGGACATCCTCACTGTCGGCAAGTTTGAGATGGCCAGTCGTGCCTATTGCGGACGATTCAACTTCAACGGTGGTGACCAGCAAAAACGGGTTGGAACCCTCTCAGGCGGTGAGCGCGGTCGTTTGCATTTGGCCAAAACGCTGATCGCGGGTGGCAATGTCTTGATGTTGGACGAACCCTCTAATGATTTGGACGTCGAAACATTGCGTGCATTGGAAGATGCCTTGTTGGAGTTTGCCGGCAGCATCATGGTGATCAGCCACGACCGCTGGTTTCTGGACCGGATCGCGACGCACATCCTGGCTTGTGAAGGTGATTCGCAATGGACTTTCTTCGATGGCAATTACCAAGAGTACGAAGCCGACAAGAAAAAACGCTTGGGTGAAGAAGGCGCCAAACCCAAACGCATGCGTTACAAAGCACTTAAGTAAATTCACCACACTTTTTGTAGACTTTGATGGGACAAACCGAGAAAAAATTTATTAATTCTTAAAAATTAATAAAATGAAGAAAAGTTTGATTTAAATACTATTAAAATACGCTTTTTGATAAACACCCATTTCTTGGTCCAACCCCAAGCTCAGCGGAGCCTCCATGAGCCACAAAGCGATCCCTGATTCAACGGACGAATACTGCGGCACCAGTTATGCCGCCAAATTGCTCAATTTGTCGGTGGGTTCTGTCCAGTCCCTGGTGGAAAAAAACGAATTGGTTGCATGGAAGACCCAAGGCGGCCACCGCCGCATTTCCATCCAGTCGATTTACCAATACCAAAACCGCGCCAACTTGTCCCCCAAGGCGCAGTCGCACAACGGCAAATACCTCAGGGTCATGGTGGTCGAAGACGATGTCAACAGCCGCGCCATGTACCAAGCGCATTTCGACAGTTGGGATTTGCCGATTGACGCCGTGATGCAGGTGTCTGCCATCGAGGCCTTGTTGGACATCCCGGTGGTCAAGCCGCAAGTGCTGATGGCTGATTTGCGCATGCCGGGCATTGACGGCGTGGAAATGCTGCGCCAACTCAGCGCGCACCCGCAATTCACCAAAATGTCTGTCATCGTCATCACCGGCTTGAGCGACGATGAAATCGCCGCTTATGGTGAACTGCCCGCAGGTACCCATGTGCTTCGCAAACCGGTGGACATGGGTTGGCTCAAAGGCTATTTCCAAGCCATGCTCAGTTTGCGCAGCCCACCCAAGCGGGCAACCGCCTCATTGGATTCCGAATAAACCCTCGCCCGTCACTGAGCCTGCCGCGACAGGAACTCAGTAGGTTTACTCTTGCGGCTTGCGGCGACACTGGTTAGCCTCAGTCACCATGAAATCCCATCACGCCCATTGGCCGCTTCGCGTTCCCCACCAGTTCACGCCACCCCAAACCACTTTGTGGGACAACCTGCATGTCAGCTCAAAACGCTTTCCTGAAAAAACCGCGCTGGATTTTTTAGGGGCCCAAACCAGTTACCGTCAACTGGCACAACAATCTGAACGCATCGCTGCATGGTTAGCACAAGCGGGTGTCAAGCAAGGCGACAGGGTGCTGCTCTACATGCAAAACTGCCCGCAGTGGGTGGCTGCGCACTTTGGCATCTTGCGCGCCAATGCGGTGGTGGTGCCAGTCAATCCAATGAACCGGGCCAAAGAGCTCGAGCACTACATCGAAGACGCGCAAGCCAAGGTGGCCATCACCACGTCTGATTTGGCGACACACATGGCCCAAGCCAGCGACACTTTGTCCTCTGCGCACGCGTTGCATCATTTGGTGGTCAGCGATTACACCGATGCGTTCGACCCCACCGCACAAGCTGCCGAGCAATGGCCCACTGCTTGGAACGACTGGTTGGTCGCCCAGCACCCGCGCGTGAAACTTTCGCAAGGCACGGTGCACCCTTGGGTGGACGTGTTGGCCAACACGCATGCGCCGCCTGCGTATGGGGTGCGTCCTGATGATTTGGCGGTGTTGCCATACACCAGTGGCACCACCGGTTTACCCAAGGGCTGCATGCACCCGCACCGCAGCATCATGCACAACGCCGTGGCCGCTGCCATGTGGCACAACGCCACCCAAGAAAACGTGGCGTTGTGCGTGGTGCCGATGTTTCACATCACCGGCATGGTCGCGGTGATGCATACCTCGGTGTATGCCGGCGCCACGGTGGTGTTGATGCCGCGGTGGGACCGCGATTACGCCGGCCGATTGATTTCACAACGTCGCGTCACCCACTGGACCAACATTCCCACCATGGTGATCGATTTGTTGGGCAGCCCCCAGTTCGATCAATACGATATGAGTTCCTTGATCGCCATCGGCGGCGGCGGTGCGGCCATGCCCCAAGCGGTGGCACAGCGTTTGTGGGAACTGTATGGACTGCGTTATGTGGAAGGCTATGGTTTGACCGAAACCGCCGCACCCTCTCACAGCAACCCGCCGGACAGACCCAAGCAACAATGTTTAGGCATTCCTTTCATTGGGGTAGATGCACGCGTGATCGACCCCGAGAGCCTGCAAGAAGTGGCCGTCGGTGAACAAGGCGAAATCATCATGCGCGGCCCGCAAATTTTTGACGGCTATTGGCAACGCCCTGAAGCCACCGATGCTGCGTTTCTCCTGTTTGAAGGCCAACGCTATTTCCGCTCGGGCGACTTGGGCCATGTCGACGAGGAGGGCTACTTCTTCATCACCGACAGGCTCAAGCGGATGATCAACGCGTCGGGGTTCAAAGTGTGGCCTGCCGAAGTGGAAGCGTTGATGTTTCGCCATCCCGCGATTCAAGAAGCCTGTGTGGTGGCCGCGCACGACAGTTACCGGGGAGAGACCGTCAAAGCGTTTGTGGTGCTGCGTCAGTCACACCAAGGTCAGGTCAGCGCGGACGACATATTGGCTTGGTGCAGAGACAACATGGCGGTTTACAAAGCGCCCCGTTTGCTGGAGTTTCTGGACACCCTGCCCAAGAGCGGCAGTGGCAAGGTGATGTGGCGCAGTCTGCAAGAAGCAGAAATGGCCAAAGCACAGTGAGGTTGGCGCGGCTCAGTTTTGTATCGGTTTGCCGCTGACCACCCATTCATCGATTTGTTGCGACAGCAATTCACTGCTGGCTGAATACGGGTCGAACTCGGGGTGCTGCAACATCACCATCGGGTCGTTGTCAGACAAATCGATCAAGGCCATTGACCAAGCGCCAAACTTTCTGGTGCTGATCTCGTGCAAGCTGACCATCTGCACATCTTTGTGGCGCGAGTCGCGAAGAATGCGGCCATAAAGTTCATTGACCACCGAGCGTTCACCTTCGAGCATTTGAAGAAAAAAGCCTTTGCCTTGGCAAAGCACACCGGTGATTTGGTTGACTTTGTTGAAGCCCAAAGCGGTTTTCAGGATAGACCCGGTGATGGTGCTGGTTTGTGGCCCGGCACTGCGACTGATGTAAAAAGCGCGAATCAGCATGGATACCTCCTGTGACAAAGCGACGCAAACACGAAGCTTCCATTGCCAGACCCCATGCTAAACCGGTTTTGACTCAGTCCAAGGGATGGAAATCCCCATGCTGAAACACAGCGGCGGGGTGTTTGGCATGCGTATGATGAAACCATGCTCAAACTCTCTGTGCTGGACCAGTCTGTGGTGTCTTATGGTCAACCGCAGGATGCCGCCATTCGCCATACGCTGAACCTTGCACAACGCTGTGAGGAATGGGGTTACGCCAGGTTCTGGGTCAGCGAGCATCACAATTTGCCCAGCATTGCAGGCACCGCGCCCGAAGTCTTGTTGGCAGCGATCGCGGCGCGCACCCAGCGCATCCGCCTTGGCAGTGCAGGCATCATGTTGCCGCACTACGCCCCGTTCAAAGTGGCCGAGCAGTTTCGCGTGCTGGATGCACTCGCGCCCGGGCGCATAGATTTGGGGCTCGGTCGTGCACCCGGCAGCGATGGCCGCACTTCTGTCTTGCTCAATCCAGACCGTTACGCGTCTGAGCGTTTTCCTCAGCAAGTGGTCGAATTGCAAGCGTGGGTGAGTGGCACGCCATTCCCCTCTGGGCACCCTGGCCATGGTGTGGTGGCGCAACCCACAGGTGCAAGTGTTCCTTCTCTGTGGATTTTGGGCAGCTCAAACTATGGCGCACAACTCGCGGCGCATTTGGGTTTGCCGTATGCCTTTGCGTATTTCTTCAGCGATGGCGTGGGCGTGGAATCGGCCTTGGACTTGTACCGCAGCCAATTCAAACCCAGCGCCTATTTGGACAAGCCCCAGGCCACCATTTGTGTGTCTGCGTTGGCTGCTGACACGGAGGAGGCCGCTTGGTGGCAATTCCAAAGCCGTGCACGCTGGCGCTTGGAGCGCAACCGGGGCAGGGTCACGCCGTTGTTACCCCCGGCGTTGGCCACAGCTGATTTGGGTCAGGAAGATTTGCAGGCGATAGAGGCCATGAAAGCCGATGCGTTGGTGGGCACGCCCGATCAAACCGCCGACAAACTGCAGGCACTGGCCGCGTCGCTGGCGCTGGATGAATTGGTGGTGTGTACATGGGCACACGATCCCGCAGTGCAGTTGCGGTCATTTGAATTGTTGTCAGATGCTTTTGCTTTGAACCCGTCCACACGCCAAGCCGCGTTGGCGTGAATGTTTTTTTTATGGAGTAACCCGATGTTTGCAACTTCTATCGCGGGCAGTTTGCCCAAACCCGAATGGCTGGCTGAAACCCAAAAACTCTGGCCGCAATGGAAAGCCGAAGGCGAAGCGTTGCGACAAGCCAAAGCAGATGCCACTTTGCTGTGGATCAAAGCCCAAGAAGACGCAGGCTTGGACATCATTGGGGACGGCGAGCAAGCGCGACAACATTTCGTGCATGGGTTTTTAGAGCAAGTCGAAGGCATTGACTTTGAGAACAAAGTCAAGATGGGCATTCGCAACAACCGCTATGACGCGATGGTGCCGCAAGTCGTGTCCAAGCTCCGCCTCAAAGGTCGTGTGCACGCCATGGAAGCCCAATTGCTGCGGGCACACACGACACGCAAAATCAAATTCACATTGCCTGGCCCCATGACCATCGTGGACACCGTCGCCGACCGTTTTTATGGCGAAGGTGAAGAAGGCCGCATCAAAATGGCGATGGCATTTGCAGAGTTGCTGAACCAAGAAGCCTTGGCTTTGCAAGCTGACGGTGTCGACATCATTCAATTTGACGAACCCGCTTTCAATGTCTACATGGAAGAAGCCGCGGACTGGGGCGTGAAAGCCTTGGAGCGCGCAGCGCAAGGGCTGACCTGCACCACTGCCGTGCACATTTGCTATGGCTATGGCATCCAAGCCAATGTCGATTGGAAAAACACCTTGGGCGAGGAATGGCGTCAGTACGAAAAAATATTCCCGGCCTTGGCCAAGAGCAGCATTGACCAAGTCAGTTTGGAATGCATGCACTCGCATGTGCCCATGGATTTGATCGCCTTGCTCAAAGGCAAGGATGTGATGGTGGGCGTCATCGATGTCGCGTCAGACACGATTGAAACCCCGCAAGAAGTGGCAGACACCATAGGCAAAGCCTTGCAATTTGTTGCCAAGGACAAGTTGTTCCCCTGTACCAATTGCGGCCTCGCGCCCATGAGCCGAGAAGTGGCGTTGAAAAAACTCGAGGCGCTGGCCAAAGGGGCGGCGTTGGCGAGGGAGAGGGTTTAGTTTTTGGTCAACAAAAAAACGCTTTAGCGTGGCTGTTTGCTGGTCGCTCTAGAAACTTGAATGCTGCTCATATTGGTCGTTTTTCAGCATAAAAAAATCTGACAGTCATGTCGCAATGTATGGCGAATGCTTTTCATCAAAGGCATATCCCAGCAGTCGCATGGCATCTTGGACATCTGTTTGAGGGAAATCCAGCCCCTCAAAGTAGAGGGGTAAATTCATTTGTTTAGCGACTGAATATGAAAACAGATCGCCCATGTTCAGATTGGCAGGGCTGTGGCCTTTCCCATACTTTGCGCATCCTTGTCGACCTGTTTTGACCATGGCCATGTCCATCGGAACGATTTGAATATTGAGTTGAAGAAGCAATTCATCCAGCAGTTGCGTGCCGGCGTCCCCTTTTTTGCCAATGAAAATGACCGACAACTCCATCAAAGTGCCAGCGCTCATATACAGACGTGGGGTTTTTTTCAAAGCTTGCAGAAACGCTTTGGCGGAAGTCCGACCTTCAAAAATACTCATCACGGCGGAGGAGTCGACAATCGCGGCCCCAATTGCTGGGTTGTTCATTTCATTCTGGAAGGCCGAGTCCATCGTAGTCAATCATCTCTTGCATGGGCCGTTGGTCCTTGGTTGGCAGTTGGTGGTAGCGATCCAGGATATGGTCAATTTCATCTCGGGTTTGGCGCTGCGAGGAAGCTCTGGCCAAAACGGCTTCCTCCAAAAGCACAATGGCCTCTTGCGTGAGTGTCCGGCGGTGTCCGTCAGCTTCACGTTGAATCAACGACTTGAGTCGAGCGGGAACCCCCTTTAATTGCAACAACGTTGTTTCCATGGTTCAAACTCCTGTGACTGACAACAGGGGTAATGATAATGCTGTTTGAATTTAAAACGAATGCTTTGTGCATTCTCAAGGGTTAAAAAAAGGGCCCGCAGGCCCTTTTTCTTTAAGCGCTTCAACCTCAAGCCTGCGAACTGGCCTCATCCAAAGGCACGCCGCATTCACCGGCCGCCACGCCCTCGGGCAATACCTGCGGTTTGTGAACGATGCGGGTGACGGGGTCGTATGCCACTTCTTTCAAGAACATGGCCAGTACCGCATCCATGCTTTTGGCGTGACCGTCAAACCAAACGGCCAGTTCGCCCGTCAGTTGGCGCACCAGTTTGAGGTTGCCTTCTTGCTCGCCACGACGCAAAGCTTCATGCATCACTTTCAAAATCATGTCGTGCTCGTCGGTGTGGCAGCCGCCGGGGCCAAAGCTCACGTCTTGCATCCATTGGTTTTCGCCGCTGAAATGCTCTTCGGTGTGCGCGATCAGGCTTTTGAAACTGGCAATGAGTTGGTCCTCAGGGGCCAGTTCGGTGGCAGCCAGCAGGTCCACAAACTCGCGGTGGGTCTGGTCCATTTTGTCCATGTTCATCACCAAATCGTCAGACCAAGTGAGGGTGGGTTGTTCGTCTAAGGTGGTGGTTGGTGTGTTCATTTTTTGTCAATCCTTGGGTGGATGATAAACGCCCGAATTAATTGGAGTCTGACCCCAATTAAATATCCCTCACGTCGGCCACCGGGTTGCTGCCGAAGTCGGGGCGTTGCAAATAGGCCAGCACCTGTTGAGCCGCTTCGGCGGGCGAGGTGAGTGCCCCGCTGGTCTTCATTTGCACAAACCTGCTTTGGTCGGGAAAGCCCGCGCCGGTGGCTGAGCGCAGTTCGGTTTGCATGTCCGTGTCGATCACGCCTGGCGCCAATGACACCACTTTGGCAGGATTGGCGTGTAAGGCCTCGTCCAGTGCCAAGCTTCGTGCGAAATGGTCCAAACCCGCTTTGCCAGCGCAATACAACGTGCTGGCCGCCATCGGTCGTCGTCCCAGCCCAGACGAAATGTGCAGCAATTTGCGCGGCACGGACCAAGCGCGGGTGTGCTTCAAAAACACCGCACTCAGCAGCACAGGGGCTTGCAAATTGACGGTCAAACCCAGTGACAGGTCATCCAGCGACGCTTCTTCTATGGGGCCCAAATGACCGATCACGCCCGCGTTGTTGATCAGGGTCGCCGACGATAAATGCGCCGGGTCGACTTGCATGAGCCATTGCGATAACTGGTTGGCCACGGCAATGGGTTGCGCCAAGTCGGCTTGCCATTGCCACAGTTGGGTGCCGTGTTGTTGAGCCAACTTGTCCAAGGCCTCAGAGCTTGCGCGCGAAATACACAACAGTTGTTGGTCAGGGCGGCACAGTTGTTCTGCCATGGCCAAACCCATGCCACGCGAGGCGCCTGTCAGGATGGTCAAGTGTTTTTTCATCTGGTACTCCTAGGGGATTGGCAGATTGTGTCACCTGTGCTGTTGACCCGACTTGTCTTCAGAAATGCCAATCCGGCGGGCTGTGCCAGTGCAGGGTTTGCGGGGTGTGGGGGTGAGTGAATCCGAGTTCGCTTGCGTGCAGCATCAAGCGATGCGTTCCTTCGGTGCTGGCGGCATACAAAGCGTCGCCAATGATCGGGTGTCCGATGGATTGCAAATGCACCCGCAGTTGATGGCTGCGGCCTGTGAGTGGCTGCAACGCCAACAGTGAAGCAGCATGGGTTTGGTGGTGTCCAAGGCATCGCCAAAGCGTGACACTGGGTTTGCCTTGGGGGTCTGTTTTTTGCAAGGGTCGGTTGGGCCAATCGGCGATCAACGGCTGGTCGATGGTTTGCCATGCATCGGTCAGCGGCAATGCACCGTGCACCCATGCGGTATAGGTTTTGTGAACTTCACGCGCTGCAAACAGCATGCTCAATCTGCGTTGGCTGTCTGTGTGCAATGCAAACACCATCAGTCCCGATGTCGCCATGTCCAGCCGGTGAACCACCCGTGCGCTGGGGTGACTTTGCTGCAAACGACTGAGCACGCAATCTTGTTTGTCTGGGCCGCGACCGGGCACGCTGAGCAGCCCAGCGGGTTTGTTCAACACCACCAAATGGCTGTCTTCAAACACCAAAGGCATTGGCATGTCACACGACCGACAAATGCTTCAACAGCGTTTGCCATTGCGTATTCAGATTGCTTTGATCGCAAGCAAGCACATGACGGGTGGGCATGCTGCGCAGCCAAGTCAGTTGTCGTTTGGCCAGTTGTCGGCTGGCAGCCATGCCAGTCTCGCGCAAGCGATGCAAGTCGTTGGGGCCAGGGGACGCATCGCCGAGGGCGTCAAGCATTTCCCAGCATTGGCGATAACCCACGCATCGCATGGAGGGCAAATCGGCATGCAAGCCACCACGCTGTCGCAAACCGCGCACTTCTTCGACCAAACCGAGCTGCAGCATGGCCTCAAAACGTTCTTCGATGCGTTGATGCAACCAGTGGCGCTCTGTCGGCTCCAAAGACACCACGGCAATGTCGGGTCCGGCCACACGGGTTGCGCCAAAAAACGAAGACAAAGGCTGGCCGCTGACACGCCAAACTTCCAGTGCGCGCGAGATGCGCTGCGAATCGTTCGGGGGCAAACGAGCGGCAGTCACTGGGTCGACTTTCGCCAATTCGGCGTGCATGCCTGGCCAGCCAAGGGATGCCGCTTGTGTCTCTAGGTCTGCGCGAATGTCTGCAGATGCCAAAGGCAAATCATCCAGTCCTTCTGTCAATGCTTTCAAGTAAAGCATGGTGCCGCCCACCAGCAGGGGCAGCTTGCCCCGTTGCCGAATGTCATGGATCAGGCGCGTGGCATCGCGGGCAAATTCTGCGGCGCTGTAAGACTGTGTCGGTTGCCGAATATTGATCAAATGGTGGGGCACCGATTGCAGTTCGTCAGGTGAGGGTTTTGCCGTGCCAATGTCCATGCCTTGGTAGACCAAAGCGGAGTCCATGCTGATGATTTCTAAAGGAACTTGCGTGGCCAACGACAACGCCAATGCTGTTTTGCCACTGGCAGTGGGTCCCACCAGTGCCAAGGCGGCATGCGCAAACTCAGTCTGAGGAGACGGGTTCACCATGCCATTGCACCAAAGTCCAAGCTGTCAGGGACAGCACACCGCCCCAAAACGCCACGCCATGCGCCAAAGGAAACAACGTTCCATCGATGCTGTGGCTCAACCATGCGCCAGTTGCGAACGCGGCCAGCATCATCAAAAACCCGTTCATGGCAGAGGCAGCCCCGGCAGATTGCGGAAATGGGCCCACCGCACCGCTTTGCCCAATCGGTTGATGTATGCCGTGGGCAATGATCATGGGGTACATGCCCAGCACCAAACTGGTTGCACTGGCCCAACCGCCATACACCATCCAACACAGCATGGCACCGCTGAAGGCGCTGGACACGCCAGCGAGTGCAATGGTTTTGCGCATGCCGATTTTTCGCAAAAGAAAACGGCAAACGATGGTGCCCGTGATGTACATGATGGACATGGACGAAAGAATCCAACCCAATTGCAAACCACTCAAATGCAGCACTTGAATGAAAACAAACGACGAGGTGGCCAAGTACACAAACAATGCGCCATAAGCCGCCAGTGACAGCAGCGCAAAAGCGCGAAAGGTGGGGTTTGACAGCACTTGCCACCAAATGCGCATCATGGTGGGAAAGTGCAATGCGCGAGGATTGGGTTGCGTCAAGGTTTCTTCGAATTGCCAAGCCACCAAAGCCAGCGTCGCGACCGCATACAACACCACCGACATCAGCGCGACTTGCCAGCCCCAGTGCTGACTTAAAAAACCACCCAAAGGCGGGCTGGTGCAGGCCATCAATCCCAACCCGGTCATGGCTTTTGACATGACACGTGCCCCATTCGGCGGTTCGTACAAATCTCGCACCACAGCGCGTGCACTGGTGATGACCGCACCCATCGATGCCCCTTGCACAATGCGCCACACCACCAGCGTTTCGATGCTGGTGCTCAAGACACAACCGATGGCTGCGATGGCGTAGACCGCCAAGCCACCCAACATGATGGGACGCCTGCCCACTTTGTCAGAGAACGGCCCCCACAACAATTGCGAAGTGCCGAAAGCCAGCAGCAAACCTGTGAGGGTGTACTGCACCATGGCCACGCTGGCATTCAAATCTTTGGCCAGACCGGGCAAGCCGGGCAAGTACAAATCGGTGGACACCGGTTGCAAACCGATGGCCAATGCCAACAGCAAAATCACCAGATTCGCATGCATCAGCGGCCCCGCAAAAACAAGGCGTCAAGTTCACGCATGCTGAGTTGCCGCCAAGTAGGGCGGCCATGGTTGCACTGGTCAGCGCGTTCGGTGGTTTCCATTTGGCGAAGCAAAGCGTTCATTTCTTCCAAGGTCAATTGGCGGTTGGCGCGGACCGCTGCATGGCAAGCCATGGCAGCCAACACATCGTCGCGCGCGCGTTGCAGTACGTGTTGGGCATCGTGTTGGGCCAATTCAGCCAACACACTTCGCGCCAAGGCCACGGCATCGCCCTGCGCCAATGAGGCGGGCACGCGCCTGACAGCCAGCGATTGCGCCCCCAGCATCGAAATGTCCAAACCCAATGCAGACAACACTTGCGCATGGCTGTCACAGGTGGCGATTTCTTCTGCCGTGGCCGAGAAGGTGGCTGGTATCAGCAGGTTTTGGCTTTGCAAGGCATGCTCGTTCAACTGGGTTTTGAGTCGCTCGTACACGATGCGCTCGTGAGCCGCGTGCATGTCGACCAACACCAAACCGCTGGTGTTCTCAGCCAAGATGTACACCCCTTGCAATTGCGCCAATGCCTTGCCCAGCGGCCATTCACCGGCCGGCCAAACCGGCGAAAGCGACGACGTGGACCAAGCGGTCGTGGCCGCGTTTGAGGCGGGCTCTTGGGTGTGCACTTTGGCAGGTTGCCATGACTGACCCAGGTCTGTCACTGCGTTGCCCAAGTGGGATGACCAAGGCAGAGGTCGTTGTGAGCCGCTTGGGGCGAATTGGCCGAAATGCTGCAGGCTGGCGATGGCTTGGCGTCGATCTTGGGCGTCAGACACGAAGGGCGAGTCGTTGGGCGCAGGCGATGTGGCCAATGATTGACCCGCGCGCGACACCGCCAGCACCGATGACAGCGCGTGCTGCACCGCTTGGTGCACTTCACGGCTGTTGCGAAAACGAACTTCGATTTTGGTGGGATGCACATTCACGTCCACGCCATGCGGGTCCATGTCCAAGTACAAGGCGTATACCGGTTGCCGTTGTCCGTGCAACACGTCTTCATAGGCGCTGCGCGCGGCATGCGTGAGCACTTTGTCGCGGACATAGCGGCCATTCACATACGCGTATTGATGGTCAGCCCGCGCACGCGCGGCGTCTGGCAAGCCCGCACGCGCACGCACACGCACGTTGCCATGTTGGTGGTCTGTCCACAAAGACTGTTCGATGAATTCTCGACCCAATACATCTGCCAAGCGCAAATCCAACCCGGACGCGTGTGGTTGACTGCGCCACTGGACCACCACTTTTCCGTCGTGCCACAAAGCAAACCCCACATCGGGTCTGGCCAATGCATGCCGCTTGAGGGTTTCAAGGCAATGCGCCAATTCAGTGGCGGTGGTCTTGAGAAATTTGCGCCGTGCGGGGGTGCTGAAAAACAGCTCTTTGACTTCGACCGTGGTGCCGATTTGCCGCGCCACGGGTTTGAGTTCGCCGCTGCGGGCATCGAGTTGCATGGCGTGTTCTTGCCCAGCGGTGCGTGACATCAGGCTGAGTTCAGACACCGCAGCGATGGCTGCCAAGGCCTCGCCTCTGAATCCCATGGTGGAGACGGACTCCAGATCGTGCAGGCTGGCGATTTTGCTGGTGGCGTGGCGTTTGAGCGCCAAGGGCATGTCTGGTGCTGAGAGGCCCGTGCCATCGTCTTCCACGCTGATCAATCTGACGCCGCCTTCCACCAAACGCACCACCACTTGGGTGGCGCCTGCATCCAATGCGTTGTCAACCAATTCACGCACCACAGACGCAGGCCGTTCCACCACTTCGCCAGCGGCAATCTGGCTGATGAGTTCATCGGGCAATTCGCGAATGCGGGGGGTGGAGGGGGGAGCAGAATTCACTGGTTCATTCTAGGTGCACTCATTCGCGGGTGATAATCGACCGCATGGAAATCATCAACTTACTGATTGAGTTCATCGTCCACATTGACAAGCATTTGGCTTTGTTGGTGCAAGAGCACGGTGCTTGGGTTTATTTGGTGCTTTTTTTGATTGTGTTTGTCGAGACGGGTGTGGTGTTGATGCCCTTTTTACCTGGCGATTCGTTGTTGTTTGTCGTGGGGGCCATGGGTGGCGCAGGTTTGCTCGATTTACCGCTGGCGTTAGGGCTGATGTTGATCGCCGCGATGGCGGGCGACCAGTGCAATTATTTGATTGGGCGGTATTTCGGTCAACGGCTGCTGGATGGCAATTACCGTTGGTTCAACCGCAAAGCCTATGACCAAGCCCACACGTTTTATGAAAAGTACGGGGGCGTCACCATCATTGCGGCACGATTCATTCCCTTCATCCGCACGTTTGCACCGTTTGTCGCTGGCGTGGCGCACATGGACAGGGCCAGATTTTCACTGTTCAATGTGAGTGGTGCGGTGTTGTGGGTGATTGGCATCGGGGTTTTGGGTTATGTGTTTGGCAACATCCCTTGGGTACAACAACATTTCGAAAAAGTCATTTGGGCATTGATCGTGTTGCCGGGATTGCTGGCAGTCTGGGGTGCTTACAAGGCCAGGCAGTCACCGCCCGCCTGAATGGCCGCTCACAGTGAGCGGTTACGTGCCAAAGGTGGGTTGCGTAAAAAATAACTTTCAATGCCCTTGAGCAATGCATCAGCGAGTTTGTTTTGGTAGTCTTCGCTCAGCAGCAAGGCTTCTTCTTCGGGGTTACTGATGAACGCAGTTTCCACCAGCAAGCTCGGAATATCAGGTGCTTTCAACACGGCAAAACCTGCTTGTTCGACCTGGGGCTTATGCAGTTTCCCAACACGCCTGATTTGTCCCAACATTTCTTGACCCAATTTCAAGCTGTCATTGATTTGTGCGGTGGTGCTCATGTCGAGCAAAGCGCGTTGCACATGTTGGTCTTGCACTTTCAAGTTCAGGCCCCCAATCGCATCGGCACCGTTTTCTTTGTTGGCCATCCACTTGGCCGCTGCACTTGATGCAGCCCCTTGGCTCAAGGCAAACACACTGGCACCACTGGCTTTGGGGGTGAAAAATGCGTCGGCATGCAAGCTGATGAACAAATCGGCCTGGACTTGCTGGGCTTTTTGCACCCGCACATGCAGTGGCAGAAAGAAATCCGCGTCACGCGTCATGAAGGCGCGCATGGGCAAATCCCCGCGTTTGGTTTTCAGCACGGTTTTATTGATCCGTTCACGTAACCGATTGGCAATTTGCAGCACCACATCTTTTTCGCGCGTGCCTGCGGGACCGATGGCGCCGGGATCTTCACCGCCATGTCCGGGGTCCAAGGCCACCACCGCAAACCGCTCAAATCGGTGTGTCTCAGTGGCGGGCTTGGTCACCGAGGGCTTGGTTGCAGGCGGTGTTGCGGGCGCATTTGAAGCCGCTTCAATGGGTGCAGTGGAGGGAGAGGTTGTGGGTGAAGTTGCCCTCGTGGTGTTTTGGAGTGGCGCTGGCGCTGTCTCTTGACGGGTCACGGGGTTGGAGCTGACCACAGCAGGAGGCGTTGGTGTGTTGACGGCTGATTGAGCGCTTGGCTTGGAATGTGTGTTCAACCACTCGCCCAAGGCATCTTTGCCAGTGGTGGGCTGATGGTCATCGCGAAGTTTTTCAGCAATCAAGGCTTCCAGCGGGTCAATCACGGACAAGGGAAACAAGTCCAGCACAAGTCGGTATTGGAAATTGGCTTGACCCGATTGCAATGGTTCAAGGTTGAACACTTGCGGCTTGACGGGTTGACGCAAGTCCAACACGAGTCGCACCGTGGTGGGTGTGAATTGGCCCACCCGTACACCGGTGATGTAGGGGTCATCGCTGCGCACCTTGCCAACCAATTCGCGCAAAGCCGCATTCAGTTCAATGCCTTCAATGTCGACAGCCAGCCTTGGCGGTTGAGCGACAAAGGTGTGCTTGGTCACCAAGGCCGTGTCAGATTCGATCGTCACGCGTGTGTAGTCATTGGCAGGCCAAACCCGCACCGCAATGATGCTGGCACCACGGGCCAGTTGAGCACGGCCGAGCAACAGCGCCAATGCACCGGTTTGAAGCAAAAGCCGTCTGTCCATGGTCAATCGCGCGCCTGTGCTGACGAGTAAAACAAGGGAGGTGTGGGCGAATTCATGGCACGAGCTTTCCGCCGATGGCGGTGTTGGCGGACACCGTGACTTCTCGGCTGTCGTCGATATTGACATGCCATTGCAAGTCAAGGTCTGCCGTGGGTAAAAAACCGCTCGCTTTTTCGGGCCATTCACATACTTTCAAACCAGGCTCAGCAAACATGTCGCGAAAGCCTGCGTCTTCCCATTCTTGCGGGTCTTTGAATCGGTAAAAATCAAAATGCCACACTTGCAATGGCTGACCCTGGTGCATGAGTTCATAGCCTTCGACCACTGCGTATGTGGGGCTTTTGACGCGGCCTTGAAACCCCAGCGCTTGCAACAGGTAACGCGTGAGTGTGGTTTTGCCGCAGCCCAAGTCACCTCGCAAGCACAACACCGCATTGGACAGTTCAGGTTGTGTGGAGAGTTGCTGGGCAAACGCTTGACATGACCGCTCATCTGGCCAGTTCAAGGTTTTTACAATCGGTGTTTGGTTCAAAGGAATGATGTGTCCGTTCAACAGCAGGGGTTGCCAGCGCAATTGCAGCTTTGGGGCCGTCAATTGGGATTCTCCCAAATTGGCGTGGCGCCGGTGGAACTGTCTCATGCCGAGCCCGGTTTGCTCGCTTGGTTGGCGGCGGGTCACCACGGCAGCATGGACTATATGCAACGGCATGGCCTCAAGCGGGCACGTCCGACCGAGTTGGTGCCGGGCAGTCTGAGCATCATCACGGCCCGCATGAATTACTTGCCGCAGCGCTCGTTCGCTGGCACTCAACCGAACCTTGGTCAAACCACCCAGACTGAGGCCGGGGCACACCCAGACGACATGCCCAGCTTTCTTCAACATGAACGCCACCGTTTAGAACAACCCACCGAAGCCGTGGTGTCGGTCTATGCCAGAGGGCGCGACTATCACAAGGTGATGCGTCAACGCCTTCAACAACTGGCTGATCAATTGCAAGCCCATGTCGGGCCCTTGGGTCACCGGGTGTTCACCGATTCCGCACCGGTGCTTGAAGCGGAGTTGGCCGTGCAAAGTGGGTTGGGTTGGCGCGGCAAACACACTTTGGTGTTGAACCGCGACGCGGGCTCGTTCTTTTTCTTGGGCGAAATATTTGTCGACATGGCGCTGCCAAAGTCCGAACCAGTGCGTGAGCATTGCGGCAGTTGCGAGGCGTGTATCAGCGTGTGTCCCACACAGGCCATCGTGTCGCCATACCAACTCGATGCACGCCGTTGCATTTCGTATTTGACGATTGAGCACGAGGGTCCGATTCCCTTGGCATTGCGCCCCTTGCTGGGCAACCGCATTTATGGATGTGACGATTGCCAATTGGTGTGCCCTTGGAACAAATTCGCCGTCAGAAGCAGCTTGCCTGATTTTGACGAACGCCACGGGCTGGGTTCAGCCCAATTGGTGCAGTTGATGCAATGGGACGAGGCCACGTTTTTGCGCATGACCGAGGGCAGCGCGATTCGCCGCATTGGGCATGTGCGGTGGTTGCGAAACTTGGCCATCGCTGTGGGCAATGCATTGCGCGCGCAGCCTGCATTACTGACCGCAGACGCGCAGGCTTTGCGACAAGCCGTAAATCGTTGGTCAATGCATGAGAGCGAAGTGGTCAGAGACAGTGTGGCTTGGGCAATGGCTGATTGATTTTTTTCACCCGATAAGCTTCACTTTGAATGCATATTGAATCAATAGGCGTTATTGTTTTGATTCATCAAATCGGTAAGATAAATTCATCGGTTTGTATATCAATATTCAATCAAGGATTCAATATGTCATTGGTGGTCAAAAAATTTTTTGTCAGTCCCACCCCTCGAGAAGACGGTGTCTACGTTGAAATCTTGGCTCGTGAAAGTGGCTTTTTTGCTTGGTTATTCGCGCTGTTAAAACTCGATCCCAACTTCTGTTTGCGCATTCTTTATGACAAGGTCTGTTACGAATCAAGCAGCATTTTTGGTTTCACCAAAGTCATCATGCCGATCCACTCGGTCAGTTCAATTTACTTTGGAACGGTCAGACCTTGGAAGAAAGCTTTGTTTTGGTTCGTCTTGTTCGCTGTAGGGGCCTACGTTGCTGCACAAATGCAAGAAATGGCGTGGACCATTGGTTTGACCGTGGCAGGCATTGTCATCGCTGTCTTGGTGTTCATTCTTAACCGCGAATTAACGATTGGTGTGAACGAGGTGACTGACACGCCTTATGAAATGACACTCAAGCGCTCCATCATTGAGGGACAAGAAATTTCAGAACAAAAACTGGAAGAAATCACGCAGATATTCACCGCGATTTTGGATGCCCACAAGGCCCACACCTGAATGACACCCTCTCCATCATTGAAAGTCGGGGGCAATCCCGGCCCCGTGCTGAAACTGGGGCAAGAGGTCAAGCCGCCTGTGCTGGTGCTCAACACCACCAGTTCATCTCCCACACTTCAAATGTCAGCCGAAGACTTGACCGCTGGCGACCCGTTTTCGAACACCATTCCTGCATTGGTGTTCATGTGCTTGGGTTGCTTGGTCTCAGTCGTCACTGTGCCTTTGAGCCAAGGCAGTGAATGGGCGCGCATTCCTGTGGAGCAGTTATGGGCTGACGTGTCTTCCATCCATCCGCCATGGATGGCCCAAGAAGAGGACGTATTGGCTGACGCAGAATCACCCGCTCAAAACCCAGCCGACATCGAAGTCGAGCAAGCGCCGCCAGCGCTCACGCCTTTTGAATTGTTGTCTGGTGTGAGTTGCCCGGCTTATTTCCCGGGCGAACAGATGTCAGCTTCATCATCTGCATTTGACGAACACATTTGGAGCAAATTGCCTGAACAATGGCAAACGCAGGCCACTGAGCGTCTGGAAGTGTGTGGGCCATTTGAGTCCGTCAAGCCAGACCTGATCGTTTCTCAAGGCTGCATTGAGAATGAGTGCGGGACAAACGACGTCCGTTTTTTCTTGACATCAGACGCCAAGGCTGCGGTTGAGATTTACCTTGATGGTGAATGCCTTCACACCTCTGAGGCAGGATTTCGCTACAAGCAGCTGTTATGCGCGCCAAGGTGAAACCGCCCGTCTGACATTTGCGCGCTGGCATCAATATTGGTTGATGTCGTCTTCAGCCAAGGGTTTCAAGTCAGATTTCTTTTTGAAGATTTTTCTAAACACCCCAAAACTCACCACTGATACCAGTGCAAACACCATCACATCTCTGTTCAAGCTGTAGCCGTCGAGCAGGAACTGAACGCCGGAAACAGCCAGCATACCAAGGCTGAAACCGAGCAATAAAAATGACAAGGTCATCACCTCTGCGATGGCCAGCACACAACTGATGATCAAAGAAATTTGATAGGCCTCCATGGTTCAAAGCCTGTCAGCCAGTCGTCCCAATGTGCCGCTCAAACTGTTGAGCACGTCTGTCGGCACCAACACAATTTTCGAGTTCGATCCCTTGGACAGTTCTTGGACGGCTTGCGCTTGGATTTTTTTGATTTCAAAGGCCACTGCACTTTCACCGCCTGAGGTGATGGCTTTGGCCACCGCATTGACTGCATAGGCTTCGGCATCGGCGCGAATCTTCATCGCTTCGGCTTGTTTTTGAGCAGCATACAACTGGGCGTCTGCGTCAAGTTCAGTGGCTTGTTTTTTGCCTTCTGCTTCTCGCACAAGCGCACGGCGGTTGCGCTCGGCATTGAGTTGCAATTGCATGGCCTGTTTGGTCTCCATGTCCACATCCACCTCGAGGATTTCAACGCGCGTGAGCACAATGCCCCATTCGTCAGACACGGCTTTGAGGTCCTCTTCTATCTCATCAGACAGATGGCGGCGGTTGGACTGAACACCGTCAAGGTCCGTCTTGCCAATCACGCTGCGCACGGTACCGTTGACGATGGTCATGATGGCATCATCCACATTGGAGATACGGTACATGGTTTTAGAGGCATCAGCGATGCGGTAGAGCACAGCCAGTGAGATAGAGATGGTGACGTTATCCAAGGTGATCGCGTTGATTGGCTTGGGCGGCAATTGACGCTCTTGAATAGGCACCTTGTGTTGAACCGTTTCAAAAAATGGAATCAGCACATGCAAGCCCGCTTCCATTTTTCGGTTGTATTTGCCAAGCCGTTCAACCAGCCAGTTTTCAGACTGGGGAACAATTCGGATGGCTGCTTTCAAGGCCGTCACGATCAGTGCCGCCAGTACCAAATAAATGATGTTTGAAAAAGAGATCACAGACTCCATGCCGGTTCCTCAGGTATTGGGTGATTAACTATTTGATAAACATTATCAACCAGAATCCTGCCATGACAACCCTGTTGCAGCTCCAGCCAGGCCATCTGGTTTTTGTAGGTCAATAGGCAACAACGGGTTCATCACCCAGCGTGGTGTTGACTTACATCAATACCTTGAAACATCCCGCCATTTAGTATTTCCACATGGCCTCAACTTATTCTGTCTTAGACGACCCGACACACTGGGCTGCGTTCAGCGTGCCAGCACCTGACTCGCTCAATGAAGACAAAACGCAACGCGTTTGGCAATCGCAGGTGGTCGTGGAAGGCATGCATTGCGGCTCTTGCGCTTTGAACGTCGAACGCGCATTGCGCGCTGTGCCCGGGGTCAAGCAAGTCACTGTCAACGGGGCCACCCACCGCGCTGAGGTTGTGTGGCGTGAAGACACGGTCAAGCCTTCACAGTGGCTCAATGCACTGCATGACGCGGGTTACGAAGCTGTGCCAGCCAATGACCACGTGTCGCGGGCTGAGGGACAAAAGGAAGTGAGACGTCAACTCTGGCGGTGGGCTGTGGCCGGGTTTTGCATGATGCAAGTGATGATGTACGCCTTGCCGCCCTACGTTTCGCCCGATATTTCAACCGAAATGATGTTGCTGTTGCGATGGGCCGCTTGGGTATTGACCTTGCCCGTGATGTTTTTCTCTGCAGATGTGTTCACCACATCCGCATGGCGTGATTTAAAACGCGGCACCATCAGCATGGACTTGCCCGTGGCCATTGGCATCTGGGTCAGCTTTGGGGTCAGCAGTGCAGCCATGTTCAACCCGAACGGGTTCTGGGGCAACGAGGTGTATTTCGATTCCATCACCATGTTCGTGTTTTTCTTGCTGACCGGTCGATGGTTGGAAGCCAGAATGCGCGAGCGCACAGCAGGTTCACTGGAAGCATTGATCAACCGACTGCCGCCCGCTGTTCACCGTCAACGTTCCGATGGTGAATTCGACACCGTCGGTTTGGCCATGGTCAAACCCGGCGATGTATTGCAGGTGCGCCCTGGCGAGGTGTTTGCTGCCGACGGTCAACTGCTCAGTGGACACACCCTGGTCGAAGAGGCTTTGCTCAGTGGTGAATCTGAACCACTGGAGAGACGGGCAGGCGAGGCTGTGCTTGCGGGTTCTCACAACTTGCGCGAAACCGTCACCATGCAAGTCACGGCACTGGGCGAATCGACCCGCTATGCATCCATCGTGAAATTGATGCAAACCGCCTCACTGCACAAACCCAGATTGGCGGCGTTGGCTGACCGGATCGCCAAACCCTTTTTGCTGACGGTGTTGTGTGTGGCTGCATTGGCGGCCGCATGGGCGTGGGGCGATTCACCCAGTAAAGCCATCATGATCGCGGTGTCTGTGTTGATCGTCACTTGTCCTTGCGCTTTGTCATTGGCGACACCGTCAGCCATGCTGGCAGCCGCAGGAAATTTGGCCAGACAAGGCGTGCTGTTAAGAGATGTGCAATCGCTGGAAACACTGTCGCATGTGAACGCGGTGGTGTTTGACAAAACCGGCACGCTGACCAGTGACCGCATGGAGTTGCAAAACATGTTCACGCCTGAATACCCGCAAGGCGTCAGCACTTTGAACAGTTCAGGTTTGCATCAATGGGTCGGTTTGACTGCCGCCTTGGCAGAACACTCATGGCACCCGTTTTCCCGTGCGGTATTGCAAATGGCACATGCCGTTTCCGACAAGCCCCCTGTTCAACAGGTGCAAGAGCATGTGGGACAAGGTGTGTCAGCCACTTGGATGAATGGACGCGACCGGCGAGATGTGCGCATGGGTTCGTTGGTGTTTTGTCAGGCTGGTGCCGCTTGTGCTGAATTGTCCGAAGCGGCGCACACAGCGCAAGTCCATCTGTTTGATCAACACGGTTGGTTGGCTTCGTTTGCCTTTCGAGAAGTGCTTCGCCCCGACGCCATCCAAACCATGGATGCATTGCGTCAACAAGGCATTGACATTTACCTGATGTCAGGTGACAAAGCGGTGGCTGTCGACGCAGTTGCAAAGCGTTTGGCATTGGATCCCATGCATGTGTATGCAGCCTGTCAACCCGACGATAAATTGAGCTACTTGAAGGATTTGCAAGCCGCTGGCAAACGTGTTGCCATGGTCGGTGATGGCTTCAATGACATGCCGGTCATGGCGGGTGCCCATGTGTCATTTGCATTTGGCCAAGCGGTGCCGCTGGCTCAAGCCCGCTCAGATGTGGTGGTGCTGGGACATCAGTTGATGTCGGTGGCCCAAACCATTGCATTGGGTCAAAGAAGCATGCGGGTTGTGCGACATAACCTGACATGGGCTGCAACGTACAACGCGGTTTGCGTGCCGTTGGCGTTCATGGGCTACATGCCAGCCTGGGTGGCGGGTCTGGGCATGGCGTTGAGTTCGGTGGTGGTGGTCATGTATTCGCTGCAATTGGCGGTGTCGCCTCAAAAACCAGTTGTGAGTCATTGACCGTGGATATTTTGTATTTGCTCATTCCCTTGTCGGTGGTGTTGGTCTTGCTGATCTTGGTGGGTCTTTGGTGGGCCATCCACAGTGGCCAATTTGACCGCATCGAAGGTGAAGCCGAGCGGATTTTGCGCCAAGATTGACCTACATCAAAACCCCATGGCCTGATCGATCTGATACTCATCACAGATCTGTGAAAGGCTTGACATGAGTTTGGTTGACAACAATTACAGCGACACCGTGGTTCGCCAGTTTTCCATCATGACGGTGGTCTGGGGTGTCGTCGGCATGCTGGTGGGGTTGCTGATCGCTGCCCAGTTGGCTTGGCCCGAATTGAATTTCGGTATCCCTTGGTTGAGTTACGGGCGCTTGCGACCGTTACACACCAATGCCGTGATTTTTGCGTTTGGGGGCTGTGCCTTGTTTGCAACCAGTTATTACGTGGTGCAGCGCACAGGTCAAACACGGTTGTTTGCACCTCGCTTGGCGGCATTCACCTTTTGGGGATGGCAAGCCGTTATCTTGGCCGCTGCCATCAGCTTGCCTTTGGGCTACACGAGTGGCAAGGAATACGCCGAATTGGAATGGCCCATCGACATCCTGATCACTTTGGTTTGGGTGTCTTATGCCGTGGTGTTTTTCGGCACCATCGTCAAGCGCAAGGTCTCGCATATTTATGTGGCGAATTGGTTTTATGCAGCTTTCATATTGACTGTGGCCGTGCTGCACTTGGTCAACAGTGCAGCCATGCCAGCCGGTTGGATGAAATCGTATTCCGCCTATGCCGGTGTGCAAGATGCGATGGTTCAGTGGTGGTACGGGCACAATGCCGTGGGGTTCTTTTTGACCGCAGGTTTCTTGGGCATGATGTATTACTTCATCCCCAAGCAAGCCGGACGTCCCGTGTATTCCTACCGTTTATCCATCGTTCATTTTTGGGCGCTGATATTTACGTACATGTGGGCCGGTCCACACCATTTGCACTACACCGCGTTACCCGATTGGACCCAATCACTGGGCATGGTGTTTTCGTTGATCTTGCTCGCGCCGAGTTGGGGCGGCATGATCAACGGCATCATGACGTTGTCGGGGGCTTGGCACAAGCTTCGTGACGACCCGGTGTTGCGCTTCATGATCGTGTCTCTGTCTTTCTATGGCATGAGCACCTTTGAAGGGCCCATGATGTCCATCAAGACAGTGAATGCGCTCAGCCACTACACCGATTGGACCGTCGGGCATGTGCATTCCGGTGCGCTGGGTTGGGTGGGACTGGTTTCCATGGGGGCGATGTATTTCTTGATACCCCGTTTGTTTGGTCAGAAAAAGATGCACAGCATCGCTGCGATTGAATGGCATTTCTGGTTGGCAACGGTGGGCATCGTGCTCTACATTGCCGCGATGTGGATCGCTGGTGTCATGCAGGGATTGATGTGGCGTTCCATCAATGAAGATGGCACGCTGACCTATACCTTTGTCGAGAGCGTGAAAGCCACTTACCCGTACTACGTGGTGCGGGTATTGGGCGGGGTGTTGTATTTGGGCGGCATGCTGATCATGCTGTGGAACGTGTTGATGACAGCCTTCAAGGGTCAAGTCCAAGCCGTGCCGATTCCCACTGTGGTGGCGCACGCCTGAGGAGCACAGCATGTCTGATAAAAACTCTTTTAACCACGAAAAAATTGAAACGCACAGTTTTCTGATGGTGGTGCTGATCGTGTTGGTCATCGCCATTGGTGGATTGGTTGAAATCGTTCCACTGTTCTTTCAAAAATCCACCACGCAACCGCTGCAAGGCGTGGTTCCTTTGAATGCATTGCAGTTGGCTGGGCGCGATGTTTATGTGCGTGAAGGTTGCTACAACTGCCATTCGCAAATGATTCGTCCCTTCCGTTCAGAAACTTTGCGCTACGGTCATTACTCGGTGGCAGGTGAATTTGTGTATGACCACCCGTTTCAGTGGGGCAGCAAGCGAACCGGGCCAGACTTGCACCGTGTGGGTGGCAAGTACAGCGACGACTGGCATCAAACCCATTTGATCAATCCGCGTGACTTGGTGCCTGAGTCCAACATGCCCGCATACCCATGGCTGGAAAAAAACTTGGTGGACGCGGATGCGTTGCCCAACCACTTGAAGGCATTGCGGACTGTGGGCGTGCCCTATACGGACGAAGAGATTGCCAAAGCCTCAAATGAGGTTCGCGGTAAGACCGAGTTGACTGCGCTGATTGCTTACCTGCAGTCCTTAGGCCGTGCGCTCAAGTAAGGAGATACCGCATGGACATCATCAATTTTTTGCGTGTGCTTGCCACCGTATTGAGCTTCATTGTTTTCATGGGCATTGTTTGGTGGACTGTCGATAGACACAAAACCCGCCGGTTTGAAGAAGCCTCGCGCTTGCCGTTTTTGGATGAGTAAGGATTGTCATGAGTGATTTCACCAGTTCGCATTGGTCGCTTTTCATCACCGTTGTCAGCTTGTTGGGTATCGTCGCCTGCTTGGTATTGCTGTGGGTGACGGCGAGAAAAAAATCTGTGGGCAATGCAGACAACACCACAGGGCATGTCTGGGACGAAGATTTGCGCGAGATGAACAATCCATTGCCGTTGTGGTGGGTGGGTTTGTTTGTATTGAGTGTGATTTTTGGCTTGTGCTATTTGTGGTTGTTTCCTGGATTGGGCAACTACCAAGGCAGCCAGTCTTGGAGTTCGCAATCAGAATACACCACTGAAATGGCTGATGCTGAAAAAGCACTTGCGCCGCTGTATGCCCATTTTGATGCGGTGCCGGTTGAACAACTGGCACGAGACGCCAAGGCCAAGGCGATTGGCGAGCGCTTGTTCATGAACAACTGTTCGCAATGCCACGGTTCGGATGCGCAAGGCAGCAAAGGCTTTCCCAACCTGACTGATGGTGATTGGTTGTATGGCGGAGATCCAGCCACCCTGAAAGCGACGATCTCCCTCGGTCGCCAAGGCGTGATGCCCGTGATGGCGCAGGCCGTGGGCGGTCCCAAAGAAATGTCAGAGGTAGCGCACTATGTGCTGAGTCTTTCTGACAGCCCGCATGATTCCTTGAAAGCAGCCGCTGGAAAAGCCAAGTTCACGGTATGTGCGTCATGCCACGGCATCAATGGGCAAGGCAACCCGGCGGTAGGTGCGCCCAATTTGACAGACAAAATTTGGTTGCATGGTTGGGGTGAACAAGCAATTACCCACATGGTCAACAACGGCAAAGTCAATGTCATGCCAGCGCAAAAAGACCGACTCAGCGCTTCTCAAATTCATGTGCTGACTGGCTATGTGTGGTCACTGTCGCATGCATCTTTGGCAGCTGATCAACCTTGAGTACACCAGACAGTTCACCAAAGGTCATACCCATACACCCTGCAGACAACTCGCAGTCGTCTGCATTTTTGTATGCGGCCATGCCCAAAATTTACCCGCGCACAGTGCATGGTTGGTTTGCGCGGTGGCGTTGGATGGGCGTGCTGATCACGCAGTTGGTGTTTTATGGATTGCCTTGGTTAGAGTGGGGTCAGCGCCAAGCCGTTTTATTTGACTTGGGCGCCAGGCGTTTTTATGTGTTTGGTTTGGTGCTTTATCCACAAGACTTTATTTATTTGACTGGCTTGCTGGTGGTCAGTGCATTGTCATTGTTTTTGTTCACCGCAGTCGCCGGTCGGCTGTGGTGTGGTTATGCCTGCCCCCAAACTGTTTACAGTGAATTGTTCATGTGGATAGAGCGAAAAGTTGAGGGCGATCGAAGCGCACGCATGCGCTTGGACGCTGGTGATTTGTCGCTAGAGAAGTTGGTCAAGAAAACCTACAAACACATCATTTGGTTAGGGCTGTCAATTTGGACCGGGTTCACGTTTGTCGGTTACTTCACGCCCATCCATGAACTGGGCATGGCGTTTTTTCAGACACACATGGGCTCTTGGGAAGTGTTTTGGGTGTTTTTCTATGGTTTTGCAACTTACGGTAACGCAGGCTTCATGCGCGAACAGGTTTGCAAATACATGTGCCCTTATGCGCGATTTCAAAGCGCCATGTTTGATCGTGATACCTTGATCGTCACCTATGACGACAAGCGAGGTGAGCCACGCGGCAGTCGCTCTCGCCATGTTGCATTGAGTGACACGGGATTGGGTGCTTGCGTAGACTGTGATTTGTGTGTGCATGTCTGCCCGACAGGGATCGATATTCGCCAAGGCCTGCAGTACGAGTGCATTGGATGCGCTGCTTGTGTCGATGTCTGTGATGGCGTGATGGAAAAAATGGGATACGACAAAGGCTTGATTCGTTATGCCACCCAAAATGCCATGCAAAACGGTTGGACCACAGCTGTCATGTGGCGTCGGATATTGCGGCCTCGCGTGTTGATTTACACCGGTGTTTTATGGACGTTGATTTTGCTATTGGCTTTCAGTTTGTTTTTGCGCATGCCCATGAAAGTGGATGTGATCCGTGACCGGGGTTTGCCTCGCATCACACAGCTTGGTGAAGTGGAAAATGTGTATCGCCTGCAAGTCATGAATGCCACCGAAGAAGCCCAAGGATTGCATATCCAAGTGCGCGGCTTGGACGGCATGGACATCCACACCAATGATGAAATGCGTGTCGATGCCGCACAATCTCGGTGGATTCCTGTCAGAGTGGCTGTGCCTTTTGACATGCAATCACCGGGCTCACATCCGATTTGGTTTGATATTTCCAATGACGATGGCAGTTTGCATGTCACTGAACAAGCCGTTTTTTTGGTGCCGCGCTAAAGCTTTGATGAAAGGTAACCGTATGCCAGTTGATACCCATTCAACCAATCAGCCTTGGTGGCGTTTTGGTCATGTCTGGTTGGTGTTGTCAGGACCGTTAGGGGTGGTGTTTGCCAGTGTGGTGTCAGCCGTGTTTGCATTCCAAGGCAATGACACGGATTTTCAAAAAGATGCTGCCTTGGTCCAAGCCAAATTGGCGGTAGCACCTGCAGACCAAAAGCAAGCGCTGACACCAGCAATTCAAGGCAGAAATCATGCTGCAACCGCTTCGCCGTGATGACCCAACGCAGCAGCCTGCTTAGCAGGTTGGGGCATTCACCAAGTCTCTGAGCGTTTCAGGTTGGAGGATACGCAGGTTTTTTTGCTTGACTTCAAGCACACCGTCTTCCACCAATTTAGAGAACGTGCGGCTGACAGTCTCAATCTTCAA
>Ga0192647_100313_pt1 | contig 33393 bp, 31 predicted proteins | sample LauGreFa1BDMLBSN_2_FD_133046 | JGI IMG/M metagenome (GOLD analysis project Ga0192647, IMG submission 133046) | Freshwater lake microbial communities from Lake Michigan, USA - Fa13.BD.MLB.SN - reassembly | ecosystem: Environmental > Aquatic > Freshwater > Lake | place: Lake Michigan, USA... | reverse complement strand
CCATCGCTACTGAATTTCGCGATCGCCGTCAACGCGAGGAACGCAAACACCGCCTTAATCGGGAAATCATGGCTCCCGAAGTCCGCGTCAGCGGCCCCAACAACGAAGCCATCGGCATTTTGAGTCTTGCTGAAGCCCTGCGAATGGCAGGTGAACTGGATGTAGATCTGGTTGAAATTTCACCGACCGCTGTGCCACCGGTTTGTAGGTTGATGGATTACGGGAAATTCAAGTACCAAGAGCAAAAAAAGGCGGCGGAAGCCAAGTCCAAACAAAAGGTGATTGAGGTCAAGGAAATCAAATTCCGCCCAGGCACTGATGACGGTGACTACAACATCAAGTTGAGAAACATCAAGCGGTTTTTGGACGACGGCGACAAATGCAAAATCACTTTGCGGTTCAGGGGAAGGGAAATCACCCACCAAGAGATTGGCATGGCGTTGTTGCAAAGAATTCGGGATGAACTGGCCGACTTGATTGTGGTCGAGCAGTTTCCCAAACTGGAAGGTCGGCAGATGGTCATGATGATCGCGCCGGGCAAGAAAAAACCGGGTAGCGTAGCCAAACCCGCCGCTGACACTGTGCAAACCGTGACTGCGTAAAAGGCCACGCAAACAAGTGTCTCGGGGCTAACAAGTCTGCGTCAGGTTCGCAGCGCCTCACGAGCACAACAAACAGGAGCATCTTCATGCCCAAAATGAAAACCAAAAGCAGCGCTAAAAAGCGCTTTCGCGTCCGTCCTGGTGGAACCGTCAAACGCGGCCAAGCCTTCAAGCGGCACATCCTGACCAAAAAGACCACCAAAAATAAACGCCATTTGCGTGGTCCTACCGGTGTGCATGAAACGAATATGGGTCACATGGCGCAAATGCTGCCCATGGCTGGCCTGTGATCAACGGACGAACAAGGAGAATTTGATATGCCTCGCGTAAAACGTGGTGTGACGGCTCGCGCCAGACACAAAAAAGTTTTAGCCCTTGCAAAAGGATTCCGCGGACGCCGCGGTAATGTTTACCGTATCGCCAAAGAAGCGGTAATGAAGGCAGGCCAATATGCCTACCGTGACCGTCGCGCCAAAAAGCGTGTGTTTCGCCAACTCTGGATTGCGCGTATCAACGCAGCTGCCCGTGAGTTCGGCATCACATACAGTCAGTTTGCCAATGGTTTGCGCAAAGCGGCCATCGAAATTGACCGCAAGATGTTGGCTGACCTCGCGGTTCATGACAAAGCCGCTTTTGGTCACATCGTGGATCAGGTCAAGGCCAAACTGGCAGCTTGACCAGGTGTCGACACTTCTGACCTGACCAACAGGCTAGGGTGATCCCAAGGGATTGAGGTTTCACAGGCTTCAATCCCTTCTTCATTTGCAGCAGAGACAAGATATGAATGAGCTCGATTCCTTGGTGGAGCAGGCGAAACAACTGTTTTCGGCGTGTGCATCACCGGCAGAGTTGGAGAATGCCAAGGCCCAATATTTCGGGAAGGCAGGGCACTTAACAACGCTGATGAAGGCGCTGTCTTCGTTGGACATCGATGCCAAAAAAGCACAAGGCGCTTTGATCAATGCCGCCAAACAAGCGATTGAGCAAGCCCTGCATGATTGCCGTCAGAAATTGGCTGACGCCGAATTGCAAGCCCAATTAAAGGCCGAAACCTTTGACGTGAGTTTGCCCAGTCACGCCATGGCGCAGGGTGGCTTGCATCCCGTGTCTCTCAGCTTAGAACGGATTGAAAATATTTTTACCTCGATGGGTTTTGATGTGGCTCAGGGGCCAGAAATCGAAACCGATTGGTTCAACTTCACAGCGCTCAACACGCCTCAAGACCATCCTGCCCGATCCATGCACGACACCTTTTATGTCGAGGGCGGTTATTTGCTGCGAACGCACACCAGTCCCATGCAGATTCGCCATGCCATGGCGCATGTTCAAAAATACCAAAGTCGGTTGGATGCGGGGCAATCCATGCCAGAAATTCGTGTCATCGCGCCCGGTCGTACTTACCGCGTTGACAGCGACGCCACACATTCCCCGATGTTTCACCAATGTGAAGGCCTGTGGATTGGTGAAAACATCAGCTTCAAAGATTTGAAAGTGGTATTCACAGATTTTTGTCATGCGTTTTTTGAAAACGACGATGTGGTGTTGCGCTTTCGGCCCAGCTTTTTCCCTTTCACCGAACCCAGCGCCGAAATCGATATTCAATTTCCTGAAGGGCCGTTGGCAGGCCGTTGGTTAGAGGTTGCGGGGTCAGGCCAAGTGCATCCGCATGTGATTCGCAACATGGGCTTGGATCCTGAGCGATTCATGGGGTTTGCCTTTGGCATGGGCCCAGATCGGTTGACGATGTTGCGCTATGGCGTGAATGATTTGCGGCTGTTTTTTGATGGCGATATTCGTTTTTTAAGCCAGTTTCAATGATCTTCTCAAGGCGTATTCATGCAGTTTCCTGAATCTTGGTTGCGCGAATTTTGTGACCCACCCCTTTCCACCCAGCAGCTGGCTGACACGCTGACCATGGCGGGTTTGGAAGTCGAAGACCTCCAGCCCGTCGCGCCTTTTTTCAGCCATGTGGTGGTCGGCCATATCCTTGAAGTTGAAAAACACCCAGATGCCGACCGTTTGCGCATTTGCAAAGTGGACATTGGACAGGCGCAAGCTTTATCGATTGTGTGTGGAGCGCCCAACGCTCGCGTGGGTATCAGTGTTCCTTGTGCCATGGTCGGCGCTCAGTTGCCGCCAGGCGAGGATGGAAAACCATTCACTATCAAGCTGGGTAAGTTAAGAGGTGTCGAGAGCCAAGGCATGCTGTGCTCTGCGCGTGAATTGAAAATTTCTCAAGACAGCGAAGGCCTGATGGAGTTGCCATCAGATGCCAAGCCTGGCGTGAATATCCGCGATTATTTGAAGCTGGATGACACGTTGTTCACATTGAAACTCACACCCAATCTGGCGCATTGCTTGAGCGTGTTTGGTGTGGCGCGAGAGTTATCTGCGCTGACACGCAGCCCTCTCAAAAACCCGTCGTTTCCCGCCGTGGCCAATACAGCTAACGACAGATTGCCTGTGCAAATTGACGCCAAAGACTTGTGTGGAAGGTTCAGCGGCCGCGTCATCAAATCACTGAACCCTGCCGCCAAAACACCTGCTTGGATGGTTCAGCGTCTTGAGCGATGCGGTCAGCGCAGTATCAGCGCATTGGTAGATATTTCCAATTACGTCATGTTTGAGTTTGGCAGACCAACGCATATATTCGACTTGCAAAAAATTCAGGGTGGATTGCATGTCCGGTGGGCAAAGCCCAGCGAATCATTGACGTTGCTCAACGGTCAAACGGTCACACTTGACGATAAGGTGGGTGTGATCGCTGATGCCAAACAAGTCGAGTCTTTGGCAGGCATCATGGGTGGTGCAGCCACCGCAGTGTCCGACGACACCCGGGATATTTACGCAGAAGCCGCCTTTTGGTGGCCCTCAGCCATCGCGGGCCGCTCGCGCCGTTTCAACTTTTCTACCGATGCTGGACATCGGTTTGAAAGAGGTGTTGATCCGCAAACCACGACAGAGCATCTGGAACATCTCACCTCCTTGATTCTTTCTATCTGCGGCACCGACCAAACCACCGTCGCCCCGATCGACGACCACCCAGTCAACATGCCGGTCACAACACCGGTGCAACTGCGGGTTGAGCGTGCCAATAAAGTGCTTGGAACAGCATTGAGCCAGCAAGTCATGGTGGATGCTTTGCAAGCCTTGGGGCTTGAGGTGGAGCAAGCAACGGGCAATCTGACGGTGCATCCACCGTCCTACCGCTTTGATTTGAGAATGGAAGAGGACTTGATAGAAGAAATTGCTCGGATGGTGGGTTTTGAAAACCTTCCGACCACTTCGCCGCAAGCGCCTATCACCCCGAAAATTCGGCCTGAAAATCAGCGTCATGGGTTTGCGGTCAGAAGACAACTCGCTGACCTCGGCTATCAGGAAACCATCAATTTCAGTTTTGTTGACGAGCAATGGGAAAGAACGCTCGCAGGCAACGACGCACCGATACAACTGCTCAATCCCATCGCTAGCCAGATGAACGTGATGCGGTCTTCTTTGATCGGATCGTTGTTGCAAGTTGCCAAATTCAATCTCGACCGCAAAGCACACCGTGTGCGCGTATTTGAAACAGGACGGGTTTTCAGGCGCGATCCATCCGTTCAAGACAGCCTGCAGACCGTGCAAGGCATCGATCAACCTGTGTTGATCGCTGGTTTGGCTTACGGCCCTTTGCACCCGTTGGGATGGAACGGCATTGATAAGCTGACGGATTTCTTTGATGTGAAGTCTGATGTGTGTCGCTTGATGACCGGCCATGCGCTGACTTTTGAAGCGGCACAGCATCCTGCTTTGCACCCAGGTCGCACGGCCCGCATTACCAGCCAACACCAAGTGGTGGGTTGGATCGGTGAGCTTCATCCCCAATGGCGCCAGCAATGGGGATTCACCCATGCACCTGTGCTTTTTGAATTGGAAATGAATGCGGTCATGTCCCATCCCGTGCCGCATGCCCAATCTGTTTCCCGCTTGCACCCGGTTGAACGTGATTTAGCCATCGTGGTGAGCGAAGACATCACGCACGATGCCTTGATGAAATGCATCCAACAAGCAGACACCACACTGTTGCTGAACAATGCCACATTGTTTGATGTGTACCGCCCCTCCAAACCTGATGCTTCTGTGAAAGCAGGTGAGAAAAGCATGGCGGTTCGTTTGTTTTTGCAAAGCACGGATGAAAATACACTCACAGATGCACAAATCGACGGCGTTATTCAGTCCGTCGTCGATGCATTAAGCCGTCAACTCTCTGCCAGATTGCGTGCCTGAAGGAGCGAATGCGATGAACCTTTCTTTTGAAACCATTGAGACACCGGCGCTGACCAAGGCGCAACTTGCAGAGCTGTTGTTTCAGCAAATCGGCTTGAACAAGCGGGAATCCAAAGACATGATTGACGCTTTTTTTGACCTGATTGCCAAGCAATTGGTAGAGGGCGAAGACGTCAAGATATCTGGATTCGGCAATTTTCAAATTCGCACCAAAGCACCTCGACCAGGCCGCAACCCCCGCACTGGCGAAACCATTCCTATCAAAGCGCGTCGCGTGGTGACCTTTCACGCCAGCCAAAAGCTCAAAGAGCAAATTCAAGGCGTGTCCACAGAGTCGTCTCAATAAGAAAACTTTTGGCGCATTTTTTCTGGGGATCCTCGCCCCGTGGTGGTTGCAAAAATATTTAATTGTTGGCAGAAAGCTTTTTTATTCGCTCTATTTTTGAATTTTCAAGTCGATATGCTTTGAATCGCGCTGGTCTTCGTGTAACCTCTAAAACCCTTTGAAACCGATTGATTCCATGGAGAATTTTCTCCCTTCCATTCCAGCCAAACGCTACTTCACCATCGGTGAGGTCAGTGAATTGTGTGGTGTCAAGCCGCACGTGCTGCGCTATTGGGAGCAGGAATTCACACAATTGCGGCCCATGAAACGGCGTGGCAATCGCCGCTATTACCAACACCACGAAGTGCTGATGATCAGACGCATCAGGGACCTTCTTTATGAACAAGGCTTCACCATCAGTGGTGCCCGCAACAAACTGCAAGAACTCGTGCAATGGGAGCGTGACAAAAAAAGGGCTGGTGAAGTCATGCTCCAAGGCATTGAAGAGCTCGAAGACAACCTGTCATTGAATGAAACCAAAACGGAAGATCCTTGGGCCAGCAACTTGGCTGGGAATGACGCCAGCCGGTTGCAGTTGTTGCGTCAAGAATTGTTTGAAATACGGGGTCTTCTCGATTGAGCTGATTGGGCCGCGGCTATAATGACCATTTCGGCGTGTAGCGCAGCCTGGTAGCGCACTTGCATGGGGTGCAAGGGGTCGCGAGTTCGAATCCCGCCACGCCGACCAATCTGTCAAAGGGTTAGCTCTCACAAGGAGCTAACCCTTTTTGCTTATTTTGGCCTGCAGTTCATCAGCAACTTGCACAAAGAATACAAAAATGTTTTGCTTGAACGGTCAATAAACTTTAAGCTCGACCGATTCCAATGTCTTTGATAAATATTAACTAGGTTTATAGAACATGACGGTGATGGTGTGTACCAAGTGTGGATTGGCAGATGACAGTCCCAAACCCATGCGATGTGCCAAATGCGGTGGGCGCGATTTTTATGCCTCTGCCCCATCAGCTTTTGGGCCCAAAAAGAAAACGGTGCCAACCAATGAAGAGGCAATCGCAGTGAGCGTTGCCAACATCGAGTCCAGTCCAACATCACCAACCGTCACATTGTTTGACAAATACGGTGGTGTGCCGACGATTTCCAAAATCGTTCGCGCTTTTCACAAAGAGATCATGCAGCGTGCGCATTTGGCTGCGTATTTTGAAGGCATAGATCTGGTGGTATTGGCCGAACACACGGTGAAATACATCGCCTTTGTGATGGGTAAGCCAGCAGAGGTTTACACCGGACGGGATATGTACACAGCACATGCCAAATACCATATCCACGGCATGCATTTCGATGAAGTGACTGATGTGCTCAAAGACATTTTGTTGCATTCTGGTGTTGAGAATGCTGACATAGAAATCATCATGCGCAGGGTTGAAAGTCTGCGGGAGATGATCGTCGTCTAACCCAAAGAGGGGCTTATGAACAAAAGCGGTATCAAGGCAATCTCCAAAAAATCAACTCCATCGCCAACTGCTTTGCACACGCAAACCATGTCGTTCAATGAACTTGCCCTTCGTTACCTCGCCTCGCACAAATTCCTGTTGTCTGAATCGATGTTGAATGCCCGCGTAGCGCACTTGAGCGAGTGGTTATTGGTTTTTTTCGGTATGCAACTGCTCAACGATATACGTCCCGAAAGACTCGAAAAATTCATTTACGTACTAGAGGGTAAGGGACTGCAACCGCGAAAAATCCAATCCTGTTTGGTGACATTTCGGGCATGCATGAAATATGCGTACGACCAAAAATGGTTGTTGGATCCGACGCTATCCAAACCATTGCTGCACATGAATGAACAACTGCTGGATGACCACAGCTTCATGTCGCCCAATGAATACTTAGATCTTTACCAAGACTTGGTGCAAGAAGTTACCCACCAAACATTTCACTGAGCAGGTGGAACTCCACCGTAGGTTTGCCAGGTAGAGCCCGCCAACCAGCCCGCGTCAACCGGAAGATTGATGCCGGTGATGGCAGTTGCTTCGGGCGAGAGTAAAAAAGCCACGGCCACGGCCACTTCATGCGGCTCAACCAGTCGCCCCATGGCAGCTTGCGACATCAGGTCTTTCGGGTCACGGTCACCACGGTCAATGGCGGCTTGTAACGCTTCTGTACGGGTATAACCGGGCGACACGGCATTGACCCGGACTCCGGTTCGGCCCCACTCTGCCGCCAAACCTGCGGTCATCGAAATCACCGCAGCCTTGGCCGGTGCGTAAGCATGAAGCGGGTTGGACCGCATGCCAGCAATCGATGCGAGGTTGACGATGGCGCCATGCTTGCGTTGGACCATCGCATGTCCAAATATCGAGCAGCACAGATAAGTTCCTCGGAAATCGACATTCAAAACTTGTTCCCACTCGCGCATGGTCAATTGGTCAGGGGTCAGGCGATGTTGCAATATGCCTGCGCTGTTGACCAAACAAGACACGGGCCCGTATGCATCTTCAATGTGCGCCAAAGAATCTTTCAATGCGGCTTCATCGGTGACATCACACGCCACAAATCCTTTGGCCAGCGGGTCACAGTTTGAAGCCGAGGCGGCTAAGTCCATGACAACCACAGCATGGCCGATATGGATGAGATGCTTCACGCAAGCCGCGCCGATGCCACTGGCGCCGCCTGTGACCAAAGTGATGGAGGTGTGTTTCATGTGATGGCCTGTTATGGGTTGCCTATGACGCCTTGCAAGATGACAAATTTTGCAGAGAAAGTGGCTTTGGCAGATCCGCTCGCCAAGTTCTTGTGATCACTGCTCATCGCTGATACGTTGAATTGGTATTCATGGCCCAACGTTGTGAAATTCTCTGGACACGGCCCGGTATATTTATCGAGTCCGCCTGCGGCAATTTCGTATTCGGCGGGAAATCCCTCGGGCCGAACCAAAGTCGCGCCCCCATGGCCATGGTTTTTATTGTCTAAATCCACCATATTGACCACCAAGTGTGTGGTGCCAGGCGGTATGTTTTTTAACTTGATCAAGGGCGAAATATTTGAACAGTGGTGAGAAATATGCCAGCGAAAGTTCACGCCCAATGGGGTTTGCGACCACGCTGGAAAACAAAGCAGTGATGAAAAAAATACGAGGAAGGTTTTCATTGGCTTCTCCTGACGTTTGCTGATTATGTCCTTTGCTAGCGCCCTTCTGTTTAATCATTTCACAAATGACCCGAACCCACCATCGATACTCGCGTTTGACTGCAACAAACAGGTGTCTGGCGTAAACTTACCGTTTTATTCTTAATGCCCACTGCCATGCGAAGTGATATTGAAATTGCCCAAGCCGCCACTCTCCAAAGAGTTTCCGAACTTGCACAAAACCAACTCGGTATTTCAGACGACCACTTGTATGCCTATGGGCATCACAAAGCCAAACTGTCTTTGAAATACATAGAAAAATTACCTGCCCGCAAAAACAGCAAACTCATACTCGTCACCGCTATTTCGCCCACACCTGCAGGTGAAGGCAAGACCACCACCACTGTTGGCTTGGGCGATGCACTTTGCAAGATTGGCAAAAAGAGTTTGATCTGTTTGCGCGAGCCTTCATTGGGCCCTGTCTTCGGTATGAAGGGCGGTGCAACGGGTGGTGGCATGGCGCAAGTGGTGCCCATGGAAGACATCAATTTGCATTTCACTGGCGACTTTGGCGCCATCGGTCTGGCACACAATTTATTGTCTGCCATGTTGGACAACCATATCCACCACGGCAACGCTTTGAACATTGACACCCGGCGCATCAGCTGGAAGCGTGTCATTGACATGAATGACCGTGCACTGCGACAAATGGTGGTGGGCTTGGGCGGTACCGCCAACAGCGTGCCGCGCGAAGATGGCTTTGACATTGTGGTCGCGTCTGAAGTGATGGCCATTTTTTGTCTCGCCACCAGTTTGTCAGATTTGAAAGCGCGCTTAGGCCGTATCGTGGTCGGCTACAACATGTCGGGTGCACCGGTGCTGGCCAGCGATTTGCAAGCACATGGCGCCATGGCGGTACTTCTCAAGGATGCTCTTGCCCCCAACATCGCACAAACCCTTGAAAACAATTTGGCATTCATCCACGGAGGACCGTTTGCCAATATTGCCCATGGCTGCAACTCCGTGATTGCCACAGCCACCGCCAGCAAACTGGCCGATTACGTCGTGACGGAAGCGGGTTTCGGAGCCGACTTGGGGGCAGAAAAATTCATCGACATCAAATGCAGAAAGTCTGGCTTGCAACCTTCTGCCGTGGTGTTGGTCGCCACTGTCAGAGCGCTCAAATACCACGGTGGTGTTGCTGTCAAAGAGCTGGGTGCTGAAAACCTGCCTGCGCTTGAAAAAGGCATGGTGAATTTGCAAAAGCATTTGCACAATATACGTACCCATTACGGCTTGCCTTGCGTGGTGGCCATCAACCACCGCACCGAAGACACAGCGGCTGAAATTGCCATGCTTGAAAAAGCATGTGCTGAATACGGAGCCAAAGTGGTGGTTGCCAAACACTGGGCCCATGGCGGTGCCGGTGCGGTTGACTTGGCGCATGTGGTGGTGGATTTGTGCGAGCAAGCCAATCAATTCCAATATGTTTACGACGAAAAAGACAGTTTGTGGGACAAGGCAAAAACCGTTGCACAAAAAATTTATGGTGCCCAAGGTATATCAGCCGATGCCAAGGCCAAAACCATGATCGACAAATTGCAAGAGCAGGGGTACGGCCACTATCCTATTTGCATTGCCAAAACCCAATATTCTTTTTCTACCGATGCCAAGGCCTTGGGCGCGCCCACTGGCCATACCTTGCATATTCGTGAAGTGCGTTTGGCTGCAGGTGCAGAATTTGTGGTGATGGTTTGCGGCGATGTCATGACCATGCCAGGGCTACCCAAATTGCCTTCCGCGCATGCGATTGACATTGACGACGCGGGCAACATTGTGGGTTTGTTTTAGGGATTGCTATGAAACAGTCAAAAAATTGGATCTTGGTATCTGCGGCGGTATGCGCAACCGTGGTTGCCGCATTGACCGCGCCGTTGTCGGCGGTATCTCACAATGACGACAAAGCATTGATCACCAAGGCCAATGCTTTGTTCAAGCCATTGCCCGCCTCAGATGCGCTTGAAAACAACGAACTCACACCATTGCGTGTGGCGCTTGGTAAAGCCTTGTTTTACGAAACCCGGGTGTCCTCCGACGGAAGGCTGGGCTGTGTCACTTGTCACAATGCTGCTTACCATGGGGCAGATGCTTTGGCCTTGTCCGTGGGCATCCATGGGAAGGTTCTTCCTCGCAATGCACCCACGGTGTTCAATACCTCGTTGCTGTTGGCCCAACACTACGGCGGAAACCGTGCCACGGTAGAAGAGCAAGCATTCAAATCTTTGTTGAGTCCGCTGGCTTACGGCAACACCTCCAACGAACAAGTGGAAGTGAAATTGGCCAAGCTGGGTTACGCCCCGCTGTTCAAAGCCGCTTATCCCTCCGATACCAAACCCGTCAGTGTCGAGAACTGGAGCCGTGCAATCGGTGCATTTGAAAGAACGCTCATGACCCCTGCGCCTTTTGACCGTTTCCTGAAAGGCGATGCACAAGCCTTGTCAAAATCTGCCAAGCTGGGTCTGGAGAAATTTATCAGCACAGGTTGTGTTGGATGCCACAGTGGTGTGACGGTCGGAGGCCAAAGTTACCAAAAATTTGGCATCACGCAAGACTACTGGCTGATCACTGGCAGCACGCCCAAAGATGCTTTCAAGGGTTACGACAAAGGGCGCTTTCATGACACCAAAAATGAAGCAGACGCATTCATGTTCAAGGTTCCCCAACTGCGAAATGTCGCTGTTACTGCCCCCTATTTCCATGATGGATCCGTCGAGACATTGCCCCAAGCTGTCAAAGTCATGGCGCAGTTGCAATTGGGCAAGCAGTTACCCGACGAGGATGTGACGCATATCGTGAGCTTTTTGGAAGCACTGACCGGCGATATTCCCGCTGACTTTGCCAAAGTGCCACGACTACCCGCTGCACCCCATTGATTTTTCGTGGTCATCAAGCTTATTCACTCTGACAACTCTTTGATTCCAATGCGTTGGCTGCTTCTGGCTGCTGCTATGTGCCTTCACACGTGGGCATGCGCTGAATGGACGTATTTATCCAGCGCAGATGGAGACACGATTTTGATTGACCGCGGCACGCTGGTTCAAAACAAAAACCGAAACTCCACCATTTGGATGCTCACAAACTATGGATCGCCGACCGCACAAAGTGTTTTGTCAGTCGCCAAATGGGTCGAATTTGATTGTGACCGTAGCCGCTACAGGTACCGTGCGTTGTACGGTTACGAAGGACAAATGCAAACCGGTGCCAAATTGATCAACATGACCGAATACAGCCAATGGGACGTGGTCAATCACGGCACCGTTCTGAAAAACATCCAGCTCATTGCTTGCTTGCGTGGGCCATTACTCCGATAAACAAGATTTCACACATGGACATGCAATTTGTAGAAACTTCTTTGCTTCGGGTGGGCTACAGGGAATGGAACCCGCAAGCTGCAAAAACCATTGTGTTGGCCCACGGTTGGCCTGACAGCATTCGTTGTTGGCACCACGTGGTTCCCGAGTTGGTGCAAGCCGGTTACAGGGTGGTAGCACCTGCGCTTCGCGGTTTTTTACCCACGACCTTTTTATCTGAATCTACACCGCGCACTGGGCAATTGTCTGCCTTGGGACGCGATATGGTGGAATTCGTCCACGCGTTGCATTTGCATCAGCCAGTTTTGGTTGGACACGATTGGGGGGCCCGTGCTGTGGCCAATGCCTGCGGATTGGTGCCAGGCATTGCCAGCCACATGGTGCTGATCTCGGTGGGCTATGGCACCAACGATCCGTCTCAACCTCTGAGCATGGAACAAACCCAACTCTATTGGTACCACTGGTTCATGGCGACGGAAAGAGGCAAGCGCACTGTGCGCGCAGAGGGCAAGGCTTTTGCCCAACGCATGTGGGACACCTGGGCGCCCAGTGGTTGGTATTTGCCCGATGAATTTGAGCAGACGGCCATGGCCTTCAACACGCCCGATTGGGCAGAGGTCACCTTGCATTCTTACCAACACCGCTGGGGGCATGCCGAGCCGGATGCCTACTATGCGCAAGATGAAAAAGCCTTGCAACCAGCACCTGTCTTGGATGTGCCAACGCTGATGCTCCACGGTGCTGTAGATGGTGTCAGTTTGCCTGCCACATCGGCCCATAAAGAGAAATTTTTCACAGGCCGCTACGAAAGACAACTGTTGCCCGGCGTGGGGCATTTCCCCCAGCGGGAAGCGCCTGCCAAAGTGGCGCAAGCTATTTTGAATTTTTTGCGCTGATCAGCTCTCTAACCAGTGGCAAATCACTTGCCACTGTTGCAAGTCTTTTTCGACCTTGCCAGGGGTGATATCAAACAAGCTGAGGCCGTGCGCCGCTAAGTGCAAATAGTACTGGGTGTCACGCAAATAGCCCACGATGGGTACATCGAGCTTGGCCATGAATTCGCGCAATTTGCTCGCTGCTATCGTGCGTTCATCTACCCGCATGCCGATGATGCCGAGCTTGGTTTTTGTGGTTTTGGTGATTTCGCGAACCTGCGTGATGAAAGCTTGTGCCGCGTACATGTCAAAAATACTGGGCATGATGGGTATGAGCAATTTGTCAGCACGGCCAACGACTTCCTTGAAGCGCCAACCCCCCAAGCCTCCCGGTGTATCAATCACCACATGGGTGGTTCCTCTGGGGGGTTTGGCGGTCAGCACCAAATCTGCTTGCAATTCCCAAGTGGCTATCTTGGTCGCGCCAGGAGGGCGTAAATCGAGCCAAAGCTTGGAAGATTGCTGAATATCTGCATCGCCCAGCATGACTGCATTGCCACGCGAAGCAAAAAACCCCGCCACATTGGTGGACAGGGTGGATTTTCCGGATCCCCCTTTGGGGTTGGCAATCACAATCACAGGCATATCAAGACAAATCCCACCCTTTACCGTTTCTGCAATACGTCAACGCTTGGTTATACAAAGTTTGTCCAGATTGACTGCCTTTGACGGACATCAGATAACTTTTGAAAGGCATCATATCGGTAGAGCGAGCGCAGTCTAGCCCAAGGCCAATCTCGCCATTGAAATGCAGCACGGCACGGCCAGTGGCTTGAACCCTTTTGAAAGAAGCCCCTAAAAACGCGACCGCACAAGCAGATTCACACAGTTGACCTTCGGTCACAATCAACTCGATAGCCTGTGTTTTGAACCATTGCCCGACTTGCATGCCAAGCGCCAATTCGCCTTGGGAAGAGTTCATATAAACAGGCGAAACCACGCGGCTGCCATTTTTACGGACACACGGTTTGATGTTTTGAACCAATCCACCCAATGCAGCCACTGCGCTGCTGTCGAGGTAGCCAGAAAATTCCACAAACTCTAAATAACCCGACATGCATTCAGGGTAGCGCAGTCGGCTGTGGCGGGTTTCAAAACGCTCACCCTGCACCGAGCTGACCAACTGCACTTGAGAGGCAGGGTAACCGTGGTTGTTGGAGCCCAAAACCACATGAAAAGGAGCGGCTTCTTGTTGTGTGACGAGCGATGGAACTGTGCAGCCCATCAAGGCGCACATAACCATCAGGAGGAGTCGTTGGGTGATCAGAGTCTTCATGAATGACCTTGCGAGATAAATGGGCGTGCTTTCATCTCAAGAAGGTCGTCACAAGATGGCATAACTTGAGGCATGGCAACCGCTCAAAAAGAACGGTTGCCACCCCAATCAGTGCACCACCATCAGCGTAAATGGGAACACATAGGCTTGCAATGTGACCAATATGCCCACCAAACAAGCCAAGGCAATCGAATGGAAGAACACATAGCGAAGAATGTCGCCTTCATGGTTGAACCAGCGGGTGGCGGTGGAGGCCACCACGATGGACTGTGCATCGATCATTTTGCCCATGACGCCTCCAGAGCTGTTGGCCGCACCCATCAGGTTGGGCGACAGACCCAGTTGTTCAGCAGCCACTTTTTGCATGCCTCCAAACAAGACATTGGATGCCGTGTCTGAACCCGTGAGCGCAACCCCTAACCAACCCATCAGGGTGCCGAAAAACGGATAGAACACGCCAGTGTTAGCAAATGCCAATCCGAGCGTGGTGTCGGTGCCGGAATAGCGGGTGAGATAACCCAATGCCAACATCAACACAATGGTCAGCAAAGAGTAGCGAACCAACCACAAGGTCTTGAAAAATATCTGCACCATGTTCCATGGGTTGTACTTCATGACCAAGCCACCCACTATCGCGGACAGCAATATGCCAGTGCCGGTAGAAGACAGCAGGTTGAGTGTGTAAATGGCACTTTCCAATTTGGGAACAGGCACCACAGGCGGCATTTTTTCAATCAAATTGTGTAAGCCTTCCAGGGCAAATTGCGGCGCAAATATGGTGTTCAGCCAAGTTTTGACAACGGGCAAGCCCCAGATGAAGATGAATACGGTCAATATGGCCCAAGGGGTCCAAGCGCGAATCACATCAGCGCGTGAATGCTGGGTGATCGCGCGTGCGGGTTGAGCTTGCCCGCCATCGTTTTCATGGCCTTTGAGTGACACAGAAGTCCAAATAGTTTTGGGCTGCCAATAACGCAAAAAAGTCACCAGCGAGGCCATGCTCACCACAGCAGCGATGATGTCCACCAATTCGGGGCCGATGTAGTTCGACACCAAAAACTGCATGATGGCAAAACTGGCTCCTGTGACCAAAATGGCAGGCCAAACTTCCCACATTGCTCTGCGTCCCGCAAACGCCCAAATCAACCAAAACGGAACCAACAAAGAGAAAAAGGGCAGTTGTCTGCCGACCATGGCTGAGACTTCCATGGCGTCGTATCCATGCACTTTGGCCAAGGTGATGATGGGGGTGCCCAGGGCACCGAAGGCGACCGGCGCGGTATTTGCAATCAGCGACAAACCAGAGGCGGCCAACGGAGAAAAGCCCAAGCCGATCAAAATAGCAGCCGTGACCGCCACAGGGGTACCAAAACCGGCGGCTCCTTCAAAAAACGCACCAAATGCAAAAGCGATCAACAGCAATTGCAAGCGACGGTCTTCGGTAATGCCGGCGATGGAATCTTGCAGTATTTTGAAACTGCCATTTTGCTCGGTGAGTTGATGCAGAAATATGATGTTCAACACAATCCAGCCGATCGGCAGCAAGCCCGTGAGCCCTCCGTAAAAAGCCGCATTCGCAGCCATTTCGGTGGGCATGCCGTAAACCACGATGGCAATCGCCAAAGCCGCTATTAATCCCAAGCCAGCGGCCACATGGGCTTTTAAGTGAAAAAAGCCTAAACCTGCCAACATCACCACCACAGGAACCGCCGCCAGCAAAGTGGATAAAAACATATTGCCTAAGGGGTCGTATATTTGTTGCCAGGTCATTGGGGATACTCCGAGACTGAAATCAAAAATTATAGGAAGATCATGTGCAGGGTTTTCCCATGGTAGAGAAAAGGATCACATGATTGAAAGAAGCCTATTCAGCGCAGATCACAAAGCATTTCGTGACAGTTTTCGCCGTTTTATGCATGCGGAAATTGCGCCATTTCACGCCGCTTGGGAGCAACAAGGTTTTGTGGACAAGGCGGTGTGGAAGAAAGCCGGTGCTTTGGGGTTTTTGAACATGAGCATGCCTGCCGAATACGGCGGAGCAGATGCGGACAAACTTTTTTCGGTGGTTCAAATCGAAGAATTGAGTGCTGCTGGCTTCACTGGGATTGGCTACGGCTTGCATTCCGAAATAGTCTCCCCTTATTTGTTGCACTACGGCACGACTGAGCAAAAGAGAAGGTATTTGCCTCTTTTGTCATCAGGCGACATGGTGGGCGCGATCGCCATGACAGAGCCCTCGGCAGGCAGTGATTTGCAAGGAATCCAGTCCACCGCATTGCAGCAGCCAGACGGCAGTTTTTTACTCAACGGCAGCAAAACTTACATCACCAACGGATGGCATTCTGATTTGGTGATTGTGGTGGCCAAAACCCAACCTTCCGCAGGCGCCAAAGGCACCAGTTTGTTTTTACTCACGGCGGATACGCCTGGTTTCACCAAGGGCAAGCCTTTGCACAAAATGGGACTGAAGGCTCAAGATACCTGTGAATTGTTTTTCGACAACGTGCGATTGCCTGCTGGCAGTTTGCTGGGCGGCCTTGACTATTTGAACCGTGGTTTTATTTGTTTGATGGAACAACTGCCATGGGAGCGTTTGCAAATTGCCATCGGTGCAGTGGCTGCTTCACAAGCAGCTATTGAGTGGACACTGGATTTTGTCAAGCAGCGAAAGGTGTTTGGTCAATCCGTCGCTACTTTTCAAAACACCCGCTTCACATTGGCGGAGTTACAAACCGAAGTGCAGATTGCCCAAGTGTTTGTGGACAAATGTAGCGAGCTGCTTTTGCAAGACAAACTCGATACCGCCACGGCGAGCATGGCCAAGTACTGGACCACTGATTTGCAATGCAAGGTCATGGACGAATGCGTGCAGTTGCATGGTGGCAGCGGTTACATGTGGGAGTACCCCATCACACGGGCTTATGCCGATGCAAGGGTGCAAAGAATCTACGGAGGCACCAACGAAATCATGAAAGAGGTCATCACCCGCAGCATGGGTTTGGGTACCAAGTAAGTGGGATGGCAATCAATGGATCGAAAGCGTGTGAAGCTCAAACTCACCCTTGTTGCGATCTGCAAAAAAGTATTGCAAGGTTTCTTTGACGGTGCGAAAAGCCAAGTCATCCCAAGGAATATCCGCTTCGGTGAATAGACGCGCTTCTTGTGTTTCGTGACCTGGATGAAAGTCCGGGCTTTGCAAATGCGCTCTGAAAAAGAAATGCACTTGGCCCACGCGTGGCACATCGATAATGGTGAACAGGGGTTGCATTTCAATCACAGCACCAGCCTCTTCATCGGTTTCGCGTGCCGCGCCTTCAGCCAATGTTTCGCGCAACTCCATGAAACCTGCGGGCAAAGTCCAAAAACCTTTTCTGGGCTCAATATTTCGTTTGCAGAGTAAAACTTTGTCTTGCCACACTGGAATGGTTCCCACCACATTCAGCGGATTCTCGTAATGCACGGTATGGCAGGCCGGACAGACCGCCCGCATGCGAGTGTCTCCATCGTCAGGCAGTCTTTGCACCACGGAGGAGCCGCAGTTTTTGCAATGTTTGATAGATCCGGAGATGGGGTGGTGCATGGCGTGTGAGGGTATGAGGGCTAAGCATTCAACGTGATGGGTCGAGTTTAGGACAGACCCAGGGCGCTTGCTTGGCGTTATCCTCGGGGCATGAAACTCCACAACTATTTCCGCTCATCCGCTTCTTTCAGAGTCAGAATCGCGCTTGCCCTCAAAGGTTTGTCTTACGAGTATGTGTCTGTTCATTTGGCACGCGGCGAGCAATTCAAAGAAGACTTCACGCAGATCAACGGTGATGCATTGGTGCCAGTGCTTGAGGTGGATGGTTTGCGGTTGACGCAATCCTTGGCCATCATCGAATATTTGGAAGACACGCACCCAGAGCCTGCCTTATTGCCCAAGGACCCCGCTGGCCGCGCCAGGGTCAGAGCGTTGGCGCAATCTGTTGCATGTGAAATCCATCCATTGAACAATTTGCGCGTGCTGAAGTATTTAACGAACACACTTCAACTGACCGAAGACCAAAAAAATACTTGGTACCGCCATTGGGTGCGTTTAGGCTTGGAGGCGTTTGAAAATCAATTGCACCATTCAGCCACCGGTCGCTTTTGCCATGGCAATGCTCCGAGTTTGGCTGATTGCACGCTCGTGCCGCAAATCTTCAACGGTAAGCGGTTTGATGTCGATTTTTCAGGCTTAGACAAGACCATGGCCATTTTCAACGCTTGCATGGAATGGCCTGCGTTTCAACAAGCACAACCCAGTGCTTGCCCAGATTTTGAAGCTTGAGCTGCCTCACTGGCCCGGCGCGAAGCTGTTTTGCAGTACGCGTCAAGGGGGTGTTTCAGCACGCCACTATGCCAGCTTGAATTTAGGCGACCATGTGGGTGATGAGCCGAGCTGTGTGTCTGTCAATCGACAAAAACTTGAAATGGCCTGGGGTGTGAAGCCGGTGTTTTTGCAGCAAGTGCACGGTATCGATGTGGTTCAGTTGAAGTCGTCTCAACTTGCGCACCTCCCACCAGCCGATGCCTGCTTCACCGACGAAAAAAATGTGGCCTGCACCATCATGGTGGCCGATTGCTTGCCCGTGCTTTTTTATTGGCCCCAAGCCCAGGTGGTGGCTGCGGCGCATGCTGGGTGGAAAGGGCTGGCTTTGGGTGTGCTGGAAGCCACTTTGGACCGCGCTGCGCCTCAAACTGACATTGACGATTGCAAGGTGTGGCTTGGGCCTTGCATTGGCCCGCATCATTTTGAAGTGGGCGACGATGTCAGAAATGCTTTTTGCGATTCAGATTCGTTATCTGCTGATGCTTTTTTGAAGACTTCCAAAAATGGTAAGTACTTAGCCGATTTGGCTTGGCTGGCCAGACGCAGGCTGAATTTACGAGGAATTGCACAGGTGGAGGGCAATGACAGCCGTCCAAACTGGTGCACCTATTCGCAGCCTGAACTTTATTATTCACATCGGCGCGATGGAGTCAGTGGCCGTTTTGCAGCGGGCATTGCCTTGGTTTGAGTTTTGTCAGTATTTTGTCGGGGTGGATGAATTAAAATCGAATATTTGATTTCACTATTCAATGAAGACATTACCCGTCTTGAGTTTTCCGCCTGACCAACTGGCAAAACTGCAGGCTGAGTACAGCCAAGACATGCAGCAGTTGTGGCAGCAGGGCATGCAAGCCAACCCCACGCTCAAAGACCGACGATTTGCCGCAGAAGCTTGGCGACACAACCCGGTTGCGGCTTTCACCGCAGCTATGTATTTGTTGAATGCGCGAACGCTGCTGGCCATGAGCGACATGGTTGAAACCGACGAAAAAACCCGTGCAAGGATTCGCTTCTCTGTGGAGCAATGGGTAGCTGCAGCATCACCGAGCAATTTTTTGGCATTCAACGCAGACGCACAGCAAAAAGCCATCGACAGCAAGGGGGAAAGCATCGTCAAGGGCTTGCAAAACATGTTGCATGACCTGCAGCAGGGCCATGTTTCCATGACCGACGAGAGCAAGTTTGAAGTGGGAAAAAACGTCGCAGCCAGCGAAGGCGCGGTGGTTTTCGAAAATGACATTTTTCAACTGATCGAGTACAAGCCTTTGACCCCCAAGGTGTATCAGCGCCCGTTTTTATTGGTGCCACCTTGTATCAACAAGTTCTATATTCTCGATTTACAACCAGCCAACTCATTCATACGCCATGTGGTCGAACAGGGGCATCGCACGTTTGTGGTCAGTTGGCGCAATCCCGATGCCGATTTAAACCACGCCACGTGGGATGACTATGTGGAAAAGGGCGTGATCACCGCCATCCAAGTGGCACAAGACATAGCCCAGATGCCGCAAATCAACACCCTCGGGTTTTGTGTCGGCGGAACCCTGTTGACCAGCGCATTGGCAGTGTTGGCGGCCAGAGGCGAAGACCCCGTCGCGAGTGCCACGTTGTTAACCACGTTGGTGGATTTCACCGACGTGGGTGTGTTGGATGTGTTCATTGACGAAGCCTTTGTGCAATTCAGAGAAGCGCAGTTTTCGCAAGGTGGTTTGATGGCAGGCCGCGACATGGCCTCTACCTTCAGTTTTTTGCGCCCCAATGATTTGGTGTGGAACTATGTGGTGGGCAATTACCTCAAAGGTGAAACACCGCCGCCATTCGATTTGCTCTACTGGAACAGTGACGCCACCAATTTGCCCGGCCCTTTGTACGCCTGGTATTTGCGCCAAACATACCTTGAAAACAATTTGATCAAACCCGGTAAGGCGGTCATTTGTGGCGAAGCGGTCGATTTGCGCAAAGTCGATTTACCGATCTACATTTATGGTTCTCGCGAAGACCATATCGTGCCCATCTCTGCGGCATATGCATCCACGCAAGTCTTTACCGGGCCAAAGCGTTTTGTCATGGGCGCGTCGGGCCATATTGCAGGGGTGATCAATCCCCCGGCGGCAGGAAAGCGCAGCCATTGGCTGTCGAAATCGACCCACTATCCCAAGTCACATGAAGACTGGTTGGCCCAAGCCGAAGAAAAATCAGGCAGTTGGTGGCCCGATTGGTACGCATGGCTGAAAAAACACGCAGGCCAGCAAGTCTCGGCTCCCAAGCAGTACGGCAGAGGCAAACGCAAAGCCATAGAACCCGCACCTGGGCGCTATGTCAAGGCCAAAGCATCGTGAAATACATTTTTAAAACCCACCAGAAAGAAATCAAATGAGTCAAAAAATTGCTTACGTCACAGGCGGCATGGGCGGCATCGGCACCGCAATATGTCAGCGCTTGCACAAAATGGGCTACAAGGTCATCGCAGGTTGCGGACCCAGCAGAGACTTTGACAAATGGCTCAACGAGCAAAAAGCGCTGGGCTACAGTTTTTACGCGTCGGTGGGCAATGTGGCTGACTGGGAATCCACCACTGCAGCTTTTTCCAAAGCCGTGGCAGAGCATGGTGTGATCGATGTGTTGGTGAATAACGCGGGCATCACACGTGACCGTATGTTTTTGAAGATGACCCCCGAAGACTGGAAAGCGGTGATCGATACCAACTTGAACGCCATGTTCAACGTGACCAAACAAGTGGTGCCTGGCATGGTGGAAAAAGCTTGGGGCCGCATCATCCAAATTTCTTCGGTCAATGGAGAAAAAGGCCAATCTGGACAAACCAATTACTCGGCCGCCAAAGCAGGTATGCACGGATTCACCATGGCGTTGGCACAAGAAATGGCCAACAAGGGTGTGACCGTCAACACGGTCAGCCCTGGCTACATAGGCACAGACATGGTCAAAGCGATCAAGCCAGAAATTCTGGAAAAAATTGTGGCCACTATCCCGGTCAAGCGACTCGGTACGCCCGAGGAAATTGGTTCTATCGTTGGGTGGTTGGCAGGCGATGAATCTGGCTTTACCACGGGTGCAGATTTCTCCTGCAACGGTGGTTTGCACATGGGTTGATGCCCATGCAAGCTGCTTGGTACGAATCCAATGGCGCTGCCCGCGAACTGTGACGCAGACAGCGTCATTGACACGGTGGACGAGGGCGTGGTCAGGTCCCGTATCGGGCAACGGGTGTGGACATGACCCGACAACCTTTCTTGCCGAAGCGGCTATTGCTGACTATTGCTTTTTTAAAAAAACAGAAGATGTGTTGTCTTAAGTGTAGTCATTGCCTTACGCCATAGGTGATGCATTCAGCCTTGAGCATGTTGTGCAAGCACATGAAACCGTTGAAGCCGGAAAGACCATTGGCAACGTGGTCATCGACATTGCACATTGATCCCACCGCTTCAAGGTACGGGCCCCGGATCCATCAGGCACATGGCGTTGGCGTTGGCAATCGCGTCTTCAGGCGTCAAAAATACCAATCCCATGCTTAGGTAGTGCTTGTCTGTGAATTCATTGCAATTTTTGGTTTCAATGAATTTCTTGGGCAGATCTGGACGAGACACATAGTATTTTTCTTTCAATGGCAAAACCGTTTCAGGGGCATTCACCCAAAAACCGTTGACCATTCTTTTCAAGGGTTTACGGGTGACCTTGACTTCATATTTCCCTTTGAGAATGTCAATCAATACGCGATTCACATCAGAGGTGTTTTCGGGAATGTTGAAATCTTCTACCCGTGCACCGTTTGCAATGGCGATTAAAAATTCCGCATTCAAATGGGAACTCGTGGCTGCGCATTGGGCTTGAGATTCAGACATTTGGATTTCCTTTCAAAAAAACAATGGGCATCCTGACTTTGTGGGTCAGTCAACCCGCATCTATGACTTTGTGGATAAACCAGATGTGTGTACAACTTGGAAAAAACCAGAGTAATGCTTGTAATAGTCAGCTATTTACGAATCCGATGGATGAACACAGCTTAATTGTTTTGTGCATACATATGCTGAAAAAAAAGCAAAGTTTCCAGAAAAATTAAAAATGATTCGCACTGTGACGAGATACAAAACACAAAAGCTTTAAATTGTCGTGTTTGCTTACAGGTAACTTGCTATTGGTATGTTGTTTTTAAAAATTTCTGTAATCCACTTCATCTTTGACTGCGCAAAGTCAAGCCAAACCTTGGCACCCTGAATTACATACCATTCATGGTATGTTCTTCGCAAAAATACACAATGTATTGCACACGAACATGCATCCATCCTCACCCAGCCAGCCTCCACATGCGTTCAATCGATTGAGCGTTGCACCCATGATGGACTGGACTGACAGGCATTGCAGATACTTTCACAGGTTATTGTCTGAAACCGCTTTGCTCTATACCGAGATGGTGACCACGGGTGCGCTGATCCACGGCGATCAGCCAAGACATTTGGATTTCAACGAGCAAGAGCATCCTGTGGCTTTGCAATTGGGCGGTTCAGAGCCCCAGGATTTGGCAAAAGCGGCGAAATTGGGCCAGCAATGGGGCTATGACGAAATCAATCTGAATTGCGGCTGCCCCTCTGAGCGTGTACAGCGAGGCGCATTTGGCGCGTGTTTGATGGCAGAACCGAATTTGGTGGCCGATGGTGTGAAAGCCATGTTGGATGTTGTCAGTGTGCCGGTGACAGTGAAGCATCGGATTGGCATAGACCGCATTGAAAGCTATGCATTTGTCAGAGATTTTGTAGGCACCGTGTCCACGGCTGGATGCAACACCTTCATTGTTCATGCACGTAACGCTTGGTTGCAAGGCATATCTCCCAAGGAGAACCGCGAACTTCCCCCACTCAAGCCTGATTGGGTGTTGCGTCTCAAAAATGACTTTCCCCATTTGCGTTTTGTCATCAACGGCGGCATCGTGTCCATGGAACAAATTCGCCAGCATTTGTCTGAACTCGATGGCGTGATGGTCGGGCGAGAGGCCTACCACAACCCTTGGCTGTTGACCGCGTGGGACGCTGAAACGGGTCACCACAAATCGCCTACTACTCGTGATGAAGTGGAGGCGCAGATGGTTCAGTACATGGAAGCACAAGCGGCCAAGGGTGTGCCGTGGTTTGCTGTGTCTCGGCATATGTTGGGTTTGCGGCATGGGCTGCCGGGTGCAAAAAGATGGCGTCAAGTTTGGAGCGATCACAAACTGAAACATTTGCCGGCCATTGACGTGGCAAGAATCGCCAGTAAAGCTTTGACTCTCTACCCTTCGAAAGCGATAGAACAAGCTTGAAATTTATCCTCGGTGAAATAATTTCCTAAATTCTGACCGCAGAAATTCAAGAATCTTTTTTGAATGTTTTACTTTTATAAAAAAACCTTTGACGCTCAATAATTAGTCTTATTTAATGACTTGCATGGATAAATCTCTTGTGTTGTATGGGAGAAAAATATGTTGTACTCAAGTCGTTTTTGCAAATTCATGGTGTTTTTGTGCGCAGGGACATTGGTGGCCTGTGGCGGTGGCAATTCGCCGACCGGCAGTTCGAGCACGCCTGCGCCTTCAACCACATCTGTCGAGACGGTCTACCCCGTTGATTTGACCTCCACCCCTCAGGGGCGCATGCAATTGGCCATGTCCACAGCCGATGCCAGCATACTCAAAACCGAAGATGCCAGTTTCTTGATTTCATCGGCCATGAATTCACTGGAGTCGGTCAAGGTCGATCGCGAAAAATTGCTGAATGATTTGTACGCGGGGCAAAGCTCGAAATTTGAGTTGGTTCGCGAAAGCTACATGATGCAACCCAGCTTTGCCACCATGGAAAAAGTCTTTCCATTGGTGATTGGCGACAAGGGCAACACATTGGCTTCCATCAGCACCCTCTACGACAACCGAATCGCAGCTTACGGCTATGACATTTTGGCTGGCTATGACCCTGCCAATACGGCTCAAACTGTTTCAGTCCGTCCCTCTCAAACAGCGCACAGAACCGTTTTCAAACGAGTGGTTGCATGGTTGGTCACGGGCAATCCCATGACAGACTGGTCTTCACGGTCTGCCAACGCTTTGAATGTGGCCTGGTCCAGTCTGCCCACTTCTTCTACGGTTCTCTACACCAACAGCAAGGGTATCAAGGTTAATCGACCTCATGCGTCTGCAGGTATGACCGCGTTGGGCATTCCTTTCAATTCGCTGTCGTGTGATCCATTGTCAGACCCTGTGAAGGATTGCGCCGCCAAAGCGCAATTGGTGGTGGTGGGTGCTATCGATAGGCGAATGGGGGTAGATTTGAATACGCAGTTGTTGCGCCTTCAAGAGATTGTGCAGTCCAAAATTCCCATTTTGTATTTGAATGCCCATCCTGACGGTGGCGCACCTAACGATTACGCAAGAGCTGCTTTCAAGGAAGACCATCTCAGGCACAAAGCCATGGGGTTTGCATTTGGCAGTGACCCTGATAAGCGCAATTACTTTGTTCGGGATGCGGTATCTGGGAATGTGACATTCGCTGAACATCGGCAACAATTTGACCACATGGGTAACTTGGTCAGTCGCCTTATCAAGTCCTCGTTCTCTCACTACGATTGGTCTCAATGCATTGACCATGATTGTGTCATGCCGCCTCAGTTCATCAAAGACATTCACGAACCAGCGAATTATTTGATGTCAAAAATCCAGGAAATGGATATGAATGGACAAAGCATTTTTGATGCTGAGTTCAGTGCCAACAAATCACTTCGACAGTTGGTACTTTGGGCAGACACGTACCGTCGATCCATTACCTATCCTATTGACAAAGTCAAGAACTCTGAAAAGTTTCAGTTGGCTTACGTTGCAGACTCTCTGGTGGCATATGTCAGAAAAAAAGGCGCTGCCCAAACTTCTTTAGGCAATTATTTGGATGACAAAGTCCAAACCCTCAAAGGAAATTCAGACTTTGAAACAGTAGATGTCACGCTTCCCGGCGTTGAGGGTTTTACAGCGATCGGTCGATTCGCCTTACCCGGGCAGCCAGTTGAAATCAAGTGGTTGAACACCCCAACCAGCGGTACATTCAAATTCAAAATCAATGCCACACGAGAGGGCACCAATCGAAAATGGGAGCCAACCACCGATGAATTCGGCAGAGACAGACCCGTATCGGGCTTGAGACGCCCAATGTATTTGCGCAGCCCCGAAATCCCCTTGGGCCAAGACACAACCACAGTTGTGAGTCCATACGGTGGCTTGATGTTGTTGATATTTGAAAATGCCAAAGATGCCAAAGTAAGTTTGCAGATCAAAGGGGCGGCTCGTCACCCGTTTTATGACACCACTCAGGGAACGCCAGACGCCAAAGCATTTTTGGAAGACATTAAAAAAAATCCGATCGGTTGGTTTGAAATCAAAACCCCTGGCATGGAAATCCATTCCATCCGATCAAAAGCCATCGAGTTTTTAGAGCCGCCCCCGTTAGAAACTTATGCTCAACGGGCCCAATATCCGAATGCATCCAAGCCTTACTTCCACAGAGACAACGGAATCGATATGAACAAGTACCTGTTTGAGGCTAAAAAATATGTCATGGAAGAGGCGTATCAATTTGCAGGTCTTCAAGTGAGAGGCGTGGAGCTCAAACCCAGTGTTTTGCAGATTTGTAGGAAGTTGGATTGGGACTGCACCAGCACCAGCATACACGTGCCACCGGTTGTTCAGCATTTTCATATTGATATGCGAGCTACTTGCGGAGCTTTGTGTTCTGGGCAACCCATCGACAGCAGTTCTGGTTTTGCCCCTCGCTCTTGGGGCATCAGCCATGAAATGGGCCACAACTTGCAGCGGTTTAAGGTGTATTACGACAAGTCTACCGAGGTGTCTAACAACATAGTGCCTTTGCACATGCGCTGGCAATTGTTCAGAGACTTGGGCAGAACAGAAATTGGTTATGAAAACGATCTGTTAGATACACACATCACTTTTGGTTTTCTCAAAAACAATTTTAAGAACACAAGTTTAGCCACCAGGGAAGCAAAGATTGCCAAGACAAAAGCTGATTTATGGACCCTAGATGCCGGGCAAAATCGTCAGCGGTTGCATTTTTATTCGCAGTGGCCATTGATTTACCATGAAGTTTTGAAAGAGAAAAATCCCATGGTTTCTGAGGAGTTGTTGTGGGAGCAGGCCTGGGATGTATTCACCCTGATGTACCTCAACCTCAGACAAATTGAATCTGTGTCCGATGCCAAATGGCCCGATGAGAATGACAAACTGGGATTCGGTTCATACACCCAAAAGCCCGCCACATCCCATGCGTCGGTGGTTGTCAACGGTGTGGTCACTTATCCGCACCATGATTATTTGTTGGTGATGCTGAGCAAACTGACTGGCAGAGACCAAAGGCCCCTGTTTGACTTCTGGGGTATAGAAACTTACGCTGAGGGTCGCAATCAAGTGCAAAGCATGCAATTGCCTGCTCAACCAGTCAAGTTTTATACCGTGGTGTGTTCTGACGATTTCAGAACACGGCGTGTCATCGATATGAACGCGCCTAACCCCAGCTTGCCGGCAGAATGGGGGGCCGAGCCGTTCAAAGACCAAGCCAGCAATTGGGCCGCTTGTCAGGCGGCGACTGCCGCTTATGAATCAAGCCGATGATCAGTCTGCAATGCCGGGCACCACTTGGCTGAAGCCACCATCTACATAGGTGATTTCGGCAGACACGCCTGCAGCCAAGTCGGACAACAAAAAGGCCGCGACGTTGCCCACATCTTCGATCGTCACATTGCGCCGGATGGGCGACTGTGTTGCCACTACCTCCAAAATTTTTCCGAAGCCTTTGATGCCAGAGGCGGCCAGTGTTTTGATCGGGCCGGCGCTGATACCGTTGACCCGCATGCCTCGGCGCTGGCTGCCCAGCGATTCAGCCAAATAGCGCACAGACGCTTCCAGGGAGGCCTTGGCCAATCCCATGGTGTTGTAGTTGGGTACATTGCGTAACGCACCTAAATAAGTGAGCGTTAAAAGTGAGGCGTTGTCATTCAGGTGCGGCAAGCATGCTTTTGCCATGGCGGGAAAACTGTAAGCACTGATGTCGTGGGCGATGGCAAATGCTTCGCGACTTAAGCCATCCAAAAAATCGCCAGCGATGGCTTCACGAGGGGCAAACCCGATGGCGTGTACAAACCCGTCAAACCGAGGCCAAGTCGCACTCAAATCCTTGACCAATGCGGCGATTTGTTCGTCGCTGGACACATCGCAGTCAAAAATCAAGGTTGAGCCAAAGTCAGCAGCGAATTCGCTGATGCGTTCTTTGAAGCGTTCGCCTTGGTAGCTGAAAGCGAGTTCGGCGCCTTGGGCGTGGCAGGCGCGGGCAATGCCATATGCTATCGAACGGTTGGATAACACGCCGGTGATTAAAAGTTTTTTACCAGCCAAAAACCCTGTTTTTTGCGTCACGTGGAAGCTCCTGAAAAATCTTGCAGAATTGTCGCATGCGAACCATTTTGACCTTGTTGTTGTTTTTGCTGTCTCAGTCGTCTTGGGCAGCGCATGCTTATGCCCAGTTTGGCGACATCAAATACCCGGCAGGCTTCAAACATTTCAGCTATGTCAATCCGGTGGCGCCAAAAGGCGGAAGCATTGCCATGGTGGCGCCTTCCCGAGCGTCAAGCTTTGACAAGTACAACCCGTTCACGCTGAAAGGCACCGCGCCACCTGCATTGAGCAGCCTCATGCTGGAGACCTTGTTGGTTGGGAATTTTGACGAACCGACCACGGCTTATGGACTGTTGGCAGAAGACGTCAGCGTGGCCAACGACAAGTTGTCTGTGACATTTAAGCTCAACCCCTTGGCCCGTTTTCACAATGGTGATCCTGTCTTAGCGACAGATGTGAAATTTTCTTTTGAACGATTAACCAGTAAACAAGCCGCCCCTCAGTTTCGGACTTATTTCAGCGAGGTCAAAGGTTTGACGGTGCTGGGTGAGCGCGAAGTTCGATTCGATTTCAAACGCGCCAACGCTGAACTTCCGTTGATTGTGGGCGGCATGCCAGTGTTCAGCCACAAATGGGGCGCGGAAAAACCACTGGACCAGGTGGTGACTGACATTCCCATCGGCTCCGGCCCATACAAGATTGGCAAGGTGGACTTCGGCAAGGACATTGAGTATGTGCGGGACATGCAATATTGGGCGCGCGACTTGGGTGTGCGCAAGGGCATGTTCAATTTCGATCGCATCACCTACAAAATGTACAAAGACACCACTGCCCAATTCGAAGGTTTCAAAGCGGGTGAATTCGATTACATACAAGCCTTTGTGGCTCGCGAATGGGCGCGTGGCTACAAAGGTAAGTTGTTTGACAACGGCACATTGATCAAGAAAGAACTCAAACACGGCAACGCAGGCGACTTTCAAGGCTTCATGTTCAACACCCGTTTGCCCAAGTTTCAAGACAAACGGGTGCGACAAGCCATTGCCTTGGCCATGGATTACGAATGGATGAACCGACAACTGTTCTACATGGCTTACACCCGTGTGCGGGGTTATTTTGTGGGCAGCGACTTCGAAGCCAAGGGACTGCCTGAGCCCGATGAGTTGGCGTTGCTCGAGCCTTTGCGCGGCAAATTGACTGGCGAAGTATTCAACGAACCCGCGCCCTTGCCGCCGCAAACCAGCCTGGACCCGGCCTCTGGACACACCCTCAGAGACCATTTGCGACAAGCCCGTGATTTATTACAACAAGCGGGTTGGACCTACAGAGAAGGTGCATTGCGCAATGCCAAAGGCGAGGCTTTCACATTGGAGTTTTTGGACAACTCTGGGTCCATGGGTCGCGTCGTCACACCTTATGCCAAGAACTTGGAGAAACTCGGTTTCAAGGTCAATTACAAGGTGATCGATTTCGCGGTGTTGCAAAAACGCATGGATGTGTTTGATTTTGAAATCATCAGCAACCGCATCGGTGGCAGCGAGGCGCCTGGCACTGAATTGCTCGAGCGTTTTGGCTCGAAAGCTGCTGATACCGAAGGCTCGAGCAATGTGATTGGCGTGAAAGACCCGGCCGTCGATGCGTTGCTCGACAAAGTGGTGGCCGCGCAAACCCGTCCGCAGTTGGTGGCTGCACTCAAAGCCCTCGACCGTGTGCTGCGTCACGGCCATTACGCGGTGCCGCATTGGTACGGCAGTGTGCACCGTGTATCGTGGCGGTCTGGACGGTTCGAGCAACCCGAGGTGACACCCCGTTATTACCAGCCTGAGAATTGGGTCACCTCCACATGGTGGGCCAGCACCGCCAACCTCGTAGGACACGAATGACATGTTGAGCTACATACTCAAGCGCTTGTTGCTGATGATCCCCACGTTGTTTGGCATTTTGTTGTTGACATTTGTGGTGATTCAGTTTGTCCCCGGTGGTCCTGTGGAACAAATGGTGGCGCAGTTGCAAGGCCGTGATTCTGGCGGCGAAGGTGTAGCTGCCAGTGGCGCGGGTTACCGTGGCAGACAAGGCGTGGATGCCGAGCGGATTGCAGAAATCAAGCAGTTGTATGGTTTTGACAAACCACCCATCGAACGGTTCATGCAAATGCTGGGTCAATTTGCCCGGTTTGATTTGGGAAAAAGTTTTTTCTATCCCAAAGATGTTTGGCAGTTGGTGAAGGAAAAATTGCCTGTGTCCATCAGCTTGGGCTTGTGGACATTTTTCCTCAGTTACTTGGTATCTGTTCCCTTGGGCATTGCCAAAGCGGTACGCGCTGGAACCCGCTTTGATACCTTGACCAGCTTGGTGGTGTTGGTGGGTTATGCCATTCCTGGTTTTGTGCTGGGCGTGGCTTTGTTGGTGGTTTTTGGCGGACAGTTGCAATGGTTTCCGTTGCGTGGTTTGACATCGAGCAATTGGGAAACATTGAGCTGGGGCGCCAAAGTGGTGGACTATTTGTGGCACATCGCCATGCCGGTCACAGCCAGCGTACTGGGTGCATTTGCGGTGACCACCATGCTCACCAAAAATGCGTTCTTGGAAGAGATCGGCAAGCAGTATGTGTTGACCGCACGGGCCAAAGGTTTGTCCGAGCGCAAAGTGCTGTGGAAGCATGTGATGCGCAATGCGCTCATTCCTTTGGTCACAGGTTTTCCAGCGGCATTCATCGGCGCATTCTTCGCAGGTTCTTTGCTGATTGAGACCTTGTTCTCGCTCGATGGTTTGGGTTTGTTGAGTTATGAAAGCGTGATGCGCCGTGATTACCCAGTGGTGCTGGGAACGCTTTATTTGTTCACCTTGATTGGCTTGGTCACCAAGTTGATCAGCGACCTGTGTTACGTGTGGGTCGACCCACGTGTGAAATTTGATTGAACCCCATGGCGACTGTTTCTCTTTCACCTTCACAACTGGCGTGGCAACGTTTCAAGCGCAACCGCTTGGGGTTCGTCAGTTTGGTGTTGTTTGTGGTGTTGGTAGTGGTCAGCATGGCGGCTGAGTTGGTCAGCAATGACAAGCCGTTGATGGCCAGTTACCAGGGCAAGTTGTATTTTCCGATTGTGAATAACCCGCCAGAAACGGTTTTCGGGGGAGACTTTGCAACACCCACCGATTACTTCGATCCGTTCATCCAGCAGCAATTCAAGCAACCTGGTAACTGGGCCATTTATCCGATCAACCCTTACCACCACAGCACCTTGAATTACTTTGCCAAAGAACCCAACCCGGCGCCGCCTTCTGCGGACAACTGGTTGGGTACGGACGACCGGGGGCGCGATTTGTTGGCCCGCTTGCTGTATGGCTTTCGTGTTTCAGTGTTGTTTGCTTTGGCACTGACCATCACAGGCACCATACTGGGTGTGGTCACAGGCGCCATACAAGGTTTTTTTGTGGGCAAAACCGACTTGGCCATGCAGCGTTTCATTGAAATTTGGGGCGCCATGCCAGAGCTTTATTTGTTGATCATTTTTTCGGCGGTGTTCGAGCCCAGCGTCACTTTATTGCTAGTGTTGCTCAGCTTGTTCGGTTGGATGGGCTTGTCGGACTATGTGCGAGCAGAGTTTTTGCGCAATCGTCAACTCGACTATGTGCGAGCCGCGCGTGCGCTGGGCTTGTCGAATTGGGCCATTATTTGGCGACATGTATTGCCCAACAGCATGACACCGGTGGTCACGTTTTTGCCGTTTCGCATGAGCGCTGCCATTCTCGCGTTGACCAGTTTGGATTTTTTAGGACTGGGTGTGCCGCCCGGCACCCCCAGCTTGGGTGAATTGCTGTCGCAAGGCAAAACCAATATCGATGCTTGGTGGATATCGATTTCTACCTTTGCCGTGTTGGTGGTCACCTTGTTATTGTTGACTTTCATGGGGGACGCACTTCGCGATGCTTTGGACCCGCGCAAATTGCGCCAGGAGTCCGGCACATGACCCCATTACTCAAGGTTCACAACCTGCACATGTCTTTCCAAGGGCGGGAAGTCGTGCACGGTGTGTCTTTCGAAATTCAAGCCGGAGAAAAATTGGCGTTGGTCGGTGAATCGGGGTCTGGCAAAACCGTCACCGCTCTGAGTTTGCTGGGACTGGCGCGGGGCGCTTGGGTCCGGGGTGATATTCGCTTCGAAGACCAAGAGTTGCAAAAGTTCAGCGAACACGAATGGCTCGCTGTGCGTGGCGGTGACATTGCCATGATTTTTCAAGAGCCCATGACAGCCTTGAATCCGTTGTTCACGATCGGCGACCAAATCAGCGAAGTCTTGCAGTTAAAAAAGGGACTGACCCGTGCTCAGGCATGGCAACGTGCCATCGAGTTACTCACCGACACAGGTATTCCAGAGCCATCGCGTCGAATCCACAACTACCCGCATCAACTCTCAGGCGGACAACGCCAGCGTGCCATGATTGCCATGGCGTTGGCCGGAGAACCCAAGCTTTTATTGGCAGACGAACCCACCACGGCTTTGGATGTGTCTTTGCGTGGGCAAATTTTGGATTTGTTGGACAGCTTGCAACAAAAACACGGCATGGCAATCTTGCTGATCACCCACGACTTGAACATGGCCCGGCGTTTTGTGCACCGTGTGATGGTCATGGAAAACGGCTATTTGGTTGAGCAAGGCGATGTCAACTCAGTTCTGAGTAATCCGCAACACCCATACACCCGTCGCTTGGTCGACAGCCAGCCCGAACGAAATGTGTTCGAACCGGTGGACGACGCGCCGGTTTGTTTGCAGGCTCAAGGCCTTCGTGTGGTCTATCCCGTCCCCCGAGCAGGTTGGCGTGGCTGGTTTGGACACGCAGAATTTGTGGCCTTGCATGCGGCAGACTTTCACATCCAAACCGGTCAAACGCTTGGCATCATTGGCGAATCAGGTTCTGGCAAATCGTCCCTGGCGTTGGCCGCGCTGGGCTTGTTGCCGTTCCAAGGCCAGCTGCAAATCGAAGGCCAGTCGTGGCAGAAAAACGCTTCAGCAGATTTGCCTTTGCGTCGCGCCATACAGGTGGTGTTTCAGGATCCGTTTTCCTCGTTGTCGCCGCGCATGACAGTGGAGGAAGTCGTGGGCGAAGGTTTGCTGGTGCATGCGCCCGGTCTCCATGCCCTGGACCGCCAAGTCAAGGTATTGGCGGCGCTGCAAGAAGTAGGCATGGACGAAGCGCAGTTTCCCGGCCTGCTGGCCCGTTATCCCCATGAGTTTTCCGGGGGGCAAAGACAACGGTTGGCTATCGCTCGGGCGTTGATCGTGCAGCCGCGCATGTTGGTGTTGGATGAACCTACCAGCGCGCTGGATGTGTCTATTCAAAAGCAAGTGCTGGATTTGCTGCAACGTCTGCAACGCGAGCGCGGCTTGAGCTACTTGCTGATCACCCACGACATCGATGTGATTCAGGCCATGGCCCACCATGTGTTGGTGTTGAAGGACGGGCAAGTGGTGGAATCGGCCAGCATCGAGCATTTGATGCGCTCGCCGCAATCGGAATACACCCGCAGCCTCTTGGCCGCCTCTTTTTCAGGGGCTGGCCAAGCGGGTCAATAAGTGGTTACAATTGCAGGCAAATGAACGATAACGGGCGGACATCCCAACCGCCCGTTTTTTTTGGTCGGGTGAAAAGCGGTGCCATTGCAAGACATCATCGAACAAACCGTCA
>Ga0192647_100312_pt1 | contig 33401 bp, 41 predicted proteins | sample LauGreFa1BDMLBSN_2_FD_133046 | JGI IMG/M metagenome (GOLD analysis project Ga0192647, IMG submission 133046) | Freshwater lake microbial communities from Lake Michigan, USA - Fa13.BD.MLB.SN - reassembly | ecosystem: Environmental > Aquatic > Freshwater > Lake | place: Lake Michigan, USA... | reverse complement strand
TTGATCACAGATCAAACTCATGCTAACGATCCCTTGTACGATCATTATTGTGTGATTGAGAACGTTGATCGTGATAACTTGTATGCAAATGACTGGCAAGTGTTTTTCCAATCTCCCTATCGTGAAACTGTCAAGCTCGAAGCAGACATGATGATTGCCAGCTCAATTGATCATTGGTGGGATATGTTCAGACATAGAGACGTTGTGATCAGCACAGGATGCAGAACATGGCAAGATCAAGTTAGTGAGGCTAGGCACTACAGAAAAGTGTTTGATGCAAACAATTTGCCTGATGTATATAATGCTGTAACATACTGGCGCTTGAGTCCCACAGCTAGAGACTTTTTTATGTTAGTGCGTAATATCTTTACTAACTGGGCAGAGTTTCGGAAGTTGATTCGATTTCCCGAAGATGTGCCCAGCACTGATCTTGTGTATGCTATGGCAGCAGACATCATTGGCAGAGAACTAGTTACCATGCCATTTGCCACATACCCACGGATCGTACACATGAAACAAGCACATGCCAACACACGCACACAGCAATGGACTGATGAGTTAGTATGGGAAATGAATCCCGTGCGTGTACAAACTCAAGCACAATGGGGTGCATTCCACTATCATGTAAAGGACTGGCATTGTGACACCTGAAGAGTTTTGGGATACACTACATAGCATGCCTGACCCTCGGCCAGTATTTTATCGTTTGTATTATGACAAAGATGGATGGCCAATTCAATACAGCCACGAAGACTTGCCAGGTACATATATCGACATTGATCCAAAACTATTTGGTAGCATGAATGTGCGGGTAAAAAATGGGAAATTAATTCAAGTTGTAAACAAAACAACAATAAAGAAATTGATACACAGCGATACAGGCACAACATGTCATTCAGACAATGTGGCAATAATAGTCACTGAGTCAACCCCACATCAAAGATGGAAACTAAAAACTTATGAAACAGATTGACGTAGCAGATTTAGACTGCATATACTTGACATATGATGAACCACAACGAGAAGAATTTTGGATCAAAATTAGGAATATGGTGCCTTGGGCACGAAGGGTGGACGGTGTTCTGGGGAGCGATGCGGCTCACAAAGCGGCAGCCCAAGCGAGTGGTACGGATAGATTCATTCTCATCGATGGCGACAATCTCCCCGATCCGGCGTTCTTTAATCAAACACTTGTTTTTCCTAGCAAAGAATATGAGAGTGCTGTGTTCCGGTGGCGGGCACGTAACCATATCAACGGATTGATGTATGGCAACGGCGGCCTCAGTAGTTGGACCAAGGACTTTGTGCAGAACATGCGCACTCACGAAGCCACAGACGGCACAGCGGAAACACAAGTGGAATTTTGTTTTGATCCACTGTACTGGCCCATGTATGACTGCTACTCAACCACATACCCAAATGGATCCCCATTTCATGCTTGGCGTGCTGGATTTAGAGAAGGTGTTAAAATGTGCTTGGACCGTGGCCGCAAACCCACCACAGCAGAGTTCCAAGACCGTGTGCATCAACGTAACCTGGATCATCTAACCATTTGGCACAATGTGGGTGCTGATGCCGAACACGGCTACTGGGCCATTGCCGGCGCACGGCAAGGCACATACATGACCATGCTTACAGCCTGGGATCATACTCAAGTACAAAACTTTGAAGCCTTGGCCGAACTGTGGCAGACTGTGGAAACATCAGAACCTAGACTGTTGGCTGGACGACTGGCAGAGGATCTAAACACACAGTTAGGCCTGCCCATGATTGTGATGGAAGCAGAACAAAGTGAATTCTTTAAACGGCACTACAGATCTAACTGGCACAATCAAGGCATAATGACACGCGAAATTGATGTTATTCGCAAACAAGAAGGATGGTAATGGAAGAAAATATCTTCTTTGATACTCGACGATTAAAATATCGAGGTAACAATGTTATAATAGGTAAAACTGTTAGAATTAGATATCCCGAACTGGTTGAGTTACACGATAATGTAATCATTGATGATTTTACATATATTTCTTGCGGATTAGTTATGCAAGAGCATTCTTTTATAGAAAGTCATTGCACACTCATGGGTGGTCAAGAAAATACTATAGTGCTTGGCAAATACAGTTTGATATGTTCATATACCAGTGCCCACTGCAAAATTATAGATTTATACAACGGATTGCAAATCAATCACAATAAAGAAAAATTGCACTATCGCTGGAACCAGGGCATTGTTTTAAAAGATCATGTTATTATAGGTGGCCACAGCCTATTATATCCAGGTGTTGTTGCAGGAGATGGTGCCAGAACAGGTGAATTCACCCGCATCAATCAAAATCTTAATGAATGGACATTGTATGCTGGCAGCCCTATAAAAGTATTGGGACCGGTTGATCAACAAGCAGTGCTTGATCGTTTGAAAAATTTTACCAATGAAGAACCGCAATGATCACACTTGAATCTAGAGATAGCTATATTTGGAACTTTGCTGAAAAAATTATTGAAATTATAAAAGAGTCTCAATATACTGAAAAAATAATTATCTCAATGAATCAAGAGGGACCGTGCTTGAGATCATGTGGGCTGTATGATTTTTTAGATCTCATTTGCGACAACTTTGAGATCAAAAAAAGTAGATTTGAGATTTACACTGCCAACGTTGAAGAGTTTCACAACGAATATCAAATATGCATTGTGCCCAATGTTTGGCTTGGTGAAATCAAAAAGCACAGCGCACAAGTAGCAACCAAACAGTCTAATTTGATACCAATTGGATGCTTTGTAGGAAAAGTAAATTGGTCAAGACTACTGCTACTGTCGTGGTTGGACAAATTTCCTAATAAATCAATTCTTACTTGTCATTACAATGCTGAAGACCTTACTTCACAATCAGCACTGCAACTCAATGAAATTGCAAAAGAATTTCCGCAAGAACTACAGAGCGTTGCGCAATTTATTGATACCTGTCCAAGATTAACAACTGATCCGGTGATACCTTATCACCAACTGCGCAATTTAAATTTAGAACAGATAGCTAACATATCAGCAGCCATGATAACAAATTATGATAAAATATTTTGTGAATTGATTTGTGAAACTTATTTCAGCGGATTTACATTCTTTCCAACAGAAAAAACGTTTAGACCTATTCAACAACTAACTCCGTTTGTGATTTTTGGACCTGTGGGATTTTTAGAAAATTTAAAAAGAATTGGGTTTAAAACATTTGATCGTTGGTGGGACGAAAGTTATGATACATGTTCGGCAGCTGAACGTATTTCTAAGATTCAAACTGTGCTATTGCAATTGTTTCAATACAGTAAGACTGAATTAAACACAATGTATCAGGACATGCAACCTGTGTTGATGCACAACAAGCAAAGACTGGCAAAATTACAACCTGTGGAGTTACTATTTGATGAACAAAGGTGATGAATCAGTGGGCTCGCAGAGCAAATTTCTAACCAATGCTGAAACCATGCGCGATGCATTGGGCTCTGCACTGTGTCTTGCCAAATGGAAACAGGTGAGCCTGCATTTGCCTACAGGACTCAACAACTCCTGTTACCATCCGCCGCTGCACAAGATACCTGTGGAAAATCTTGCAGCCGATCCAGGATCCTTGCACAACACACCGCACAAGAAAGCGCAACGTGTGATGATGCTACAGAACGAAAAGCCCTCAGAGTGTCAGTACTGCTGGAACATGGAAGCGGAAAACAAACTGAGTGACAGGCACTATCGGTCAGGTGAGCCCTGGGCCGCAGTAGACTTTGAACGGATAAAGAATTCAACAGGAGAAGAAAATGACGTTATCCCTAGCTACGTTGAGGTTAATTTTAATAATGTGTGTAATCTCATGTGCAGTTATTGTAGTCCGCAATTCTCTAGTAGCTGGCAACAAGAAGTGGATCGATCAGGCGGCTACCCTACTGCTCGTGTTCACAATGATCCTGGGCATTTTGTTGGAGATCGCAGGGTACTTCCGGCTAGAGAGCATAACCCTTATGTAGACGCATTCTGGCAGTGGTGGCCCACACTGTACCCAGAACTCATACATTTCCGTATGACTGGTGGCGAGCCGTTACTGGATCGAAACACCTACAGAGTGTTTGATCATGTGTTGGCCAATCCGTCTGCCAAACTGCATTTAAATGTTACATCAAACTTCTCAGTGGATGAAAAATCCTGGCAGAAGTATTTGGATTATGTGAAACAGTTATGTGATGGGCGTATAGAACATTTCATGCAGTATGTAAGTTTGGATGGATGGGGCACACAAGCAGAATACATGCGCCACGGACTAGACTTTAACTTGCTATGGGACAGAGTAAATCAATTCCTAACAGAAGTGCCCAGCTACAACAGTCTAACGTTTATTGTTACCATGAACAACTTATCAGTAACCAGCTTGGAAAACTTGTTTGCTGGCATACTGGGCCTGCGCAATACCTACTCAAAGACCTATCAGCGTGTGTGGTTTGACACACCTGTACTGCGTGAACCTGCTTGGCAGAGCTTGCAGATCCTGCCCGAAGCCTATGCTGACCGGCTGGAACACTTGTGGGCTTGGATGATACGCCAAAGCGAAACTCCTGAAGATCCATTCCACGGATTTAAAGACTATGAAATTGCCCGGCTGGACAGAGACATTGCTTGGATGCGTGCCGGTCAAGGACAAGATCATTCCGCAGCAAAGGCAGACTTTTATAGATTCTTTTCGGAACATGATCGTCGAAGAGGCACTGACTTCTTGAAGACCTTTCCTGAAATGAAATCATGGTGGGAACAATGCCGCTATTGGAGCAATCAATGACTGTTAGTGTTGTTGGCACTACCTTTGCTGCCACAAGTGATTGGTGTGTGGACGAGAAAAACTTGATTGCAAATATAAAATTACAGATTGATCAGACATTTCCTGCCAGTCAGAATTTGCTAATTAATACCACATGGTTTGGCCCACAATTTGATAACAGCCAATGGACTATCTACAAACAGTTAATATCTAATCAACAGTTTGACCGTGTGTTTTTGTTGGCAGCAGCAGATCCTGTGTTCCTAAGTCAGGAGCAAATTACCAGCATACAGATAGAAACACAATCCAAACTGTATTTGTTGGGACATTTTGATTCAGAATACTATTTCAATTTTCATTCGCAAGTGTTGCCAAAATACTTTGTGCAGTATTCAATGGATCAACTCACACTCAAGGAGATAAAATACACGTATGTCAATTACAATCGCAAACCGCGAGACCATAGGTCAGCCCTGGTCAATCATTTGGCCCATGAAGATTTACTTAAATATGGAGTGGTTACTTTGGGTAAACAGCATAACATATTCAGCAGAGAAGTTGCTCCTTCTCAACATTTATCATTGAATGAATCGCCGAGTGATGCTGTGGGTAATTGGGGGTTAGATATGAGTTTTGGAATTCCGCATGATATACACAGCTTAGGAAATCTTGACATATGGCAGCAGCATTTTTTAAATGTGGTAGGAGAAACAGAGTTCTTGCCCTGGGACAACATGTTTATCAGTGAAAAAACATGGAAGCCTATATTGGGATTGAGACCGTTTGTGATTAATGGTCAAACAAAGATTTACCAATATTTGCGCGATCAAGGATTCTGCACTTTCAATCACTACTGGCCTCATATAGAACTTGAGAATATAAACGAGATGGAAGTTCACAACAGTATCATACAGCTAATCAAGTATCTTAGAGAACTTGGCAAAGATTCTTTGCAAAAGTTGTATAGGCAGATGCTTCCTGATCTGTTGCATAATCAACAACATTTTGAGAAGTTTTCTCAAACACAACGTTGTCGAATTGACAATCTATTTGTATGACTTTGCGTTACATGATCTATTGTTGTGCTGGAACTGGCGGACTGTTTTTGACCACGGTATTTGCACAAATTCTTGGCTATCAGATTAAATCAAAATTCAGCAACACAGGGCATGCTCATGACATGGGTCGCGGAAACTGGCGTGGTGCCCAATCAGTTTGTTTTATTGGCGACCATTGGGATTTAGGTTATAAACCAGGGCATGCGCTGTACTATACACATCAAATGCCAGACAATTTTGTAACAAACAATCCTGATATCAAATTGATTCAAATTGTCACGGACCCAGAAGATTATCGCAAAGTCACTGAATTGTATGTTAAAAAGGCCTGGCCAGACATATGGACAGAAGAAGAATATAAAAAATGGGCTGGATCAAGTTACCCGCCCTACAGTCCTGATAACATAAGAGACAGTAAAGTTATTGTGGACGATTTGATAAATGATTTTGAAATATCAATTGTTAAAAACTGGCATGATCGCAACGCCAACATAATACCAGCACACACCATAAACTTCAAAACTATAATGGGCATTGATAATCTAAGAGTAGAACAAGTGGTAGCAGACATAGTGCAACGTCCATGTGATCAATCGGTAGTGGACTATGTAAAAGACTATCAACTACTCAATAAAAAACTGTATTTTTAAATGCACAAACTCATATGCGACACTTTTTGTGAAATCTATCCGCAAATAGAACACTATTGTGATGATGCCTTTTGGGACTTCGGTCAGCATGAGCCTGTAGCAGACAGTGTAACAGTAATCAGCAGGCAAACATTCAATCAGCACTATGTACAGATTAAAGAATTAGCTAAATCTGGATTCTTTTATCCTGTGCTGGCCAATCCCACAGAAGGATCAATTACGCTAAAGCATCAATGTGAACGCTTGGGTTTGATTGATTTATTAAAACAACACAAGCTGGCTCTGGTGGGCTGCGGTGATATGGAGCCTGACCTGCCGCACTTGTTCTATGACAGTTACTTGTGCAAGCCTTACGAATACGAAGAGAATCTAGATCAATGTGCCAGGGCGGACGAAATATACGCCAAACTCACAAAGCCTTATAAGTTCTTGTTCTTAAATGGACGCACACGCCCGCATAGAAAATACATGATTGAAAGCCTGCGCTCTGTACTTGATCAAGCATTGTGGACCAATCTTGATGCCAGTCCGGTATACTCGCATACCTATCAAACCGATCTGTTGGCACGCCAGACAGAAATAAAACTACTGCCCGAATACTACGAAGTTCCGCAATTCCATACAGGACTAGAATTAACACACCAAATGCCTTTTGTGAAAAATGAATTGTTCAATAACTTGTGGGGTGAAATCTACATACAAGCAGAGCCGTACATTGATACCTATTTCAGTCTAGTAACAGAAACTGTGTGCGATTATCCCTACAGCCTGCGCTCAGAAAAGATATACAAGCCCATAGCAATGGGCCATCCTTGGATTGCAGTAGCCAATTGTGGCTTTTATAGAGACATACGCAATCAAGGATTCCGCACATACGGTGATCTAATAGACGAATCGTTTGACTCAATTGACAACAACCAAGCGAGATTGGACAAGATTGTAGCAGTGGTGCAGGACCTGTGTCAACAAGATCTGGCAGAATTCCTGGTTGCGGCCGAACATGTAAGTAAGTATAATCAACAGCATATGGCTGAACTTGGCCCTAGGATTCGCACTGAATTTCCTCAGCAGTTTCTCAACTTCGTACAGCAAACCTTCAAACTCAATGAATGATTTAGAATTCAAACACACAGTACTAGACAATCTCTCAGCCAGTTTTTGTGCAGCAAAATGGTATAACGCAACCATCTGGTTAGGAAGTGGACAGACCACAAGCTGTCATCACCCGCCAGCTCATTTGGTAGATCGCGACGCTGTGACTGCCAACCCTCGGCTATTGCACAATACTGATCAAAAGAAAGAAGATCGTCGCAAGATGATCAACGGGGAGCGTCCCCCTGGCTGCGAGTATTGTTGGAAAATTGAAGACATGGGCCGCGATGCCATTTCAGACCGTGTGTATAAATCACGGATATATCCTATAGAGGCACTAAATGACGCTAGAAATACACCATATACCGAAGACGTTGACCTACGAACGCTGGAAATCGCTTTTGATCGTACTTGTCAGTTTGCTTGCAGTTATTGCAATCCCGCTTTTAGCAGTACTTGGGTACGCGATATCAAACGGAATGGACCATATACCCAATTGGTATCCGATGGTAGGAACCATTTTACTCACGCCCATGATAGCGCACAATTATATGAGTATGGAGAAAGCAATCCATACATTGATGCATTTTTTAAGTGGTGGGAATCGGATCTACATCGAACCTTGCAAGAGCTCAGAATCACCGGTGGTGAGCCCCTCATGTCTGGTCACACCTGGAAGCTCATTGACTGGTTTAAAACAAATGCAGGCAAGAGTAGCACACGCCTGGCTATCAACAGTAACCTAGGCACAGACGTAGACATTGACCGCTTGCTAGCCAGCACAAAAGGCATGGCAATTGACATATACACTTCAAACGAAGCTGTGGGTGTGCAAGCAGAGTACATACGCGACGGGCTTGTTTGGACGGACTGGATGCACAATGTCAACCGCTTGTTAAGTTCCAAGCAGTTCCGCGGCATACATGTGATGTGTACCATTAACGCCTTGTGCTTGGATAGCCTGGATCAATTGCTGGACTGCATAGTGAAATGGAAGCTGGAGTATGGACGTGATGCCATAAGTTTCACATTAAATATTCTGCGCTTTCCGTCATTTCAGTCACCCTTGGTGCTGCCTGACCATTTACGTACAAAGTATCGCGATCAATTGGCCAAGTTCATGGTGCGACACAAAGGTTATTCTTACTTGCACGAGCATGAATGGAATCACGTACAGCGCCTGGTAGATTATTTGGATGTGGTAAAGACTCCGCATTCAGATGCATTTGATCGTCCGAAATTATTGAATGATTTCCGTCAATTCTACACACAATACGATCAGCGTAGGTCAAAAGACTTTCACACAGCATTTCCCAATTTAAAAGAATGGTACGATGACATACAATTATAATTCAACTGATCTAGTACGAGCCACAGAATTAACTGAGCGTGAAGAATTCTTATTAAAAGATTCTAAAACGTTTTGCATTTATCCGTGGATTCATTTGCATGCCTACCCCACAGGCGAAGCATATCCCTGCTGTCATGCTGAAATGAAGCCGGGCATAGTGGGCAATTGCCGCACCAACACCCTGGAAGAAATATGGCATGGTGAACCCATGCAGCGGCTACGTGCAGACATGCTGACGGAAACGCCACACGCTGCCTGCACACGTTGTTATGAGCAGGAAGAATCGGGATTCTTTTCCGGACGTAAGTCAGCCAACAAACATCACGGGCATCACATAAAGAAGCTGGCGGAAAATCCTTTTGAAATGACTTACTGGGACATACGCTTTAGTAATCTATGTAATTTAAAGTGTAGAAGCTGTGGGCATATCTTTAGTTCACAATGGTATCAAGATCAAGCCAAGTTGGCAGGCGGTGACTGGAAAGCTCGCAACTCAGTGCTAAACTACGCAGGGCGCACAGAAACAGACATGTGGTCGCAATTGGAGCCGCACCTGGACTATGTAGAACAAATCTACTTTGCAGGGGGTGAGCCACTGTTGATGGAAGAACACTACCGCATTCTGGAAGAACTAGTAAAGCGTGGGCGCTTTGATGTTAGACTGATATACAACACAAACTTTACACATACTGATTTAAAAGGTCGCTCAGTATTTGAATACTGGAAACAGTTTGCAAGTGTAGCAGTGGGCGCCAGTTTAGATGATCAACATGATCGTGCGGCCTATATACGAAAAGGAACTGATTGGCATCAAGTTATAGCCAATCGCGCTGAAATGATTCAAGTGTGTCCCGATGTAGATTTTTATATTTCGCCCACACTTAGTATTATGAATGCAATGACATTGCCTGATTTTCATCAGCAATGGACAGAAGTGGGATTGATTCGAGCACAAGATCTAAATGTGAACATCTTGCAAGATCCTGCACACTACAGAATAGACATTGCTCCTGCGGCGTACAAACAACAGTTAACAGCAAAGTATCGCAATCACATTGAATGGTTGCGCAATCAAGATCCCTTGGGTCGTGCCACACAGGGGTTTGAATCAGCCATTACATTTATGAATGCCACAGACAACACACACTTGATTGATACATTCTGGCGCAAAACACATGAACTTGACAGCATAAGAAATGAAAACATATTGGACACAATCCCAGAATTACAGGCACTAAAATGAATATACCACACGATCGATTTTGCGTATTGCCTTGGGTTTCGTTAGAAGCCTCGCCCATTGGCACAGTGCGGCCCTGCTGCTTGGCTGATGATGAGTTATTGGATGATGAGGGCAACAAGTTCTCATTGCTAACAGCTGACTTTGCGAGCATACAAAACTCACAGGCAATGACACACTTGCGTGAAGAGTTCTTGGCAGGCCGGCAGCCGCAAACATGCCGCAAGTGCTGGAATGAAGAACGAGCAGGACGTACAAGCAAACGCATGCATACCTTGGACAGAATGAAGCACATGGGCATATCAGGTGAGTGGACTGCTGATGCCAAGCCCTTAATGTTCCTGGATTTGAAGCTGGGCAACATCTGCAACTTAAAATGTCGTATATGCGGGTCATGGTCAAGCAGCCAATTTGCCACAGAAGAGCTTGCTGACATGGGAGTGGAGCAGGATCGAAAGAAATCATTTCCCTATCAAATGTTACGTGCTGGCGCTTGGCCCAGAGAAAATGAATCATTTTGGCACGAAATAGATGCCTGTTTAAATGACATACGCTACATTGAATTCACAGGTGGCGAGCCATTCATGATTGATCAACATTTTGACATGTTGCAGGGCATTGTGGATCGCGGGATTGCACATCAAGTGGAAATACACTACAACACAAATGGCACACAATGGCCTGCTCGTGGTCCAGACATTTGGAAGCATTTTAAAACAGTAGAAGTAGCGTTCTCCATAGATGATTTGGGTGAACGTTTTGAATACCAACGTACCAATGCAGACTGGGCAGTAGTACTGGACACAATCACAAGTTTTCAATACCTTCGTGATCAGTTACCAAACTTGCGTTTACAATGCTGTTCAACTGTGAATGTGTTTAATGTGCGTTACATTGATCAACTGGCGCATTGGATAGCACTGCAACGTTTTGACTTTGTGTACTGGAATATCATGCATGACGCCTGGTACTTTTCAATTGCCACACTGCCTGAATCAGCCAAAGCTGAAATCACAGAACATTTACGTAGTGCAAGTATACCATCACGGTATCGTGCGGAATTTGATAGAATCACGGATTTCATGAATGGGGGTGCAAGCACCGACGGTTTTATGACCAACATGAAGATCCGTGACTTGGATCGCAAACGTCAACAAAATTTACGCACAGTGGCACCAGAATTGGCTGACATTTTAAACTATGACTACGACCAAACTTAAACTGTTGCATCACCCAGATGACTATGTGAATTTTGCACAAGGTGCCATTGCTTACCTGGTGCTGCCGCATTTTGATCTAGTGGAATACACGCCCGACACCAATTATAATAGTGCAGACACAGTGATCTTAACAACTTTTTGGCGGGCCAAGACACCAGACTCAGCGTGGTGGCGGTCTTTTCAGCAGCAGGGATTTCGCATAGTAGTAGATCATTTGTACGACAGTGATGTAGATACTGTGAGCAGACGGATCAATCCACTCATGCTGGAATTGCGCTGTGGCAATTGGTTGTGGTATAACAGTGCCTTGGCCAGTGAGCAATTTGGATACAATCAATATCAGCCGCAGCGTGATGTCAAATATTCATTTATCATGTTAATGAACAAAATACGCGAGCACAAAGATCGCGTGGCTGCTGAACTGGCGCCGTTATTGCCTGCTGCCAGATGGAGTTATGTGGAACGCGGTCAACACATTGGTGATCCTGAAGAAAACAATCCCAGTGTAATTTGGCACCTGTACATGAGTCCCAACTGGTATGATACTGCTGCATTTTCAGTGGTGGTAGAAAGCTGGATGCGTACTGATCGATGGGTGCATGATTCTAACAATTACAGAACAGAAGTAAGCGAAAAGATTTTCAAACCTCTTGCATTTTATCATCCATTTGTGTGCTATGGCAGCGAAGGCACCTGCAGATATCTACAGCGCGAAGGGTTTGAGACTTTCTCAAATCTCTGGTCAGAAGAATATGATACAATATTAAATGACAATCAACGCTTTCAAGCAGTGACGCCAGTGGTGTTTGATGCAGTAAAGAATTACAGCACAGCCCGGTACGATGCTCTAACTGAACAAAAACTACAACACAACAAACAGCACTACTTTGATACAGCCCTAATTCATCGTCGTTTCCAAACAGAAATTATTGATGTGATACAGGAGTTTGTGTGATTGCTGTGTGCGGTGACAGTTTTTGTGTGCCTGACCCAGACTACGGCACAATGTGGGTGGACCTATTATGCAATCATCATGCAGTAAACAACTACAGTGAGTGTACCAGCACTAATTTACTGATAGCACGCCAAGTGGACCAGGCCATTGGTGATGGGGCTGAGTTTGTGATAGTGCATTTCACAAGTTGCACACGCGGTGAAAAGCCACATGCAGGCCGCTATGTGCCATTCAGCTATCACACTGCCAGTGAAATTACCACGCCATTTGACTCAAATGCTTTGAGAATCCTTAAAGAATACTACACAGAGTTTTTTGATTTAGATCTTGCAATATATCAAAACGCCATAACAATTGAGCATACCCTAAACCGATTGGTGCAGAGTGGGATACCATTTAGATTTGATCAAGGCGGATTTGAACACGCAAGCTATGGTGGCACAGGGCAATATTTTGCACAATACAATCAACATCGCAGTGAATACAACTTGTGGGATTACACGCATGTAAAACATTTTCGTCCTTATTATCACATTACTGACAGTCAGATACATAAACAAGTGGCTGGGTATTACTCACAGGAGATTAACAAATGAAAAAGATACTGGTATGTGGCGCAGGTGGATTTATTGGCACACACCTGGTGCGCAGTTTGCAAGCACAGGGACATTATGTGATTGGTGCTGATTTAAAATTGCCCGAGTTCTCAATTACCAAGTGTGATGAATTCCATCAAGTTGATTTGCGCAATCAACGCAGTGTCACACGATTGATTAAACAAGACATTGATGAAATATATCAGCTGGCAGCAGACATGGGCGGTGCAGGCTATATATTCACTGGAGACAATGATGCCAATATCATGCACAATTCTGCCATAATCAATTTGAATATTCTGCACGAAATGACCTTTAAAAAGATACCCAAGATATTCTATTCAAGTTCAGCTTGCATTTATCCCACATACAATCAGCAAGATCCTGACAATCCCAATTTAAAAGAAGCATCTGCGTATCCAGCAGATCCAGACAACGAATATGGTTGGGAAAAATTGTTCAGCGAACGATTGTATGCAAGTTTTGCTAGAAATTATGGTATTGATGTGCGAGTTGCCAGACTGCATAATGTATTTGGTACCGAAGGTACCTTTCAAGGCGGACGAGAAAAAGCACCAGCTGCATTGTGTAGAAAAGTTATACAATCCCACGACGGCGTTATAGAAGTTTGGGGTCCGGGCACACAAACTCGCAGTTTCATGTATATAGACGACTGTGTGGAAGGCATACATAGATTGATGGCCAGCACATACACCCAACCCATTAATATTGGCTCTAATAGAATGATTACCATAAATGATCTAGCACAGTTGATTGGACAGGTGGCCAATCGACCAGTTAATATTGTCAATGTTGATGGACCACGTGGTGTAATGGGTCGCACAAGCGACAACACTGTGATTGAACAAGTGCTTGGCTGGTCACCCCCAGACAATTTAGAAGCTGGATTGAAACAAACTTACCAATGGATTGAACAACAACTAAATGCACAAACCTGAAACCCTATGCATGGCACCTTGGACTCACACATATTTGAGCCCACAAACTGAACGACGCATGTGCTGTGCAAGTCGGGAGCCTGCACAAAACTTTGAACAGTATATAGACACTCGATCAGGCACTGGGCGGTACATTCCCGTTACCTTGGAAGAACATTGGAATTCACCACACATGCAGAGTGTGCGCAGACGCATGTTGGCCGGTGAAACACTACCCGAATGCGAAGTGTGCAATGATAAGTTACTAAACACAGACGTGTATAGATCATACTTTTGGCATCTTTTTCAACACAAATATGACGATGTGATTGGCAAAACAGACCTAAATGGGCGCACAAGTATGCTGCCTGTAAGCTGGGATTATCGCTTTTCAAACCTGTGCAACTTTAAATGCAGAACCTGCGGCGATATGTTATCAAGTTCATGGGAAACTGAACAGCGCCAGCATCAAATGATTGACTGGTCTAATACCAAAAATACATGGATGCAACCGGATGTGCGCAGAGAGATCACACAGTTTCAAGACACACAGATTGAAGAAGAATTCAGTCGCGCAGTAGAAGAGCACAGAGTAGAAGAGATATACTGGGTAGGCGGTGAGCCGCTAATGTACGAACAGCACTGGCGCTACATGAAAAGAATTATTGAATTAGGAGATGGTCCACGTGTTTATGCTAGATATAATACTAATCTCAGCCGTGTGCGTTACGGCGGTGTGGATCTATTTGATGATATCCTTGCGCACATTCGCGATTGGCAAATATGTGCTTCGTTGGACGGAACTCAGCAGATCGGGGAATATATTCGTACAGGATTGGATTATGAACAGTTCTGTCGTAATTTTGAATCAGGACTCAAATACGCTACCAACCCCAGACAAATGCGTCTTGATTTTACCCTCACACTGCCCGGCATGTTCGAGACTGGCGCAATGGAAAAGTTATCACAGACGTATGGGGTACAACTGTTAGCCAAAGTAATATTCAGCTTTAGCCCAGACATCATAATGAGCCCACTTGCACTACCCAGAACAATACTGGATCCTTGGATAGACGAACTAGCAGGCCGCTCCGCAGGTGCCATGCGTGATGTACTGCTACAATTAAAGAACCGCCCAACGTTTGAGGAACAATGGCCGGATACATATCGCGCAGGGCTTGCAAAAGGCCGGGCTCGTGTGTTACAATTAGAAAGCATACGCACACAGAAGATTACTATGGCAGAAATACTAAGTGCGCGACCAGCAGTTAAAGAATGGTGGGATCAAATTGCTTGATCATATTGAAATAGACCTACGCGGTGCGGACAGCTTGTTAACGCTACATATAGATGTAGATGACAACAGCTTGGGACGTAAATGGCTGGCTGCACTAAATGACGTTATTAGAACTGATCTGCATTTGGAAAAGAATTACTGTTGGATGGGATGGACAGAAAGTGAACGAAATGCACGATACCTTTGTGAGCAAATTAATGCTAGTATTGATCACATCAATCGAAGTGGTGTTGGCTATCACATTGATTGTGATGCTTACACAGTAGAAAATACCGTACAGCCTGATCTAGATGTTAATCATGAACGCATGAATCAGCTTCACAGATACTTTGAAGACTTACAAGGATGGTCGGGCGGCATCAGTAATTATTATAATTCAGCGGATCCTGCCACACGTTGGCACATACGTCAGCTGAACTTGCTGTGTCATGAATTAGAAAGCCTTGTGCTATCCATGCGTAAGATTGTGCAAGCACCCGAATGGCGCAGACCTTCGCAGCTGATGTGCTGGTTAAATGCTCCACGATTCTCACTGGAGCCTGCGGACTATGAACTGTTTGGTATAGAAACTATCAACAGAAGTCTAGGCGGTGTTTACTTGGGTGTAAATAAAGCAGTTGGCAAACATCACTGGGAGGTGTTCAATGATGAAGGTAGGGATAGTCGCATTAGTGAACTTGTTACTACAGGACTGCGTGCTCAAACTGAAGCCGCTGGAGACTTTGATATCGAATGGGCCCGTGACCCTGGCGCTTATCACTGGCAGATTGTCAAGCTCGCAGAATTCCGTACCTGGTTACTGGACAATGGGTTTGATCCAGAGGACAAAAGTCTCACCATTGGTCACCCAAAGGTGGCACAGGTTAACCTAATGCGATCATTTGGCACAGAAAATTACGAAAAAATTTGGGCACAGTTGGCCCAGCATCTTGATGTGTTGAGCATACGCACTGGATGGGGAGAGGCTACATACAACTATCGCTGGAGCGATCCAGACTATGCTGAACAGCAAATAAGGAGATTGAAATGACATGGATTAGACGCATTTGGGATAGGATCACACTAGAGTATCGCTATCGTAAAAAATTAAAAGAGCTACGCAAAAGAGATCCTTTCATTTACAAATGAAAAAACAGCTATTAACTGTGGGAGACAGTTTTACCTACGGAGACGAGTTAACTGATCGATATCAAGCATGGCCTTATCGGTTGGCAGATAAGTTGGGGTATGAAGTCTACAACATGGGGCAGTCTGGGTGTGGTAATTTTAGTATTCTTCGAAGAACATTGGAAGAGATTGCTGTGAATCATTATGATTTGATAGTGATCGGATGGACCAGTCCGGGAAGAATAGAGTGGAAAGATGACATAGGTGTTGCGTATGATCTTTGGCCAGGACACAGTGTTAATCATAAGTTTTTTGAAGATCATCCCTGGAGGGTTAATTTTTTTAAGTTTATTAGCCAACATCATAATTCGTCATATCTATATGAACAATACATAATATATGTGTTGTCGTTACAGTCTTATTGTCATGCACGTGGGATTGATTACCGCATGATAAATGTGCGTCACAACGATTATTATCACAAAGTTGGTAAAGAATCATATGAACAATTGTCAGAGCAGATAGATAAAGAAAAATTCATTGGATGGGACAAATTTGGAATGATAGAATTAACAAATGGCCTTCCCCAAGGACCAGGTAGCCATCCACTAGAAGCAGGACACGAAAGAATAGCAAATGAAATATACACTAGGTATATCAGCAGGGTTTCATGACGCTGCCGCGGCAGTGATTGATAATCACGGAAAAATTGTTTTTGCCGGGCATAGTGAACGCTATAGCAAAAAGAAAAACGACCCTGACTTTTGTCAAGGGCTGTTGGATGATGTGTTGGAGTATGGCCCAGATGTGGTTGCATACTACGAACGTCCTTGGCTGAAACAACTGCGTCAATGGTATGCAGGGCAGGGTATTGAGTGGAACAAACTTACCACTAGACAGATACTAAAGCAACAACTGGGCAGCCAAATTGACCCAGAGCGTGTGTATAACTACAACCATCACCTGTGTCATGCGGCTGCTGGTTTTCAAACAAGCCCTTACAACATAGCCACAGTTGTGGTGATAGATGCTGTGGGCGAATGGGATACTGTGTCAATCTGGGGAGCAATGTATGACAAAAACTATCGTGCAACGTATCGGAAACTTTGGTCGCAAAGTTATCCACATTCAATTGGACTATTCTATTCTGCTATTACTAAGCGCATTGGCCTACACCCACTAGACGAAGAATACATCACCATGGGCATGGCTGGTTGGGGCACGCCGCAATGGACCGAAGTCATGCGTGATGTGCTGATAGACAATGACCCGTCGGAAATTCGTTTTAAGATGAACTTGCATACTGGACTTGATCCTGCGTTCATGGACTGTGCAACCAATGAAGATATTGCTGCTTCTGCTCAAAAGCTCACAGAGTATCTAATACATCAAGTTATGACTCGAGCCAGAAACTTTGGCTGGAGTGACAATTTGGTTTACATGGGCGGGGTAGCACTCAACTGCCTGGCCAATAGGAGGTTAGGTGAATACTTTAATAACATATGGATTATGCCTTGTCCTGGTGACGCTGGCAGTAGCTTGGGCGCCGCCGCTCTTGCACACGGTGGTCGTGTTCAGTGGACTGGTGCTGATCTTGGCCATAATATACCTGGTGCTTATCCTGTTGAGCGTGCCTTGGCTGCTCTTCTCAGCGATCGTATTGTGGGCGTGGCATCGGGCCGAGCAGAATTCGGACCCAGAGCCCTAGGCAATAGATCATTGTTGGCAGATCCCCGTGGTGTAGACATAAAGGACCAAGTAAATGCGATCAAACGCAGACAAAAATTTAGACCTTTTGCCCCAGTCATTATGGCAGAGATGGCTAGTCAGTACTTTGATATGCCTACCGGTTGGCATACTAGTGCTTACATGCAGTCAGTCGCTCGGTGCAAGCGTCCTGATCTTTTCCCTGCTATATGCCATGTTGATGGTACCAGCCGAGTACAAACAGTGGCGCGGGACAGTTCAGGAATAAGACAGTTGTTAGAAGCATGGTATGCTGCTACAGGATGCCCCATGCTGTTGAACACATCGTTAAACATACGCGGCGAACCCATGGTAAACGATCGTCAAGATGCTGATAGATTTGAACAGCTATATGGTATAAAGGTTTGCAGTTAGAGATAAGTTTCTAATCCGCCCCTGCGTCGGATATCTTGTGTGCAACATGAGATACCACCATCCCAGAAGTAGCTGTGACGCAGTTCACTAATGATGGGTTCAATTCGATGCTTTCTACAGAAGTCAAACACATCTTTGTTGTAGGCCGAGAAGATAACATGGCTTTCGTCTAGTACCAAGCAGTTGACATCAAACACAGTTTCCTGCACAAAACCAGTCCACTTCGAAAGATACGTGTCCACAAAGTTGATAAATTGTTCACTGGGATTTTGACCTGTAACATACCAAGCGCCAGGAGTTGACTCTGCTTTGAACTTGCCAACTTCAATAGCAGCCCAAATTGAACTATCCCATACCTTGCACACTTCCCACCCAGGAAAGTCGCGTTCAAAGTTTAGATTTTGATCATGTTTGCTTGACAGTATTACGCCAGGCTTGAGAATAGCAAACACAGCATCACCGTGACCGTCTGTTACAGCTTCGTGTATGCGATACTCAGAGCCCAGCACATTGTCCACAATCCAGCGAGTTTGATTTGGACGCAAGTAATCAGAGTTGTCAAAGAATATGTCTTGACCCACACGCACAATGCAACTGGCACTTGCACCATTTAAGATGCAGTCTGGATTCCATTTGCCGCCGTGCGGATCTACAACTGATCCTGGTTGCATTGTCTCGTATTCAGCACACAAATTAGTGAGTTCGTCCATGGGCAACACACGCAACAGTTTGTTGCCTAATGTAATTTGCCAGTCTCTTGGTGTGAGTGGCGGCAGTGGCGCACCCGAACTGTGAATCTGGCCAATGATAAATTGTTCTTTATCAACCAGGTCTGGTCTGCGCACTCGTGCGCCAAACTGTTCGATAGTTTTGCTTAGATTATCCAAGTCCTCTTCGGTTTCTGCAAGAATCTGTTGCAGTTGATTGCGTACTTGACTATCGTCTAAGAACTCAAAGTAGTCAGGTCGATATGCACGACCCACAATAACTTCTTCAAGTGGTTGCCAGCTGGTGAAAGAATTAACGATGTTGTTCATTGATTTGCTCTATAAGGGTATTTAAGCGTGGAGTTTTGATCTGCATGAATAAATGTTGGTTGTATTCAATGTCCTCTCGACACTGTTCAAACAACTTGCTCAGGCCTTGAGTATGTGCTTGTGCAATAGCTTCGCTCAATTTGATCCAGCGCATGGTGTTGTTGGGCTCGCGATCATATCGGTTATCTAATACTCTATCAAATGTTCTGTAGCCCATGTCACGCAACACTTGCAAACTGCCTTGTCCACCTGCTATGAAAAACATCTGTCCATGCTTGATGGGTTTGAATGTTTTTTCACTCAGCAGTATGCCGCCACTTTGATCATAGTCAAATTGGCTTTCTAGCACAATGTTGCAGTAGGAACCCATAAAGTATTTGGGTTCAGGGTTGAGACTGTGATCATTGCGTTCATCTTGTGTGAGTTCGTCGCTTATATAAGGACCACCTGCTACAAAGGCCAGTGTGTGTTCTTTGAGTTTGAGATAGTCCACTTCAATTGGACAGTCTTCAACATTGGTGTCTGTGGCAGTTTCGCAATAACTCCAGTAGCTGTTATCAAGCAAACCTTGTGTACGTAGGTCGGTAAGTGCTATGGCACGCCACCATTTGTGTGTTCTTGCTAGTGCAGTAAAGTCTCGTTCTCTTGGTTCGCGATGTATCTGCAATGGTAAGTTGTCGTGATTGCGTTGATAGTACCAAAGCTCACTATCCTGAAATGCCACAAAGCCTGGTATGTTTTGGGCTGCCGAGTTAGAACTCACAAACACATAGCAGGTTGGATCTAATGTGTGAGCTAATGCTAACGCATCTAGTCTTTCTTTAATGCGATAGGGATTGTCGCCTTCGTGATAGAAAAACAATACCTTCAGTCTGTTGTTGGCAACCGCAGCCGTCACCTTGGGCGGCAACAAGCTAAAGTAGTCTATTGTAAAATCAAAGAATCCAATTGCAACAGGATAGAAACTGCCTGCAGGAAAATCTTCAACAGAGTATGTGTTGATCTTGACTTTGTGCAGTTTGCAATACTCTTGTATGCGCAAGGGAGTGGTGTAGGGCCATTTACTGCCAAACTGACGCCACTCAGGTGTGTAAGGTTCAGCCGACCAGGCAGCAAGATGTGGATATATCTTGTCATGCACCATACGGTCAACAACAAAATTAAAGCTCAATGCCATTCAACATCGCCTGTAGTTCTGCCCAAAGAATTTTTTCAAAACCGCCATTGTAAAAATGATTCCAATTGTGTTCAATCGTCTCGCGACAAAGGTTGTATAGTGCAATTCGTTCTGTAACTGAAAGGTTACAAAGAGTTTTAAGCAGGCTTGCCACCGCGGCAATTCTTTCGTGAGGATCCGCCACGGTGTCGTATGATTCGTCCCATACATGCCCAAAAGTCTTAAATCCATAACTGCGCAAATACTCCAAACTGCCCGCTGTGGCTACTAATACAAACGGCATGCCCATGGCAATTGGTTTGAATGTTTTTTCTGTGATATGATGTCTGCGACCTGTGGCCACAGTCTCTGTAACCAAGTATAGCAGACTATCTGCTGCCTGGTCAAACAAACTGAGCCAACACGAATGCATGGGATGATCAGTTTCGCCTTCAAAGTTAATAGGCAATTGCTGTGCGGTAAAAACGTCTTGAATGTCTGGATACTGTGCCAGCAATGGCTCAGCAGCATCTACTATGCTGACATTTTCCACAGGGCACACAGCTGGACAACTGATATGATTGTCTGTCATGCCCAAACGGAATATGTGATACAACATTTCTAATCTGTGTTTGCGTTCGCCAGCAATGATTCTATTGGGTGCAATAAATGTTTTGGTCGGAGCACGGTCCTGAATAGATTTGATCAAGAACGTTTTGTCATACCCACGATACCAATCTAAAGATGCCCATCCATGAAAGAAATAATATAAAGGCTTCCAGTTGAATCTTTTACAAATATATTCTACATTCTCACTGTCACGTTCACTAGTCACTAGGTAACCAGGAGCAACATCCTCTAAAGGACTTAATATTTTTGCTGACAGTTTAAATTCACCATTATCTTTCTTCCAGTGTGCGATCAAGTTACGCACGTAGTGATAACCAGAATGTATATCGTTGTTTGACTCGACTATTTTTTTAAATGTATTGGTGTGTATGTTCAAATGTATTGGCTCTTGATCAAAAAAGAATATATAATTGTGTTCGTGTATATCATCTCTACCATAATTCATAACACTATCTGGATCACTGCGACCAAATGGCTCACAAAAAAATACTCTAATACCTGGGCGTCTATCACGCAGCCAAGGCCAAAAAGTGTTGTTGTAAATCTCGTCTATTCTAACCATGTTTGATGTATTCTATTCAGGAAAAAAGCCCGGTGTGTTTGTGCATGAGCGTGAGGCTGATAGTATTGAACATGCACGGCAATTGAGTACAACCAGGTACTTTTGGTGGGTCACATACTTAGCGGATTACAGTGGCTGGGATTTTCTTTGGGAACCTGTGCCTTGGCAATCCAATCAAATTCATACTTGGCCCAGTCAATGGCATGAGTACTCGGGCACTTACTTGGTTCCAAAGGAATTCACTGATCAATTGAACTTTCACAATGAGATTGTTCCCAATCAGTCACAACGAGAAAACTGGCAGGTGTTGCATGAGATAGACGAAAACAGTTGGGATTGGTCCTGGAGCCCACATCCATTGGATCCTCCTTACATCTATGTGTTTGGCAATCAATGGTGGCCTGGTGAGACCATGCCCACTGTAGAATATCACGTACCAGGCGCAACAGACCGCAAGTACATGGATTTGCAAACAACATTAACTGCAAACAAAACGCATTGGGTAGTTCCTGAAGTAATCGATCCAGTCAGCGTTGATTACACTTGGGTGCCGGATCCTGGTGATCCTCCATTCATATATGAGTTTGCTACACAATGGCAACCCAATGGTGGCGCACAATATCATGTGCCCGGCGCAACAGAAATCAAGTATGTAGATATTCAACATCTTAGACTGCCAGACAAAACGCATTGGAAACTGCTAGAGGCAGTGGCAAAATTTGATTACAGTTGGCATCCAGACAACACAACCGAGCCTTACAACTATGTGTTTGGCAATCAACACTGGTCAGGCACTGTCATGCCCACAGTGATGTATTGTGTGCCCGGCGCCACACAAGAAACATTTGTTGAAGATCCTATAGCAATGTTGTGGAGTTGCATGGGCGGCTGGGAATTCTTTGAGGATATTGACGACAGCAGCTGGGATTGGACCTGGGTTCCTAATCCCAAAGACCCACCTTACATCTATGTGTTTGGCAATCAATGGAACCCGCCAGAATTCAAAGCCAGTTTGCAATATCATGTAGACGGAGCAACAGAAGTCAAGTACATGGATCGCCGCACACGCCGCCTGCCTGATTTAGGCGATCAATGGCGTGTACATATCAACATAGAGGAGTTTGATTATTCATGGGAACCCAACCCATTTGATCCTCCCTACATTTATGTGTTTGGCAACCAATGGAATAGTGCAGTTTTAGAACCCACTGTGGCGTATCATGTGCCAGGTGCTACAGAAATCAAGTATGTGGATGATATCACAGCCAAGGTAGCACAAAATCCTGCTGCCTTTGAATTGATTGATGATATTGTGGAGTTTGATTATTCGTGGAGACCCAATCCCACTGACCCACCTTATGTTTATGTGTTTGGTAATCAATGGCTCACACCCGAACAGCGACCAGCATTACAGTATCGAGTTGGTGATGCCACGGAAATCAAGTACATGGATCAGCCTCAAGCACGTCGACGTGGCAATCCAGAAAAGTTTCAAGCACATCATGCTTGTGACTTTGATTGGTCATGGGAACCAGATCCAGGTGACCCGCCTTATATCTATGTGTTTGGCAACCAATGGCATGCCGCAGAGATCATGCCCACCATTGAATATCATGTGCCCGGAGCCACAGAACGCAAGTACATGGACGAACCGAAAGCTAAATTACCTGAAAACCACAATCGACCTTGGTATAATATAGTTGAAAGCGATATGGATTACTCTTGGGTGCCAGATCCAGGCGATCCTCCTTACATTTATGTGTTTGGTAATCAATGGCACGCCGCCGAAGTAATGCCCACTGTGGAGTATCGCATGCCAGGTGCTACAGAGCGCAAATACATAGATGCACCTGTTGCTGAATTGCCAGCAGACATGACACTATGGCACATTCCTGACAATGTTGATATTCGAGACATGGACTTCTCTTGGGTCCCGGATCCAGGATCACCACCTTACATCTATCAGTTTGCTACACAGCACCAAAAGACAGGTGGTCCGCAGTATCGTATGCCAGACGCAACAGAAGTCAAGTATGTGGACATGATGCGAGCCGAAGTAACAGCCGAAGCAGTGCCTATTGTTGAAATTGACCACTTGGATGGTAATGCTGGCCTCATACCCAATACCGTTAAACGCATACGATATTTTGACAACTATCGCGATACACTAATTCGCTTGGCCAAGAGTCTTGTGGGTGAGCATGAACATGTGTGGGTGTGCTCCAGCATATGTGATTACACTGGCTTTGACTTCTCCTGGCATCCAGAGAAATGGCAAAGCACCATGCTTCATGTGTTTCCTAGCAACACTCAAAAATTTGGAGACACATTCTACATGCATGTGCCTACCTTTGCTGAACGAGCAGAAAAGAAACAGTTGTTGGAATGGTACTCAGTAAACTATGTGTCTCAACGCCCGGTACCACGCAGACCCATGCCTGTGATTGTGCATGATGCGGACAGCCACGTAAATGCAGTAAAGTCACAAGACTTTGTGGGTCCATTGGCTACATTTACCAATCATGACTATGTGCCAGGTAATCTTGTGACTGTGCCACTGTGGCGCCAAGAAACCAAGACCATTGTGCCTATCAGTTCAGGTGCTGGCAGTGTGGTTGTGCCCAAAGTGGCTGTGCCCTATATCAAGACACAGTTGTATGACTATCCGCACATAGACAAAACACAACGAATGTTGAAAGACACACCATTGGATATTGTGTTCATCAGCAACGGTGAAATCAACGCTGATCGACACTTTACACATCTAGCCAGTGCAACTTGTAATTTAAAAAATAAACTGCATCGTGTGGATGGTGTGAACGGGCGTGTGGCTGCTTATCATGCTGCTGCACAGGTCAGTTGTACACCTTGGTTCTTTGCAGTATTTGCTAAGTTGCAGGTCAATAAAGAATTTGACTGGAACTGGCAACCTGATCGCATGCAACAAGCCAAGCACTATATCTTTCATGCTGAGAATCCTCTCAATGGACTGGTATACGGACACCAAGCTATGATTGCATACAACAAGAAGTTAGTGCTAGAGAACAACGGCCTGGGCCTAGACTTCACACTAGACCAGCCACACGAAGTGGTGCCTATCTTATCGGGCACAGCATGGTATACTGACTCGCCGTGGATGGCCTGGCGCACTGCTTTCCGTGAAGTAATTAAACTGATGACCACTTTGCCTGATGTGGAAAGTGAATACCGCTTGAACAAATGGCTTGATGTCAACAGCGACGAAGCAGACCCGCAATGGAGCCGACTTGGTGCAGAAGATGCTGAAGAATATTACAACTCAGTCAACGGAGACTTTGTAGAACTGCGCAAAAGTTATGACTGGGCTTGGTTGGCCAGCTATGCGTTTATGCGGCGCAGTCTAACAACTGATCAATGATGTACTCAACTTCAAGATCAGTCAGTTCAGGATAGATAGGCAAACTCAAACATCTGCGACTGAGTGCATAACTGGCACTCAACATGTCTGGACCTTGGTACTGTTGGAATATAGGCAGTTCTTGCAAGGGCTCAGCATAGTGAATCTTAGTTTCAATCTTGCGCAAAGAGAGATTGCGTTGCACAATGTCACGTTGATCCACTTCAATCACAAACTTGTGATAGCAATGCTTGTCAAAATTGCTTTTGTCAATCAATGATCGTATTGCAGTCTTTTCCAAGCGGTTCATCCAGTAGGCAGCAATGGTACTTCTACGACTTTGCCATGCAGCCAAGTGTTTGGTCTTGATCATCATTTGCGCACAATCTACCTCACTCATGCGTGAGTTAGTGCCTATTTCGCTGTGCTGGAGATACTTGCCGTTGTTCACATAATCTCTTGCAAACTCTTGCAGTTCATATCTGTCGGTCACTACTGCACCACCATTGCCGTAGTTGGCAAAGTTTTTTGTGGGATCAAAACTTATAGCAGTTGATTCGCTGTGTCTATGGCACTTGTCGGCCAACCAGTGCTGTGCGGCATCTTCCACAATGATGTCGCCGTGATTTGGCCAGTGCTGGTGAACACTCTGTCCATACAGGCCAACAAGGCATACTGCTTGGTAACTTAGGTCTCGGGGCAGTTTTCTATAGTCCATTTGTCCATAGTTGTCTGTGTCCAAGATGTAGATATTCCAGCCGGCTCGAATCCAAGCATTGGCAGTGGCTGGATAGGTCAGTGCAGGTATGACCACAGTGGGTGGTGTAATGCTGATTTTACTTCTAAAGTATTCAGCAATGATCTCCAAGGCTTGTGTGCCTGAGTGACACAAGGTAGCATACTTGTGGCCGTTCTTTCTGCTGATCCAGTGTGCAAATTCGGCAGTATAGTTGCCATCCATCAGTTGTCCTGAACGCAACACTTCATCAGTCACGTCTAGGATCTCCTGACGGAGGTTGTTATACTGCTTGCGGAGACCAGTAAAGGGAATTGTTAAGCCAGTGGTAGTAATTTTGAAATCCTTCTTCAACATCAACCTTAGGATCAAAGCCCAACACTCGTCGGGCCTTGTCAATATTTAATGCGCCACGACTGGGAAAGTCTGCGTCTTTGTCTTTGCATTCTATTGAGCCCGAGCCCACAATGTCAACCACCATTTGGGCGGCTTGGAGGAGTGACACTGAATGAGATTTAGTGATATTGTAAGTGTCATTCGCAGCACCCACTTCCAATGCAGCCGCCACAATGCCATCCGCAGCGTCATCAACATAGGTAAAGTCAAGAGTTTCTCCCGCTCCGTTGACATTGAGAACTTGACCACGCATGGCTCGGAGCATAAATTTTGCCACAACACGATCTTCAACATCCAAAGGACCGTATACCGCCGAGGGGCGTATAATAACATATTCCATTCCTGTGCGTCGAGCATAATCTTTTACCAACCATTCTCCTGCAAGTTTCATAATGCCGTACTGTCCAATTGGATTGCACGTAGCATCTTCGGTGACCTGATCCGCAAAGTCTCCGTACACCATTGAACTTGAGATATACACAAAGCGTCTAACACCGTATCTTTTGGCACTCTCAAGAACGTTGATCAGGCCACGCATCATCACGTCAGCGCCGTGTGCAGGGTTGGCGTTGACAACTTTCTGTCGTGGAAATGAGGCCATGTGAACAATCACTTCGGGCTGTTCAACTCTGATCACATAGTCGATGGTATTTGCAGTTTCAATTGAGGCTGCATACAAAGGATGTCGATCAATCTTGACGGCACGTTCTTCCATCAAGTAGTCAATTTCAGCCTGCGGAATAATGCCGTAGTTGGTTTTGTTATCAACGATGCTGACTGTGTGGCCCAGTTGCTTGAGCCGTTGCACCACATTGTGGCCAATTAGGCCGTAGCCCCCGGTTGTTAGTATTTTCATTTGTTTCTCCACTTCATTTGATACCACATATAGACTCGTTCGTCCATTACAGTAAAGTCGCCTGCTCTACTGTAGTCCCAAAACTGCCCGTTTAGATATGTTCCTGGATAGCCATAAGTTTCGATCAACCAACGCTCTCGCTCTATAGTAGGCACACCTTTGTGTTTGTACAGTGTTATTGGCACAAACTTCTCTCCATCCCATACCTGCTTGCGCACCGGAGGTGGGAGAACTATATCTGACTCGTCAACATATTCTATCACTGGTTGCCACCCCATTTGAGCCTCCAGAAACATTCGTTTTGTTCGCTGAGTCTGGCCACAATATCATAGCGATGGCCATACCTGGCATGGTCAGTAGTTCTATGCCAGTAGGGTTTTTCTATAGCATGTTCCATGATGAATTTACCAGCATCACTATCTTGCCATTCGCAAATGGGCTGGGCTACAAACAGGTCTGGATCTTCTACATCGCCCATGCGAATGGTGTGTACTACGACATCACGGAAACTGATCCATTTGTCATTAACCCATTTGGTTTGAGATGGTTGCCAGTGACTTGGCATGCCGTGATCATATGTGATGCCCTTATCGTGTGTAATACCCATGTGCTAGTATAGCACACTGACTATGATTGTGCAACCAAGTCGGAGGCCATTGGAAAGATCTTTGCACGACGCTCTGTCATAAGATAATCAAGCTCGTCTTGTGGTACTAGCCCATAGTTTGTCTGTGTATCTGTGATTGATACTTCATGCCCAAGATCTAATAATCTACGCACTACATTATGTCCAATCAAGCTCAACCCGCCAGTAACTAAAATTTTTCGTTTCATATTTGTTCCTCTTTAAGAGAGTCCTCAATGTATTGTATAGCAATATCTTCTTTGTTTTTATATATTTCTTGTATCAACCTATAGTTTTGATTAAATCGATCTTTGCATTGATTCCAGTGGGTCAATGCTAGTTCTCTATTTTCAAGTATCTGCCGATTAGAATTTATAGCAGTAAACATACGAGTATAGTGATCTTGTATGGTATCATAACCGTGATCGATTACGTCATCAAACAAATCAAATCCTAGTTTTCTTAGATGATTTATTGACCCTGCCATACCAATGTAGATTGGAAAATTATAACCATATATGCTATTGAGATATTTTTCTGTAATGATTCCAGATCTATTGATAAGAACAGTTTCAACTATGATATCAACTGTGCTGTTACCAAATATTTTGCGCAGGTATCTATCAAAATTTGTATGCGATCCTCTTGCAATGCCTACAGAATCTATAAATTCGTATTTGTTCAGGTAGTATCCATCTATTTTTTTAATCCTATCAAATCCATGTTGCAGGGCAGGATACAGAGAGGACACAGACTGAAGATATTTGTATTTGTTAATTTTAAGATAAGTTAAAAACGATTTCCAATCCGGGTGCGGCATCATTGAAGACGAGTCTAGTCTAATATATCCATTTGGTATATTTTCACCCAACAACATCATCACGCAGATATTTCTATTCATACGAACATTATTGTTTAAACAGGTCCAGTGACAACTTTCTGAAAAAGTTTTAACATCCACTGGTTCAAGTTGGTGATACTGATTTATTGGACTAAGTGAAAAGCCTTCGCCCCAATGAATAACTTTTAAGTTTTCGATCGATGGCAACAGTTCTTGTAAAAAAGGGCAGACCGTTAATAGATAAAACATATGGTTTGGATTATTGTTTACAAGATTTAATAACCCTTCAATAACTGTTTTGGGTCTCTGACCAACAGGTGTCAGAAGAAATTCATCGTCGCCCCAATGATCAACAGACATTATAACAACGTTCTTTTTGCTTTGATCCCAATCTTGCTCTACAAAGGAAATAATACTAACATCATTGTGGAATTTTGTTTTAAGATAGTTTTTTACAAAACGAAACGAATTACGAAAATCATAGTCCATGCTGACTTTCCCATCTTAGATAATACTCCGTTGCTGATTTGTCTTCTACTGATCTATACACTATACAACGTACTCCAAACGTGCTTGGATCTGGTCGTATTATGTAGCAAGGATCTTGGCAGTGAGATTTAATCCACTGACCTTTTTCTGTTTCCATGAATTCACCCAAGGGAAAGGCGGCATAGAGTTCTGGATCCTCTACGTCGCCCATGGAAAACGAATGAAAGACTATTTTTTGCACTACTATGATTATATCAGATTTATTCTGTTTGAGCTACGAATTCGGCGCTCATAGGAAATATCTTGGTTATGACTTCAGCACAGGCTCGCGCCACTTCCATGTGTTCCTTTTGTGTACCATGCCCTGAGCGTAGTTCAATAAAGTGGATCCATGAACGTAATGTGCCGTTCATGTACAAACGACTTTCAATCAAGCCTTCCGGCAGCACAGCCCTAGCTTGTTCTTTGGCAATGCCGTTGGCAATGGCCCATTCATAAGCATTTTTTGCTTCTTCAATCACTCGCTTTTGCCGTTCTTCCCACCAAGCAGCCAATGCAAGATTGTCTGTGGCTACGCTGTTCTGTCTATTCTTTGGGTCCTGGAGTCTGGCTTCTCTGAGTACAAAGTTGAGATCTTTTGTGGGATCCGCGTAACGTTGGCTGAACTCCTGGAAGGAGAATGACCTGTGCCGCAGAATTTGTCGAGCGATATCCCTTGTTGTTGTAATTTCCAAACAAGCTGAAACCATTTCAAGGGGGCTCCAGTGCTGGTGTTTGACCAAGTACCGGATGAGTTTTTCTGATGTGTCTGTGTTGAGTTGGTTGGAGGGATTGGATACACGGGCGCAATACGCGATGAGTTCTTGTGCATCGTCAAGGCCCAAGCTCTTAAATTCGTCAGTTGGTTGGCTGTAGGAAAGGAGTTTAACATTCATTTTAATTTGGTAAGAAGTTTATCAGTTTCGGGTTGGGCCAGTTCAGCCACAGCCACAGTATCAACAATGAAGTCAACATTGTCAACTTCGTCGCCAAACTCTGTGAGGATTCTTGTGACTATGATTTCAATTTCTTCCCAATCCAGACCTTGTTTTTTCAAGGTGCTGAGATTGATGGTCTTCTGTCGCTTGCCGTTGAGCTTAACGATTATCTTTTTGATACACTCGAGTGGAATATCAGTTTTGTTGACTTCGTCAATTATGTGTTCCCAACGTTCGAGAAAGTCGTCACTGAATTGCTGCATCGGCGGTCACCCGTGACTTGGCAGGACGACCACGCTTGGGCGCGGCAGGAACAGCGGCAGGAGCAGCCTTGGCATCGCCGACATTCACACCAGGAAACATGCGTTCAGCATCTTTCTTCATTCTGGCAGCTTCGGCAATCAGGCCTTGTGCATCTTGTTCCATGCGTTTGGCTTGCACCAACATGTTGGCAGCCAGTGCATGGTCATCCAGTGCGCCTGTGGCAGGTGCTTGAACAGGAGGAATGCCTTGTTGACGATTCTTGTATTCTGCTTCGGCTTGACGCTTGACTTCAGGAGCAACCATGCCAGCACTTTGATCAATCTCTTGCATGCGTTTGAGTGCTTCAGTACCAGATTCCATTTCTTTGACCAGCTTGTTGATCTCATCCAGTTTGACTGAACTGGTAGCAGTGGGTGTAAGGATAACTTGATTGGTGGCAATCTTTTTTAACATGCCTTCCACATGCAAGGTGTTTAGAATGTTGCGACCATCGGGCAACAAGTTGCGATGAAATACATCAGCAAGATTGCTGGCCTGTTGTCCTGGCGCAGATTCAAGCACACTCATTACTGAGTTGTGAATGTGTGTGGGCAACACATCTGGATAGATGACGAGACACATGTGTTCTTCGTTTGGAATTTCTCTAAATACGATAGCAACCTTACGGTCACCGTGTCTTCCGATGTGTTTAAGCATTTTGTTCTCCTGGAGTTTCTGCTTGTGCCTGTTCAGCGGCTTCTGCTTGAGCCTGTGCGGCTTGCAGGAACGCTGAAAGTTTATCATAGACTGCACCAACTTGCGTGAGTTCGTTAGCGCGGAATGCACCGCGTTGACTTGCGGCTTCTATGATGCTGTGGATTGATGCCAAATCGGCGATAGTGAGTTGAGTGTTTTCCATATAGATATTTAATGGCAAAACATTCAATGAAAATGTTTTTATGGGGTATTTTGGAAGAATTCGTTGGCCTTTTGGACAGCCTCTTCAATGGAGACAGCAGGCACTACAACAAAAGCCTGGTTGCCTACTATCTCCATATCGTAGGGTACAGTACCCATGAATCGAAAGTCTTCTGGCACCTCCACCTGTACCTCAAAATCCTGCATGCGGCGTGCTCGATCAATTACTTCTTGGTAATCGCTCACAGGATCTTACGCTCGTGGATCATGGTTTCAAAGGTGTCCCAGACCTTCTGGAACTTGCGTTCGTAGTAGTCAATTAACACCTTGGTGTCTTCAATGCTGGCACCCTGATCAATGTACATTTGCAAATCATTGGTGATCTTCCAGCACTCCATAATTTCTTGCTCAAAATCAAAACGGTTACTCATTTGAACTCCTTTAGTTCTTTAGGTTTAACAAAAATAAAATTATGCACCTGACCATCAAACTTGATAGGTAAGTCTAAATGCACACTCACACGCGGACCTTCGATCAAGTTTAACTGACGGTCATTGCCCACAGTGCCGCGGAATGGAATTTTGTTCCATGTGCCTTGTACACGATCACCTATGATCCAAGTTGGTTTGTAACCCACACGCTCAAAATAATCAGTTTGATTACCCACGGGGCTGGCTCCATTCATCACGTGCCAGCTTGAACTCTGCATACACTCTGCGGAGCATGGTTACAGCAGGACCAAAAAAGTATCCAGCCACAAATCCATACAGCAACCACTTTACAGCTTCCCACAAATCCATCATACAATTTGTCCTAGTCCTGCATAGATAAGTTGATCCAGCTCTGTTTGATAATCAGTACGACCCGTTCTACGTTTAAGCCAAATGGCTGTGAGCAGGTCCTTGGCATTATGCTGACTATATCCCCCCGACAACTCTCCACGCGACTCTAGCTCTTCGAGCAAGTCATCTGTTTCAAAGTCGCTAAGATCGATGTCTACTTCTACTTCTTTGTAAACTGATTTATACATGTTCAATTCCTAATGTTGCAGGAGCATGGTCCAACACATCTCGATCACCGCGGCGATAAAAATGCGCATCTGGATCTGTAATGGTCACACACAGATCACTGTGAGCGATGTTGTAGTCTACAAACTCTCCACTTGGATTGTACACTCTAAACATATAGGTGTCAAGTATCGCACTGTAGATTAAATGGCCTTCCACGCCGTTTGCAGATTGTGTCATTCGGACCTCAAGCATACAAATCGCAGTTCTTTGGCACTGCCCGATACCAAGGGTTTCAACGCACTACCAGCGGCAGCACAATGAGCTTCACTGCGAAAGCCTGACACATTGTTTAGGGTCACGCTGTCACCTTTTGCCAGCACACCTGCATAGATATAAATTACCAAAGTCCACATGATTACTCTTCCTCGTAGTAGGCATATTGACCCCAGGGCGGAACAATACTGGTGGTACCATGCAAGATCCATACAGTGTCTGCATAATTCTCATCACCCCAGCTACCAAACGGGTAGCCGTCTGTAAACACAACCAGACGCTTGGGCTCAATCTCATTTTCTTTGAGATAGCGGAAGATGGCTTCAAAGTCTGTTCCGCCACCGCCGTCTACTTGATAGTCACAAATACCATCCAAGTTGTCCGAATCATATTGTGCAGGGTTATAGCACTCGGTGTCAAAGGTAACCACGTGGATTCGGTACGCAGGGAACGATTCCATGATGCCTTGAATTTCGCTTAAGAAGTCCTTGAGCATGCTCTCGCTAATGGATCCACTTGCATCCAACGCTACTGCAATATCAATCATGGGATCCAGCTTCATACCTGGCATCACAGCATCCATGTGCCAACCCTTACGGCTGGCCCGCATCCAAGTGTAGTCACTCTTGATAGTTGACTCCAATTGCATACGGAGCAATTCACGCCAGTCCATCTTGGGCTCAGTCAAGTCCTGGATCAAGCGTTTGACACCTGCGGGCAAGTTACCTGCTCCGTCCACAGTAGCGGCAGCCGCCAGCATGGCTTCCTTGATCTCGTCCTTGATCTGTTGACGCTCTTCGGGCGTGAGCTTGGGACGACCCTTGCCTTTGCCTTCGTCATCTCCATCTCCGTCGCCATC
>Ga0192647_100311_pt1 | contig 33417 bp, 31 predicted proteins | sample LauGreFa1BDMLBSN_2_FD_133046 | JGI IMG/M metagenome (GOLD analysis project Ga0192647, IMG submission 133046) | Freshwater lake microbial communities from Lake Michigan, USA - Fa13.BD.MLB.SN - reassembly | ecosystem: Environmental > Aquatic > Freshwater > Lake | place: Lake Michigan, USA... | reverse complement strand
ACTTCGGGAGCCATGATTTCCCGATTAAGGCGGTGTTTGCGTTCCTCGCGTTGACGGCGATCGCGAAATTCAGTAGCGATGGTTCAATCCTTCAAAAAAATCACTGATAAATCAGCAAGAAACACCGTGCAGTTCGCCAAATGCATCCGACAAGGTCAGAGCTTGGTGGCAATGTCAGAGGCTAACTTTTGGGAGAAAGCTTCGAGTGTCATGACCCCGAGATCGGTATTGCCTCGGGCACGAACTGCGACGGTACCTGCTGCCATTTCCTTGTCACCCATGACCAGGATATACGGCAGCTTTTGCATTGAATGCTCCCGTATTTTATACGTGATTTTCTCGTTCCGGAGGTCAAAAACCACTCTAAACCCTTGATTTTTCAGTTTTTTCACGACACTGAGGGCATATTCGGCCTGTGCATCGGTGATATTGAGCACGACCACCTGCGCTGGGGCCAACCACACCGGCAAAGCGCCCGCGTGCTGTTCAATCAAAATCCCGATGAAACGCTCAAGGCTACCCACGATGGCGCGATGCAGCATGACTGGCCGGTGACGTGCACCGTCTTCGCCCACATACTCAGCACCCAAACGCTCCGGCATGGAGAAATCTACCTGGATAGTGCCGCACTGCCACTGACGGCCAATCGCATCCTTCAAGGTGTATTCAATTTTTGGCCCGTAAAAAGCGCCATCTCCCTCAGAAATGATGTAGTCGCATCCTGAGGCCATCAAACTTTGCATCAACGCATGCTCTGCGCGGTCCCAGCTTTCATCCGAGCCAATGCGCTGCGCCGGGCGCGTGGCGATTTTGTAGATGATGTCGTTGAAACCGAAATCGCGGTAAACCTTTTGCAAGAGTGCGGTGTACGACACGCATTCGTCCAAGATTTGTTCTTCGGTACAAAAAATATGGCCGTCATCTTGGGTAAATCCGCGCACACGCATGATGCCGTGCAATCCGCCCGTGGGTTCATTGCGATGGCATTGGCCAAATTCACCATAGCGCAAAGGCAAATCACGGTAACTTTTGATGCCCTGGTTGAAAATCAAAATATGCCCAGGGCAATTCATCGGTTTGAGCGCGTAGTCACGCTTCTCCGATTCGGTGGTGAACATGTTTTCGCGGTATTTGTCCCAATGGCCGGTTTTTTCCCACAAGGTTTTGTCCAAAATTTGCGGCGCTTTGACCTCTAAATAACCGTTGTCGCGGTAGACCTGTCGCATGTACTGCTCGACCATTTGCCAAAGCGTCCAGCCATTGGGATGCCAGAACACCAACCCAGGGGCATGGTCATCCATGTGGAACAAATCCAGTTCTTTGCCAAGTTTGCGATGGTCACGCTTCTCGGCCTCTTCGAGCTGCGTCAAATAAAGCTGCAAATCTTCTTTGCTGGCCCAAGCGGTTCCGTAAATACGCTGCAGCATTTCGTTTTTGCTGTCTCCGCGCCAATAAGCGCCCGCCACTTTCATGAGTTTGAAATGCTTGAGGCGGCCCGTGCTGGGCACATGAGGCCCACGACACAAATCTTCAAACTCACCCTCACGGTACAAACTCACGTCCTCAGCGGCGGGAATGCTTTGAATGATTTCAGCTTTGTAGTGTTCGCCCAAGGATTTGAAATAGGTAACTGCTTCGTCTCTTGGCAATACGCGCCTGACAACAGGTTCGTCCTTGTTGGCCAATTCGGACATGCGCTTTTCAATGGCGGACAAGTCATCAGGGGTGAAAGGCCGTTCAAAAGAAAAATCGTAATAAAAACCGTTGTCGATGACTGGCCCGATCGTGACCTGCGCTTGCGGAAACAAAGACTTCACCGCATAAGCCAACAAGTGTGCCGTGGAATGGCGAATCAACTCCAGCCCATCTGGATCTTTGGCGGTAACGACAGCAACGCTGGCGTCGCGAGACAACAGGTATGACGTGTCAACCAATTGCCCATCGACTTTGCCGCCCAAAGCCGCTTTGGCCAATCCGGCGCCTATGGATGCGGCCACTTCTGCCACCGTCACGGGATTGGGGTACTCGCGCAAAGAACCGTCAGGTAATGTGATTTGAACCATGTGTCTCAGGGAAAAGTAAAAGGCGCGGATTCAACCGCGCCAACATTGCAGGAAATCTGACAACTTGTTGATTTTCCCACAAAAAACCCGGCCTAAGCCGGGTTCGTGCGGGCACAAAAGGGTCAGTGGAACTGCTCTTCTTCCGTAGAACCAGCCAGTGCTTTCACGCTGGAGGAACCGCCCTGGATCACCGTCGTCACGTCATCAAAGTAGCCCGCGCCGACCTCTTGCTGATGAGAAACAAAGGTGTAGCCCTGCTCGCGAGCCGCAAACTCAGGCTCTTGCACCATGTTCACATAGTGCTTCATGCCTTCACCGTTGGCGTAAGCATGTGCAAATTGGAAGGTGTTGAACCAATTGATGTGAATACCGGCCAAGGTGATGAACTGGTATTTGTAACCCAGCGCCGACAAGTCTTCTTGGAAGGACGCGATTTGTTTGTCGTTGAGGTTTTTCTTCCAATTGAACGAAGGCGAACAGTTGTAAGACAGCAATTTGCCCGGGCAAGCGGCATGAACGGCTTGCGCAAATTCACGCGCAAAACCAATGTCTGGCACGCCTGTTTCGCACCACACCAAATCGGCATAGGGTGCATAAGCCACACCACGGCTGATGGCTTGCTCTAAGCCGTTTTTGACGCGGTAAAAACCTTCTTGGGTGCGCTCACCCGTCAGGAACGGTTTGTCGTTGGCATCGTGGTCAGAGGTAATGAGGTTGGCGGCTTCGGCATCGGTACGCGCCAACACAATCGTGGAAACACCCATGACATCGGCAGCGAACCGTGCAGCGATGAGTTTTTCGCAAGCTTCTTGGGTAGGAACCAGCACCTTGCCACCCATGTGTCCACATTTTTTCACGGCAGCCAATTGGTCTTCAAAATGCACGCCTGCTGCGCCAGATGCGATCATGTTTTTCATCAATTCAAACGCATTCAGCACGCCGCCAAAACCGGCTTCAGCATCGGCAACGATAGGCAAGAAGTAATCGATGAAATCTTTGTGCCCTGGCTCAATGCCCCTGCCCCATTGAATTTCATCTGCCCGTTTGAACGTGTTGTTGATACGGCGCACCATGGTAGGCACCGAGTCATAAGCATAGAGAGACTGATCGGGGTACATGGTTTCTGAGGTATTGCCATCTGCGGCTACTTGCCAACCCGACAAGTAAACCGCCTCTAAACCCGCTTTGGCTTGTTGCATGGCTTGACCAGCGCTGATGGCGCCAAAAGCATTCACATATCCTTTTTTGGAACCGCCATTGATCTTGTCCCACAGCTTTTCAGCGCCACGCTTAGCCAAGGTGTGCTCGATATGCATGCTGCCACGCAAACGAACCACGTCTTCTGCGGTATAGCCGCGCTTGACGCCTTTCCAACGCGGATTGTTGGTCCAGTCCTTCTCGATCTCGGCGATTTGTTGTTGGCGGTTCAGAGGGTTTTTTGACATAGCGGTGCTCCAGCTTGTTGAGATTCAGGGGATTTGCAGGGGAAACCCTTGCAAACATGGCGTTATTTTATGTCTTATATAAGATATAAAGCACAGAAAAGAGATTTTATTTTTTGTTGAATTAGTTGTTTAAGATCAATGAGTTAAGAATTTCTAAAGGAAATATCAGACAGGTGTTTTGAAAATTCTCCCATTTTTTAAAGTGAAAGCAATCGCTTTTATTTCATAATATGAAAAATAATTTCGCTCATGGCTTGAATTCTCATCGCCATCTCACAAACTGTGAAGCTACAGATCCGCAACTTTATGTTTGTTCACCCTCCCAAAATACAAAATTTCAGAGGAGAAATCACGATTTTTGCTATGAAAAACCAAATTTCTACCTTACGATATAGGTAGCCGACAAAAACAAAAATCTTGGCGGCTTTTCAATCACTTCTAGAAGGAAAATGAAAATGGCAACTGCAAAGAAAGCGGTTAAAAAAACCGCTGCAAAAAAATCCCCCGCTAAAAAAGCTGCCGCTAAAAAACCTGCAGCCAAAAAAGCACCGGCCAAAAAAGTGGTAGCTAAAAAAGCACCCGCCAAAAAAGCTCCTGCAAAAAAAGCAGTAGCGAAAAAGGCTCCCGCTAAAAAAGCTGCTGCTAAAAAGCCCGCAGCCAAAAAAGCTCCCGCCAAAAAACGCACGCCTAATGCAGCGTTCATGAAACCGCTGACTCCCAGCGCAGCATTGGCTGCCGTGATTGGTTCAAGCCCTATGCCTCGCACCGAAGTGGTGAGCAAAATGTGGGTCTACATCAAGAAACACAACTTGCAAGACAAAGTCAACAAACGCAACATCAACGCTGATGACAAGCTCAAAGCCGTATTTGGCAAGGCGCAAGTCACTATGTTTGAATTGGCCAGTTTGATTGGCAAACATTTGCACTGAACGGTCAGTCAAGTTCAACAAAAAGGGCCGCTTTTGCGGCCCTTTTTCATGGCAGTGGTTTATGCCTCAACAGGTTTGGCTGTCGATGTGAAAGTGAATTCACCGGGCGCACGAATCGGGTCCACATTGACCGAAATCACAACACCAGGCAAAAATTTTCCTTCCAGCAACAATTTAGACAAGGGGTTTTCTATGCGTTGCTGAATGGCTCGCTTCAAGGGTCGTGCACCAAACACCGGGTCAAAACCCACTTTGGCCAATTCAAGCAAGGCTGGACCAGAGACATCTAAATGCAAATCAATGCGAGCAAGCCGTTCGCTCAGTGCGTGTAACTGAATGCCTGCGATCTTTTCAATGTGCTGGGCGCTCAGCGAGTGAAACACCACCGTTTCATCGATCCTGTTGAGGAACTCAGGACGGAAGTGGTTTTTCAACTCATCGAAAACCGCTTCTTTGATATCCATTGAATCGCGGTTGACCATCGCTTGAATAATCTTGGAGCCAATGTTGGAAGTCATCACGATGACGGTATTTTTGAAGTCGACAGTGCGGCCTTGGCCGTCTGTCAACCGCCCGTCGTCCAACACCTGCAACAAAATATTGAACACATCAGGATGGGCTTTTTCAATTTCATCCATCAAGATCACGGAGTAAGGTTTGCGTCTGACCAGCTCTGTCAAATAGCCACCCTCGTCATAGCCCACATAGCCCGGTGGGGCGCCTATCAACTTGCTGACCGAATGCTTCTCCATGAACTCACTCATGTCGATGCGGATCAAGTGATCTTCGCTGTCAAACAAAAAACCGGCCAAAGATTTACACAGCTCTGTTTTTCCCACGCCCGTTGGCCCCAGGAATAAAAACGATCCGGTAGGTTTAGAAGGATCGCTCAGGCCCGCACGCGACCGCCTGATGGCATTGGCAACCGCTTGAATGGCTTCGTCTTGGCCCACGACGCTTTCATGCAAGCTGTCTTCCATGCGAAGCAGTTTTTCACGCTCGCCTTGCATCAATTTGGATACGGGAATGCCTGTCGCACGAGCAACCACTTCAGCAATTTCTTCAGCCCCCACTTGGGTGCGCAGCAACCTTGCGGTCATGGGTTGAGAGGAAGAATTTTGCTCGTTGGCGTTGGCTTCCTTCAACCGCTTTTCGAGTTCAGGCAATTTCCCGTACTGCAGCTCAGCGACTTTGTTGAAATTACCTTGCCGCTTGAACTCTTCCATCTGCATCTTGCATCGCTCAATTTCTTCTTTCAGCAATGCACCTCCTTGCGCTTGGGCTTTTTCTGATTTCCAAATTTCCTCCAGATCTGCATATTCCAATTGGAGTTTGACGATCTCTTCTTCAATGATCGCCATGCGTTTTTGAGAAGCTTCGTCTTGTTCCTTGCGCACAGCTTCTCGCTCAATTTTCAGTTGTATCAAGCGACGGTCCAGCTTGTCCATCACTTCGGGTTTTGAATCGATTTCGATCTTGATTTTTGCTGCCGCCTCATCAATCAAATCGATCGCCTTATCAGGCAAAAATCGATCGGTGATATAACGGTGTGACAGTTCTGCGGCGGCCACAATCGCTGGGTCTGTGATTTCCACGCCATGATGGACTTCGTATTTTTCTTGCAAGCCTCGCAAAATAGCGATGGTGGCTTCCACGGATGGCTCGCCGACAATGATTTTTTGAAATCTTCTTTCAAGCGCTGCATCTTTTTCGATGAATTTTCTGTATTCATCCAAAGTGGTTGCGCCCACACAATGCAGTTCGCCACGCGCCAGTGCTGGCTTGAGCATGTTGCCCGCATCCATGGCGCCTTCGGCTTTGCCCGCGCCAACCATGGTGTGCAATTCATCAATAAACACGATGGAATTCCCCTCGTCCTTGGCGAGTTCACTCAATACGTTTTTGAGTCTTTCTTCAAATTCACCCCTGAACTTGGCGCCGGCAAGCAAAGACGCCATGTCCAAGGACAAAACCCGCTTGCCTTTCAAAGAATCAGGCACCTCTCCAGCGACGATGCGTTGCGCCAAGCCCTCCACAATGGCTGTTTTTCCCACGCCGGGCTCACCGATTAACACAGGGTTGTTTTTACTGCGCCGTTGAAGCACTTGGATCGCGCGCCGAATTTCATCATCGCGACCGATCACAGGATCGAGCTTTCCCTGTTTTGCCCGCTCTGTCAGGTCGAGGCAATACTTTTTCAAAGTTTCACGTTGGCCTTCAGGATCAGCGGTGTTCACAGCCTCCCCGCCTCTCACTGCTTCAATGGATTTCAACAAACTTTGTTTATTCAAACCATGGGCTTTGGCTTTGCTGGCCAATTCAATTCTGGCGTCGCAAAGCGCCAGAAAAAACAATTCACTGGCGACAAATTGGTCGCCCCTTTTGATCGCGTCTTTTTCTGCGGCTTGCAGCAACGTGATCAAGTCTCGCCCCACTTGCACCTGCTCTTGCCCTTGAACGTTAGGCAGTTTGACCATGGCCTCTTCGCTGTCTTTGAGCAGGCCGTTGATATTGACACCCGAACGCATCAGGATGGCACGCGGCCCGTCATCCTGCTTGAGCATGGCGACAACCAAATGTGCGGGTTCTATGTAGGCATGATCTGCACCCAGCGCCAATGTCTGGGCATCTGACAAAGCCTCTTGAAATTTGGTGGTTAATTTATCGAGCCGCATGCTGTCCTCACAAAGGGGTATCTTGTCAGGTAGTTGCGGCGATTTCCGTGTATTTCAATGTCAATCAAAAGCGTTAGATTCAGAGGGCTGCATTTTTCGCTTCGATGCCCCATCGCTGCAATGCCTGGTCGTCACTGACGCGGGCATCCACCCATCGGTGTCCTTGGGGCGTAGCTTCTTTTTTCCAAAACGGTGCTTGCGTTTTCAGGTAGTCCATCAAAAATTCACAGGCTTGAAAACTTTGGCCGCGGTGTGCAGACGTGACGGCCACCAAAACAATTTGGTCTAAGGGCATGAGCAAACCAATACGGTGGATAACCTTTGCACCTTGAATATCAAATCGGTTTCGCGCTTGATCCAGCATTTTGTGAATGGACGCTTCCGTCATGCCGGGGTAATGCTCTAGTTCGAGGGAAGACACGGCGTCGCCTTCATTTCGGTCACGCACAGTTCCAACAAAACTGCATACCGCACCTACGGATTTGTCCCCTTTTCGCAGTGACGCAACTTCAGAGCTGAGATCAAAGTCCTCGGTTTGAATCGATACATCAAATCGCATCATCAACCCCCTGTGACAGGAGGAAAAAAAGCCACCTCGGCGTTCTCGGTCAATGGTGTGTTGTCATCGCACACCTGTTGGTTGAGTGCCATTCGGATGGCTTTGCCTGCAGACAAGCCATTGCTGTAGTTTTCACCTTTGCTGATCAACTCCATGCGCAAAGCTGCCAGATCTGCACTTTGTGTGTCGATGGTTTCTTGCGACAGCCCAATGTGCTCACGCACAGAGGCGAAATAGCGGACAGTGATTTTCATGACATCAATTCAAAAAAAGGAATAAATCCAACGCTATCCCCAGGGCGAATGGTATTACCAGGTGGATTGTCGACCAAGCCATCCCCCCATACCGCGGAGGTCAGCACGCCAGAACCTTGGTTATCGAACAAATCTAACCCGCCGGCTGCATTGCGCTTGACACGCAAAAATTCTCGGCGCTTGTCTGCCTTTGGCCAAGAGAAATCTGCGCGCATCGCATAGGGATGGATCGTGGATGCGTGAACCCCTTGCATATTCAAAATGAACGGACGTGCCAACAGCAAAAATGTGACGAAACCGGACACAGGATTTCCTGGCAACCCAATGAAATGCGTCAATTTTTGATGAGGATTCAATTGTCCGTAAGCAAACGGCTTGCCGGGCTTGATGGCCAATGACCACAGCTGCAATTCACCCAATGATTGAATGGCCGGTTTGACATGGTCTTCCTCCCCCACGGACACACCGCCACTGGTCAAAATCAAATCATGGTCTTCACACGCGTTTTGAAAAGCCATTTGAGTTTGATGTAAGTTATCCGGCAATATGCCGAGGTCAGAAACCTCGCAGCCCAATCGCTTTAACAAGGCTTTTAGAAAGAACCGATTGGAGTTGTAAATAGAACCGGGAGGCATATGCGCAGGTGCAACATCTCCTGGCATGACCAATTCATCGCCCGTCGAAAAAAGCGCCACTTTAGGCCTTTTAAAAACATTCAAACTGGCTCGACCGATGCTTGCTGCCAATCCGATGGATGCCGGATTCAACATCTGTCCTTTGGACAATATGCAAGCATGCAAAGCAATGTCTTCGCCTTTGTGTCGTATACATTGACCTGGATTGGGCTCACCACGAATGTGAATTCGGCCATCAGGCAACACTTCACATTCCTCTTGCATCACCACCGTGTCAGCCCCTTGGGGAACAGGTGCTCCGGTAAAAATCCTGTCAGCGTGGCCTTGTTTTAATTTTTCAGGAAAGTGTCCGGCTGCAATCCTTTGCCCAGCTTGCAAAATACCTTTGTGGGATAAAAAATCTGCATGACAAAAGGCATAGCCATCCATGGCAGAGTTATCAAACCCAGGCACTTGTATCTCTGAATGGATGTCCTCCGCCAAGACACGTTGGTCGGCTTCAAACGTAGACACAACTTCAACCACAGGATGAGAAGCTGAAAACCGAAGAATGTTTTCCAGCGCAAGGTCTAACGAAAGTAATGCGGACTTGTTCATTGCATTGAATAGATGGTTGAGTTCAATCGCAGTGTTTTGCAATAAAGCTTTTAACCAATGGGGTATTTACGGGCATGGCTTCGTAGCGTAATGCGGATGTTTGCAAATGTTTAAATTTGTCAGGTATCGGCGGGGCTGCGCCTATGGCCTCGTGTATGACGTCTGAAAACTTAATGGGCAAAGCGGTTTCAAGCACGACCATAGGAATACCGGGCTCGACAAATTGCTTGGCGACATTCAGGCCGTCTGCCGTGTGCGGATCAATGATTTCGCCCAGATTTTCAAAGCATGCTTTGATGGCAAGCAAACGCTGCTGGTGGTTGCTGTGGCCGCTGACGAATCCGTATTTCTCACGAATTTGCAAAAACTCAGGATGGTCAGCAAGCGAAAACTCCCCTTTGGTTTGCAATTGCGTTGAAAATAAATTCGTGGTTTGCTGTGAATCGCGTTGTAGCAAATCAAAAATAAAACGCTCAAAATTGCTGGCTTTGGAAATGTCCATAGAGGGGCTTGATGTTTCATAAGTGCTCATACTGTCACGCACTTTGTACAAACCCGTTTTGAAAAAATCATCCAAAACATTGTTTTCATTGGTGGCAACCACCAGTTTGGAAACGGGAAGGCCCATCATCTTCGCGACATGGCCCGCGCACACATTGCCAAAATTTCCGCTGGGCACAGCAAAACTCACGCACTGTGTGTTGCCACGGGTTGCTTGAAAGTAGCCTGCAAAGTAATACACCACTTGGGCCAGTAATCTGGCCCAGTTGATGGAATTGACCGTTCCAATTTTGTAAGACTTTTTGAAATCAAGGTCAGACGAAACCTCTTTCACGATGTCTTGGCAATCGTCAAACACACCTTGGATGGCAATATTGAAAATATTCGCGTCCATGAGGCTGAACATTTGCGCTTTTTGAAATTGACTCATTCGACCATCGGGGCTCGTCATGAAGACACGAACGCCCTTTTTTCCACGCATGGCGTATTCTGCAGCGCTACCCGTATCGCCGGAAGTCGCTCCCAAAATATTCAGCTGTTGATTTTTTCTGAGCAATTCATATTCAAACAAATTGCCCAGCAATTGCATCGCCATGTCTTTGAAAGCCAAGGTAGGCCCATTGGACAACGCCAGCACAGAAATGTTGTCATCTAGCTTGCGAAGTGGAGTGATTAACCGATGGCCAAACACATCTTCGGTGTAAGTTTTGGTGCACAACGCCAGAAGATCATCGCGAGGAATATCGTCGATGTACAAACTCAGAATCTCAAAGGCTAAATAGGCATAGCCTTTATTGAAGTAAATCTCTCGACAACGCTGCAAATCATCTGAGAGAAGTTTCGGATAAGTTTCAGGCAGATATAGACCGCCATCAGGTGCTAAGCCTTCCAGCAATATTTCACAAAATTTCTTTTTGACCGAATGACCTCGGGTAGAAATATAAAACATCAGTTGAAATCTTCCTTGCGAATACGCACCACCGGCATCAGAACAGTGGGTAATTTTTCAATTTTTTCTATGGCTTGGTTCATCACTCCTTCTCGGGCAGCATGCGTCAAGATGATGAGTTCGGTTTGCTTGCTGGTGGTGTCTGCAGGTTGTTGCAGCATGGCATCCACACTGATGCCGTGTTCGGCCAAGATGCTGGTGATACTTGCCAATACCCCTGATTGGTCAGCGACGGCAATTCTCAGGTAGTTGCATGTGATCACTTCTTCGATCGTCAAAATATTTGGGGATTCCATGGCATCTTCTTGGAATCCCAAATGGGGCACACGACTGGCTGTGTCGGCAGTTACAGACCTTGCGATATCCACCAAATCTGCAATCACAGCGCTTGCAGTGGGCTCACCGCCCGCACCTTTGCCGTAATACATACTGGTACCCAATGCGTCGGAATGAATCATCACCGCATTCATAGCACCTTCAACATTTGCAATCAAAGAACGGTCAGAAATCAAACACGGATGCACACGAACTTCAACACCATATTCAGTACGCTTTGCGATACCCAGTAACTTGATGCGATACCCAAGTTGGGCTGCAAGCTGCATGTCTTTGGTTAGAAGCTGTGTAATGCCTTCAACATGCGCTTGGTCAAAAGGGATGGGAATCCCATAGGCAATCGCCGCCAGCAAACTGCACTTGTGTGCCGCATCGGTGCCTTCAATGTCAAAAGTTGGGTCGGCTTCGGCGTAACCCAATGCCTGCGCTTGTTCCAAAGCTTGGGCAAAGGTCCAAGACTTTTCATGCATCTGAGTCAATATGAAATTGGTCGTTCCATTGATGATGCCGGCGATCCATTGAATTTGGTTAGCCGCCAAGCCTTCACGCACTACTTTGATGATAGGTATGCCACCTGCCACGGAAGACTCAAAGCCCACCATGCAAGCATTTTCTCTGGCCAATTGGAAAATTTTCTCGCCGTGTGTGGCCAATAAAGCTTTGTTGGCCGTGACCACGTGTTTGCCCGCCTCTAACGCTTTTGACACCACATCAAGCGCAAAGCCATAACCACCAACCAACTCAATCACCACATCAATGTCAGCACTCGCAATGATCTGGCTGGCATCCGACACAACGGCGCAATCGGCGTCCACCACAGCTTTGACTTTTTCAGTGTCTAAATCGGCAACCATACGGATGTGCAATGCCCGGCCCAAGCGCCTTTGAATCTGGTGTTGATTGCGCTTGAGAAGCTGGTAGGTGGCACTGCCCACCGTGCCAAAACCAATCAATCCGATGTGCAAAGGTTTCAACATGTCGGGTTCTTCCGGTAGGTGTCTAAAAACTTGGCGATGCGGTTGATGGCAACACGAAGTTCATCTTCATGCGGCAAGAAAACAATACGGAAATGGTCGGGGGTCGGCCAATTGAAGCCTGTTCCCTGAACCAAAAGCACTTTGGTGTCTTGTAACAGCTCATTGATAAATTGCTGATCGTTTTTGATGGGGTACATCTTTGGATCAAGCTTAGGAAACATATACAAAGCCGCTTGCGGTTTGACGCAAGTCACGCCTGGAATGGCGGTGATCAATTCATAAGCAAGATCACGCTGACGACGAAGTCTGCCACCGGGTTTGATAAGGTCAAGAATGGTTTGATAGCCGCCCAGCGCCGTTTGAATAGCGCTTTGTCCTGGCACATTGGCGCACAAACGCATCGAAGACAGCATGTTCAGCCCCTCGATGTAGTCTTTGGCAGGTTTTTTATCGCCAGAAACAATCAGCCAGCCAGCACGATAACCACATGAGCGATAACTTTTAGACAGCGAATTAAACGTCAAGGTCAACACATCTTTCGACAAGCTTCCGATGGCAGTATGGTGCACATCGTCGTAGAGCACTTTGTCGTAAACCTCATCTGCAAAAATGATCAGGCCATGTTCTCTGGCCAGTTCAACAATGCTTTTTAAGAGCTCGTCTGAATAAAGAGCGCCCGTCGGGTTGTTAGGGTTGATGACCACAATACCTTTGGTCTTTTTGGTGATCTTCGATTTGATGTCTTGCAAATCGGGCATCCATCCGTTGGCTTCATCGCACAGGTAATGCACGGGTGTGCCGCCGGACAAACTGACTGCGGCTGTCCACAGGGGGTAGTCAGGTGCAGGGAGCAACAATTCGTCACCCGTGTTGAGCAAGGCATTGGTGGCCATCACAATCAACTCGCTGGCGCCGTTGCCCAAATAAATATCATCTAAACCCACACCGTCTATGCCTTGTTGCTGGCTGTATTGCATCACTGCTTTGCGTGCAGCAAATATGCCTTTGCTATCAGAGTAAGCTGCCGCGCCCGGCAAATTGCGAATGATGTCTTGTTGTATTTCTTCTGGCGCATCAAAACCAAAAACCGCCAAATTGCCGATGTTGAGTTTGATGATCTTGTGCCCCTCTTCTTCCATCTGGCGCGCTTTTTCAAGCACAGGGCCTCGAATGTCGTAACAAACATTGTCCAGCTTGGATGATTTTTGGATGGTTTTCAACTCAACTCCATGGTCAGTTTTGACGAAAAGTCTATAATTTGAACATAATTTACGGGTTTTTCCCCGGTAACTCTGTTTGACACGATGAAAATACAGCCCGATCAATCAGAGCTTTTAAGCATCACGGCATATGGGCCTGATTGGATAGCCGTCAACGGTAAATCCTACCCACACCATTTGCTTGTCAGCGCCGCTGGCACGGTTGCGCCGTGGTTGGGCCATGTTTTGTTCAGTGACATAGCCAGTCACTTTGAGTCAGTGCTGCAAACAGACTGCGAAATTGTGCTGATCGGTTGCGGTAAAAAACAAGTTTTTATCCCGCCACATTATTTGGTTTCATTCATCCAACAAGGCATTGGTGTTGAAACCATGGACACGGCTGCTGCATGTCGTACTTTCAATGTGCTGGCCTCTGAAGGTCGCAAGGTGACTGCCATTCTGCTTCTAGAGAATGCCGCCTCGCCAACTTCGCCAAGGTGAGGAATCTACGTCTATTCTGCACCTAGCCATTTAGAGATAAAATGATCACTTACCGAGAGTTTTTTTCGGGCATTTATGTCACAACGGATTCAGCACCATGGCGATTGTTCTCAATAAACACCTTCCCGAATTTGAAGCAAACGCCACAGGCGGCATCAAGGTAACCCACCAATCTCACGTGGGTCAAACAGTCATTCTTTACTTTTATCCGAAAGACAACACGCCTGGTTGCACCACGGAAGCCATGCAATTTCGGGACAAATTCAAAGACTTCACCAAGGCTGGTGCAGTGATTTTTGGCGTGTCGCGTGACAACATGCGTTCACACGACAGCTTCAAAGAAAAGCTAGAACTTCCTTTTGAACTGATTGCAGATACAGAAGAAAAAATGTGTCATATGTTTGGTGTTGTCAAAAACAAGATCATGTACGGCAAAAAAGTCAAAGGCATTGAACGCAGTACTTTTTTGATTGGACCCGATGGCATTTTGAAGCAGGAATGGCGCGGGCTCAAAGTACCCGGCCACGTAGATGAAGTACTCAAAGCCGTGAAAGCCCTGAAAAAATCCACTGCTGCTGCTTGATACATGCCACTTCCGCCTGCACCTCGAAAAAAAGCAGACTTACTTCATTCGAGGACAACAGCCTCAAAGTCAACGTCGACATCTGCTGGCAAAAAAAACCAATCGACTGTGGTTTTAAACCTAATGCCTGAGCCTGAGCGCGGTCTTAAAGCGGCAGTTGAACGCGTCACACCAGCGACCGCTAAGCAAACCGAATCAAGAAAAACACCGACCCCCATTGCTGCGGGTCCCGGATATGACGCAACCCAAGCCGGCCCAGGGGCAATACCCAAAAAGAAATCTTCGGTTCAAAAACTTTTTGTGCTCGACACCAATGTTTTGATGCACGATCCGATGTGTTTGTTTCGCTTTGAGGAACACGACATCTTTCTCCCCATGATTGTCTTGGAAGAACTTGACAGCCATAAAAAGGGGATGACAGAAGTTGCACGCAATGCACGTCAAACCAGCCGCACACTGGATGCATTGGTAGGCATCAGCAATTCAGACATTTCCAAAGGTTTAGAGCTCTCTGCAACCGGTAACAGAGAAGTGGGTGGAAAGTTATTCTTCCAAACCATACCTTTGTCATTCGACTTGCCCTCCAGTCTTCCCCAAGGCAAAGCGGATAACCAAATTTTGGGTGTTGTCAAAGCGCTTGGCGATGTGTACCCCAAACGGCAAGTCGTTTTGGTCAGTAAAGACATCAATATGCGTGTCAAAGCGCGTGCGCTAGGCTTGTATGCGGAAGACTACCAAAACGACAAAACCCTCGAAGACGGCGATCTCTTGTACTCCGGCGCTCTGGCGTTGTCACAAGATTTCTGGTCCAAACAAGCCAAAACAGTGGAGAGCTGGCAAAGCGCTGGATACACCTACTATCGAATCAGCGGTGCAGTGGTTGCCGACATGCACATCAACCAATTCGTTTACTTTGAATCGCCAGGCGAACCTAGCTTATATGCCCGAGTCACAGAAATTCGTGGCAAGTCAGCCGTTTTCAAAACTCTCAAAGACTACAGCCATTTAAAAAATGCAGCATGGGGAATCACCACCCGTAACAGGGAACAAAACTTTGCCCTCAACATACTCATGGATCCAGACATAGATTTTGTGACGCTGACTGGTACTGCGGGCACAGGTAAAACCTTGTTGGCATTGGCCGCTGGTCTGGTGCAAGTACTTGATGAGCGCCGTTACACAGAAATTATCATGACACGAGCAACTGTCAGCGTGGGTGAAGACATTGGTTTTTTACCTGGCACAGAAGAAGAAAAAATGGGTCCTTGGATGGGCGCATTGGATGACAATTTAGAAGTGCTTGGCAAGACCGATACCAGCGCCGGCGAATGGGGACGGGCCGCCACCAATGAATTGATCAAAAGCAAGATCAAAATCAAGAGTTTGAACTTCATGCGAGGTCGCACATTTTTGAACAAATTTGTGATCATTGATGAAGCGCAAAACTTGACACCTAAGCAGATGAAGACCCTGATCACGCGAGCTGGTCCCGGAACCAAAATCATTTGCATGGGCAATATTGCCCAAATAGATACGCCCTACCTGACTGAAGGATCCTCAGGACTTACCTTCGCAGTCGACCGTTTCAAAGGCTGGCCGCACGGAGGGCATATCACCCTGGCCAGGGGTGAACGCTCAAGATTGGCCGACTTCGCCAGCGAAGTTTTATAACGCTCAATAATCAGCGCTCATAGCCGCATACGATTCAAATTTCGTGATGGGTTTGAGGAAGGTCAGCTTGACCGTTCCCGTAGGACCGTTACGCTGCTTGCCGATGATGATTTCTGCAACCCCTGGTTCCTTGGAGTCTTTGTTGTAGTAATCATCTCGGTAGATGAACATGATCACATCAGCATCTTGTTCAATCGCTCCCGACTCACGCAAATCGCTCATCATGGGACGCTTGTCTGTTCTTTGTTCCACACCCCGGTTTAGCTGGGACAACGCGATCACAGGACATTGCAACTCTTTGGCCAGCATTTTCAAGCCGCGAGAAATTTCACCTAATTCTGTTGCTCGGTTATCTCCATCAGTGCCACTGCTGCCGCTCATCAACTGCAAATAATCCACGACGACCAACCCCAACTTGCCGCAATTGCGTGCCAATCGTCTGGCGCTGGCGCGCAGTTCAGAAGGGGTCAACCCTGGGGTTTCATCGATCGACAAAGAGACATTGCGCAATCTTTCAACGGCCTCCGTCAGACGCGGCCATTCTTCATCCAACAATTTGCCTGTACGCAAGCGTGTCTGGTCAATTCGACCAATCGATCCGACGATACGAATCGCCAATTGAGACGCACCCATCTCCATAGAAAAAACTGCCACAGGCAGTCCTTCGTTCAGCGCCACGTTTTCAGCGATATTGATGGCAAGCGCTGTCTTACCCATTGATGGTCTTGCGGCCAGCACGATCAAATCGCCCGCTTGCATGCCTGATGTCATTCGGTCTAAATCAAAAAAACCTGTGGGCACACCCGTGATGTCATTCGGGTTTTGCGACATCTCCTCGACTCGGTCCAAGAGCTGTACCACCAAATTGCCCATAGACTGAAAGCCTTGGCGCATGCGCGAGCCTTCTTCGCCAATGTTGAAGATTTTTTGTTCCGCTTCGTCCAATATATGTGGCACCGGTCTGCCATTGGTGTTCATGGCGGATGTCGCTATTTCATCGCTGACACTCACTAGCTTTCGCAGAATCGAGCGCTCTCGGACAATTTCTGCATATCTTCTGATATTGGCAGAACTGGGCACGTACTGCGCAAGAGAATTCAAAAATGCCAAGCCGCCCACTTCGTCGGCTTTGCCTTGGCTTTGCAAATGCTCAAAAACAGTGATCACGTCTGCAGCACGGTTGCCATTGATGAGCGTGCTGACCGATGAAAAAATCAGCCGATGCTCATACCTGTAAAAATCACCATCGCTCAAAATATCTCCGACTTTGTCCCATGCAGAGTTATCGAGCAGTAAGCCCCCCAGCACGCTCGATTCGGCCTCTACAGAATTGGGCGGAATTCGTAACTGTGCAATTTGACGGTCCATCGTTGGAGAAGACTCTTCAAATTCCGGAAAGACGACAGACATATTGATCCTCTAAAACACAAATAGTATTGAAAGCAACGCCATTTGTCATTGAATAACTGTGTGGAAAACATTCATGAATGGGGTCGGAAGTTGTGCATAACTGGCAAAAAAAAACCGCCCCAAGGAGCGGTTTTTGAATCCTTAACCCAAAATCATGCAGATTCGCCGTACACAGCCACTTGAATGTCTACCAAGACGTCGGTGTGCAAAGACACTGACACAGGCGAATCGCCCACGGTTTTGATCGGGCCCTTGGGCATGCGAATTTGCGACTTGGTCACTTCATAGCCCATTTTGTTCAACTCTTCCGCAATATCAAAGTTTGTGACTGACCCGAACAAACGTCCATCAACACCTGCTTTTTGTGTGAGCTTGACGGTAGTGCCTTGGAGCTTCTCGCCTTGCGCTTGTGCAGCAACCAATTTTTCATGGGCTGCTTTTTCCAACTCGGCACGGCGAGCTTCAAATTCTTTGATAGCTTCACCGGTCGCACGACGCGCTTGACCTGAAGGAATCAAAAAATTACGGGCATAGCCGTCTTTGACTTTGACAACCTCACCCAGATTGCCGAGATTGACGACTTTTTCAAGAAGAATAATTTGCATGTTGCGCTCCTTAGATTTTGTGCTGGTCGGTGTAAGGCAGCATGGCCAAGAATCGCGCACGCTTGATGGCTGTGTTTAACTGGCGCTGGTAAATCGCGCGAGTGCCAGTCAGGCGTGCAGGAATGATTTTTCCATTTTCTGCAATAAAGTCACGCAGCGTATCGATGTCTTTGTAGTCGATTTCTTCGACGCCAGTCACCGTGAAACGACAAAATCTTTTGCGCTTGAACAGCAAAGATTGCGTGTTGCGCTTGGGGCGCTTGTCTTTGTTGAATTTTTTAAACGTGGCCATGAGGGGCTCCTAAGAAACAATTTGGTATGAATGAATATGAAAAATGACGGATTTGGAATTTTTTCCAGATGCCAAGAATCCTGAAAATAAAAGAGAGGTATGTAAAGGCTGTCTGATCAGTTTTTCGGCCAAGATGCCAACGGCTTTTGACTTCAAATTTAAACGGACTTTTCTGACGATACCGGCTTCTTCAGTTTCAGACTCGTGAATCAATCTGAATTCCACCACAGGTAATCCTGAAGGGGTGTAGCGCAATGGAGAAATTTCTTCCACATGCGCGATCAGATCAACACGATTCACATCTGGTCAACAAATCAGGCTTGAAATTCAGTATGTTGGGTTTTGCGAGCCTCTTCGCGCTCAACCGTTTTCATCATCAGTGAAGGGGTAGTTTCGGCTTTTTTCTTCAACACAGTCAAATGCCGCAACACTGCATCGTTGAATTTGAAGGCATGCTCCAATTCAGCCATGACTTCTTGATTGGCTTCAATATTCAAACAAAGGTAATGAGCCTTGGCCAGTTTGTTGATCATGTAGGTCAACTGGCGTCTCCCCCAATCTTCCAAACGATGTACTTTGCCGCCACCGTTGGTGATCAGGCCTTTGTACCTTTCGAGCATGGCAGGAACCTGCTCGCTTTGGTCGGGGTGTATCAAAAGAACTATTTCGTAATGACGCATGAAATCTCCTTGTGGATGTAGCCGCCCACAGCGTCGTGAGTGGTGCGGCAAGGGTGAAAAGCCTTGTATTCTAATCAATTTTTCATCGATTGAAGCGAATTCAGTTGGCCAGGGCTTGCCAAGTGGCCACCACACTGTCGGGGTTAAGAGAAATGGATTCAATTCCTTTTTCAACCAACCACTTTGCAAAATCCAAATGATCGCTGGGCCCTTGCCCACAGATACCGACATATTTTTGTTGCGTTTGGCATGCCTCGATGGCTTTGAGCAAAAGTATCTTGACCGCAGGATCGCGTTCATCGAAGTCGGCTGCCAACAAAGGCATTCCGGAATCGCGATCCAGACCCAACGTGAGTTGTGTCAAATCGTTAGATCCGATAGAAAAACCATCAAAGTGCTCAAGGAATTCGTCAGCCAGCAAAGCATTGCTGGGAACTTCACACATCATGATCAATTTCAAACCGTTGGCCCCTCTGGATAAACCTTGCTGGGAGAGCAACTCGACCACACGTTTGGCTTGTCCCACGGTTCTGACAAAAGGCACCATGATTTGCACATTGGTCAATCCCATGTCGTCTCTGACTCTGCGCAATGCTTGGCATTCCATGGCAAAAGCTTGTTGAAAATCCGCGCTCAAATAGCGGGCTGCGCCTCGAAAACCCAGCATCGGATTTTCTTCTTCAGGTTCATAGCGGCTGCCGCCAATCAATTTTCTGTATTCATTGGATTTGAAATCAGACAATCTGACGATGACAGGTTTTGGCCAAAAAGCTGCGGCAATTGTCGCTACACCTTCAGTGACCTTATCCACAAAAAATGCTTTGGGGGAAGCATGGCCGCGAGCAACAGACTCCACCGCTTTTTTAAGTTCTAGATCGATATTCGGGTAGTCCAAAATCGCTTTCGGGTGAACGCCAATGTTGTTGTTGATGATGAATTCCAAGCGAGCAAGACCCACACCCGCGTTGGGCAGTTGCGCAAAATCAAATGCCATGCTCGGGTTACCGATATTCATCATGATCTTGGTGGAAATCTCGGGCATGACACCTTGCTTGACTTCAAATATCTCGGTTTCTAAAAGGCCGTCGTAAATGAATCCGGTATCACCCTCAGCACAACTGACCGTCACCAAACTGTCTGCTTGCAACACATCGGTGGCGTTGCCACATCCCACCACGGCAGGTATGCCGAGTTCACGTGCAATGATGGCAGCGTGGCAGGTTCTACCGCCACGATTGGTCACGATGGCACTGGCCTTTTTCATAACAGGTTCCCAATTCGGGTCGGTCATGTCTGTGACCAAAATATCGCCGGGCATCACAGTCTCCATCTGCGAAATGTGGCTCACCAACCGCACTGGCCCAGTTCCTATTTTTTGTCCAATCGCCCTGCCCTCAGCAAGCACTGTGCTCTTATTTTTCAGCTTGTATTTGTGCTCTGCTTTGCCCTTCGATTGGCTCTTCACTGTTTCGGGACGTGCTTGCAATATGTACAGCTTGCCATCCAAGCCGTCTTTCCCCCATTCAATATCCATGGGATGGCCATAATGGGCTTCAATGACCAAGGCATATTCAGCCAATTGGCAAATTTCTTCGTCGGTCAGTGAATAACGGTTTCGCAACTCGGATGGCACATCCTCGGTCACCACCAATTTGCCAGATTGCTTTTTTTCCGCCTCACTGGCAAATTTCATTTGGATCAACTTAGACCCAAGACTTCTTCTGACGATCGCTTTTTTGCCAGATCGAAGCATGGGTTTATGGACATAAAACTCATCCGGGTTGACGGCACCTTGCACCACCGTCTCTCCCAAACCATAACTGGCCGTGATGAACACCACATCGTTAAAGCCGGACTCCGTGTCTATGGTGAACATCACGCCTGAAGTCGCCAAGTCTGAGCGGACCATTTTTTGTACACCTGCAGACAGCGCAACTTCTGCGTGAACGAATCCTTTGTGAACACGATAACTGATGGCCCTGTCGTTGTACAAAGACGCGAAAACTTCCTTGATTTTGTGAAGAATATCCTCGATGCCTTGTACATTCAAAAAACTTTCTTGCTGACCCGCAAAAGAGGCATCGGGCAAGTCTTCAGCTGTGGCAGAAGACCTGACGGCATAGGAAGCAGTTTTAGCCCCGGCATTGAGCGTTTCAAAGGCCTGTCGTATTTCCAGTTCCAGGGCCTGCGGAAAGGCTTGGTTCATGATCCACGACCTGATGGCTGTGCCTGTGGCATTCAACGCAGAGATGTTTTCAGAATCCAGGTCTTTCAAAGCTTGCTCTATGCGTTGGCCCAAGTGTTCTTGTTGCAAAAACAAGCGAAAAGCGTGTGCTGTGGTGGCAAACCCAGTGGGTACACTGACGCCAGCAGGCAGTTGTGAAATCATTTCTCCTAAACTGGCGTTTTTTCCACCCACCGAATCCACATCAGACATTCGCAGGTTTTCAAAAGGCACGACCAGTGCCGTCGGGTTGAACAAAACAGACATGAAAATACTCCAAAAGTTAAAAGCGTTTCGCGGTGAGGCGACGTAGGTAAGGTCTCACCGGACATGCGAATAGGCTTAGAGAAAATTAGACGAATGTTTTTCGAATAGCCGCGCATGATTTAATCCTGTGTTTGCCATTTTAAAGCCTGCGCTTCCTCCATCTTCAACAAAGTTTTCCTATGCATAGCCGAACCGTTTTTTTTGTATCAGATGGCACCGGCATCACAGCGGAGACCTTTGGCAATGCCATATTGGCGCAATTCGAGATTCAAGCCAAGCACATCCGACTTCCATTCATTGATTCGGCAGAAAAAGCCCACCATGCCGTTGAATTGATCAACCATGCGGCTGACAAAGAAGGCTTAAAGCCCGTTGTATTCACCACGCTGGCAAAAGATGAATTGCTTGACATACTCGCCAGCGGCTCCAACGCATTGCTCATGGACATGTTCAGCACATTTGTGAAACCTCTGGAAGTGGAATTGGGCATCAAATCCAATCACCGCGTTGGACGTTTTTCAGATATCAGCAAAAGCAAGGCATACCACGACAGGATTGAAGCCATCAATTTCAGTTTGGCCCATGACGACGGACAAAAAAACACCGACCTTGAAAAATCCGATGTCATACTTGTCGGCGTGAGTCGAAGCGGCAAAACACCTACGAGCCTTTATTTGGCTATGCAATACGGCTTGAAGGCCTCTAACTATCCGCTCATTCCAGAAGACTTTGAAAGGCAGCAACTGCCAGCAGCTCTGCGCCCGCATTTGAGCAAGATTTTTGGATTGACCATATCTGCCGATAGGCTCAGTGAAATCCGCAATGAACGCAGGCCCAATTCCAAATATGCCCATTTGGAAAATTGTCAGCAAGAAGTGTTGGCAGCGGAAACGATGATGCGCTTGCATGGCATACGCTGGCTGTCGACCACCACCAAAAGTATTGAGGAAATTGCCACCACCATCATTCAAGAGATCAAGCCTGAAAGACTGACCTATTGAGCCTAGAGCTGGCCAAGCGCTGCTACCCCGGCTTTTGCAATTTGTGCATCCTCGGTGGATTTGACGCCGCTCACACCCACAGCACCAATCACTTGTCCATCTTTGATGATGGGTACGCCCCCTTCCAACATGCCCTCTATGAGAGGCGCAGTCAGAAATGAATAACGGCCGCCGTTGATGATGTCCTCGTAGATTTTGGTTTCACGCCTGCCCAAAGCCGCTGTGTGGGCTTTGGCTGGGGCGATATGGGCCGAGATGGGTGCTGCGCCGTCTAATCGTTGTAGCCACAACAAATGGCCTCCGTCATCGACAATGGCAATGCAAACAGCCCAGTTGTGTTGGATGGCTTCTGCCTCCGCAGCTTTGGCGACGGCCTTGATGTCATCGGATTCGAGCGTGAATTTATTTTTCATGAGATCTCTGCAATAAGGAAATTCACCGGAGCATAACGGTCGAACCCCTTGTGTTTTGGGAAAGACAGCAGCGCTGCACCATTTATACAGAATACTTTTATATTAAATAAACCCTGATCTTGAAATAACTTGAATAGGTAGCATATGATCCGCATACGTCAAATTAAGGAGTTTCCTATGACTGAACACATTCAAAACATTTCTTACCGCGATTATGGTCTTGATGCGACTGAAAGGAATAAAGTTCTTCGCAACACATACTGGTTGTTGGCATTGACCTTGATTCCTACTGTCATGGGCGCATGGGTTGGTGTAGCTACTGGCATTGGTCGCGTCTTCTCTGGCGGATTGGGATTGGTTCTGTTCTTGGTGGGCACTTTCGGGTTTATCTATGCCATCGAAAAAACCAAACACTCTGCCAAAGGCATTGCAGTGCTGTTAGGTTTCACCTTTTTCATGGGTCTGATGTTGTCAAGACTGATCGGCATGGTCTTGGGTTTCAGCAATGGAACCTCCTTGGTCATGACCGCTTTTGGCGGTACGGCTGGCGTATTTTTCTTGATGGCAAGCTTGGCTACCTTCATCAAACGCGACTTGTCTGGAATGGGTAAATGGTTGTTTGTAGGTGCACTTGCCCTGATGGTCGGCAGCATCATCAACATCTTTGTCGGATCTTCCATCGGCATGATGGTCATATCTGTCATGGCGATTGGCATTTTCAGTGCTTACATGTTGTACGACATCAAACAAATCATCGATGGTGGCGAAACCAATTACATATCAGCAACGCTCGCCCTCTACATGGACTTGATCAATGTTTTCCAAAGTCTGTTGGCCCTTCTCGGAATCATGGGCGGCGAAAAAGATTAAGTTTTAACTGATCTGTTGACCTCAAGGCCCCATACATGGGGCCTTTTTTATCGATCAAATACAGCAATACTCTCTACGTGAGCGGTATGCGGAAACATATTGACCATTCCGACAGCGCTACACCTATACCCCGCAACATTGACCAACAAGCCTGCGTCTCTGGCCAAAGTGGCTGGGTTGCAACTGACATAGACGATCCGCTTGGGTGCAAACCACTGCTCATCCTCACTTACCAAATCAGTCAGTGCCTTCACCAAGGCAAATGCGCCTTCTCGCGGAGGATCAATCAACCATTTGGTATGTGAGCCATATGACTTTAGGGATTCGGCAGATATTTCAAACAGGTTGTGTTCACGAAAATCTATGTCGACCAGCAATTTACCCCCCACGGTGCTGCGGGTAGCGTTGTTTCGCTGCAGATTTTCATGGGCCCAGCTCAACAATGAGCGGCTGCCTTCTACGCCTATGACTTGATGTGCCAAAGTCGCCATGGGCAATGTGAAATTCCCTAAGCCGCAAAACCAATCCACCAATGAGTCGTCTGGCTGTATGTTCAAAAAACCCATGGCCTGAGTGACCAAAACTTTATTGATAGCCGGATTCACTTGCGTGAAGTCTGTCGGGCGAAAATACATTCTTAAATTGAATGCAGGCAGTTCGTAATACAAACTGTTTTTAATTGAAGAGGCTTCCTCCTGAATCAAGGGCACCACTGAATCCGTGCCTTTCGATTGCAACCACCATTGAACCGTGTAACGTTCAGAAAAATCACTGAGCAACTGATGATCTTGGTCAGACAAAGGGGCCAAGTGACGCAAAATCAAAGCTGTGCTGACATCGCCGCAGGCCACTTCTATTTGAGGACACTGGTCGCGGATACTCAGCTGCGCTATCAGTTCACGCATTGGCATCAACATATCGCTTATCCGCTTGGGCAATACAGCGCAACTGGTCATGTCAGCCACGTAACTGCTTTTTCTTTCGTGAAAACCAATCAGGACTTTGGATTTCTTAGCCACATACCTGACTGATAACCTGGCACGGTGTCGGTACTCCCAGTTGGGGCCTTGTAAAGGACGCAGCACCAATTCAGGCTTGACCTTGCCAAGGTGCCACAGGTTATCTTCCAACACGCGCTGCTTGACTGCGATTTGTGAAGGCAAATTCAAGTGCTGCATTTTGCAACCGCCACAGGCACCTGTGTGCATACCGAAACTCGCACATTCGGCATTTATCCTCTGCGAGGATTTTTCCAAAATATGGCGCAGCGTACCCTGCTCCCAGTTATTTTTTTTGCGATGCACATTGACTGTGACCCGCTCAAAAGGCAAAGCGCCTTCAACGAACACAACCTTGCCATCGGGGCGGTGAGCAATGCCTTGGGCTTCCAAATCCATAGATTCAATCAACAAACCTTTGTCTTCGGGTTGCGCAAAGTTGGTGTCATTCATGTGTCTGGTCAGCGGTTAGGCAATAACTTCATGGGGTCAATTGGTTTACCTTGTTTGCGAATTTCAAAATGCAATTTGATTTGCTCTGATTCTGAATTACCCATCTCCGCAATTTTTTGTCCTTTCTTGACGGACTGTTCCTCACGCACCAGCAACATTTGGTTGTGCGCATAAGCGGTCAAATAATTGTTGCCGTGCTTGAGGATGATCAAATTGCCATAACCTCGCAGGCCTGCACCCGCATAAACAACCCTTCCGTCAGCAGCAGCCAGCACGGGGTCACCCAATTTCCCGGAAATGTCTATACCCTTGTTTTTAGCCTCGTCAAAGTTTGACTGAACAGCGCCAGTTGCTGGCCACCCAAACACCATGGATTCCTCGATAGTTTCTGTGGGGGTGGGGTTAGGCGGCTTGGAACTTGAATTGTTAACTGGCATATCTTGGTCAGACGTGACAACGCCAGGGGATGCAATAGGCTTGACAACCACTGCCTCCGGGGCAGATTCTGCAGAAGGCGGCAACACGCGCAACACTTGCCCCACTTCGATCAAATTGGGGTTCTCTATCGCATTCCAACGGATGATGTCGCGCCAATTTTGTCCGTGATCCAGTCCGATACGGATCAAGGTATCTCCTGGCTTGACTGTGTAGAAACCTGGCTTGGTCGGCACGTCGGAAGGCGTAGCCACGGCAGCTTTTTTAGGTGCTGAACGAGGCGATTCCGCTGACGATTTAGGTGTCGCTTGCGGTTTGGACTTGTTGCGATCTTCAACAGGTGCAGGCACACCGCGACCAGACATTGCGCAACCAGTAAGCAAAGTTACCCAAACTATGCCCCAACAAATCAGAAGCGTGCGCAGTTGAAATGGATTTAGAAGATTCATTCAGAGAACACCCGATACCAAAGGAACAAAATTTACCTGTTCGAGCACCGTTTTTTGAATTCCAGAGGAGGTCTTATCAATGACCACCAAGCTCTGGCTTCCCTTTGTCACCGACATAGGTGCAACCAATCGCCCACCATCGGCCAACTGCTCGATCCATGCTGTGGGAATGTCATCCCCACCTGCTGCGGCAATGATTCCGGCATAGGGAGCGCCAGCGACATACCCTTGCATGCCATCGCCAAACAGCAAATGCAAATTCCCAAACCGCATTGGGCGAATATTTTCTCTGGCGCGCTCATACAAGCCTTTGATGCGTTCAATGCTGTAGACCTCTTGTGCAACATGGCTCAGTAACGCTGCTTGATAACCACAGCCGGTACCAATTTCAAGCACCCTTCCCAGCTTGCCAGTGATTTTTAAATTTTTACCTTGCCGCAGCAATTCGATCATCCGAGCAACCACATTGGGCTTGGAAATCGTCTGCCCAAATCCAATGGGCAAACTGGTATCTTCATAGGCTTGGTTTGCCAACGCGGTATCAAGAAATTGATGGCGTTCAACCGACAGCAAAGCTTTCAAAACCATTTCGTCTTCAACACCTGCGTCTGCCAACCTCTTCACCATGGCGGATCTGACGGTGGCGGAATCAAGACCTAAACCAGAGGCGTTTGAAGCCACCGGGGAATGCGGTCTGAGCGATTTGGCCGCAGTCCAAGTTGCCGGCGAAGAAGGTTTGACCATCTTTTGTGGTGGACTGGTATCCAATTTCGCGGGGAAACTGGGTCGTGACTTCATTCGACCTTTTCCAAATGGGTCATGCAGTCGCGCCAACTGGTCAATGCTTGATGGTCCGTCAAATCAACCTGCAAAGGTGTGATGGCCACATGACCTTGTGAAGTGGCAAAAAAATCTGTGTCGTGCGCTTCATCTTTGGCAAGACCAGCCCCACCTATCCAGTACATGGTTTCCCCGCGGGGATTCATTTGTGTGATAACTCGCTCCGCTGGGTGTCTTCTGCCCAATCTACAAACCTTGCCATGTTTCAATTCACGAAACGGTTTGTTGGGAATATTGACGTTCAGCAACCAAGGAGAGTCAAGAGAAGACGATGGACGCGACATGCTCTGAACAAAATTCATAGCCCATTGCGCAGCGTCATCAATATTCGCCCAGCCTTTTTCTACTTGACTGAACGCAATGGCAGGAATTCCCATCAAATAGGCTTCCATAGCAGCACCTACTGTGCCTGAATAAATCGTATCGTCTCCCATATTGGCACCATTGTTTATGCCCGACACCACCAAGTCCGGCTTATAGCCCAGTAAACCCGTCAAAGCAATGTGAACGCAATCTGCAGGGGTGCCTGTGACATAACGAAATCCGTTTTCTGCCTGACGAATGTAAATTGGCGAATGCAGCGTCAATGCATTGGATTTGGCACTGTTGTTTTGCTCGGGCGCCACCACTTCCACATCAGCAATTTTTTGCATCGCACGAAACAAAGCGATAATGCCAGGCGCTTGGTATCCGTCATCGTTTGAAATCAAAATTCTCATCAATTACCCTCTAAAACCCGATTGTAGGGTGAGAGGACAGCCTTCGAGGCACCCTACCACCTGCACCACTCTTAAGGAACGACTCATGCATGCTTGGCTTTGTGAAAACCCGATAGGCGTCGAAGCCCTGCGCTGGAAAGAACTTCCAACCCCAACGCCAGCTGCCAACGAAGTGTTGATTCGAATTGAAGCGGCAAGCCTCAATTTTCCAGACGTGCTGATTGTTCAAAACAAATACCAAATGAAACCAGCCTTGCCTTTCGTGCCTGGCTCGGAATACGCCGGCAAAATTGAAGCCGTGGGCAAAGATGTTGCAGACCTGAAGATTGGCCAAGCGGTGGCATGCCTCAGCGGTACGGGTGGATTTGGAACGCACACTGTGGCACCTGCTCATTTGTGCCTGCCATTGCCCAGCGAATTTGATCCAGTAGACGCTGCGGCCTTCATCATGATTTACGCCACCTCTTACCATGCGCTTATCGACAGGGCTCAACTTCAGCCCAGCGACACCGTGTTCGTCATGGGAGCCGCGGGTGGCGTGGGAAGCTCTGCGATACAAATTGCCAAAGCGGTGGGCGCGACAGTGATTGCAGCCGCCTCCAACCAAGAGAAATGCCATTTTTGCCTGCAATTAGGCGCAGACCATGCCATCAATTATGGCGACAACAACTTTCGGGATAAGTTAAAAGAGTTAACCAATGGCAAAGGCCCTGACGTGATCTACGACCCAGTGGGCGGCGAATTCACCGAACCTGCTTTTCGGTCCATAGCTTGGCGCGGCCGCTATTTGGTGGTGGGCTTTGCATCTGGCCCTATCCCTGCTCTGCCATTGAACTTGCCTTTGCTCAAAGGGGCGTCATTGATGGGAGTGTTCTGGGGTGATTTTGCTAAGCGCGAACCTGCGAACAATGCAAAGATGATGCAAACTTTGATCCAGTGGTACCAACAGAAAAAAATCAAACCCCCGATCGACTGCACCATGCCCATGCATGAACTACCCGCCGCGTATGAGCGCATGAATTCTCGTGCTGTCATGGGAAAATTGGTCATGGTCAACTCTTTGTGATCAAAAATAAATCAATGGCAAAATAGCAACTTTCGTTGTTGGCTAAAGTTACTCACTCTTCGTTAATTCAAAAGGTCATTCATGGCACAAATTCTTCAATCTCTCTACAAAACACTGTTCGCTGGTTTGGTTTTACTGATCGTTGTTCTTTTCATAGCAACATCTGTCACGGGTAATCCCATCCAATTCAGCCACGCGTGGGGCAGTTTCGTGATGCGCTGGTTGCATGTTTTATCCGGAATCATGTGGATTGGCCTGCTTTGGTATTTCAACTTTGTGCAAATCCCATCCATGGCAAGTATTCCGGATGAGCAAAAACCTGCCATTAGTAAAGTGATCGCGCCAACCGCACTTTTTTGGTTCCGCTATGGTGCTCTGGCCACGGTCATCACTGGCCTGTTACTCGCTTGGATGCAAGGCTATATCGTGAACGCACTCACCCTGCAACCAGGATTGGTGGCGATTGGTATTGGTATGTGGATTGCATTGGTCATGGCATTCAACGTTTGGTTCATTATTTGGCCTAACCAAAAGAAAGCCCTGGGTATCGTGGCAGTAGAGGCGCCAGAAAAAGCCAAAGCGGCCAGAACAGCCATGCTCACCTCGCGTATCAACACATTGTTGTCTATCACCATGCTCTACATGATGGTGGCTCAGCAAAACGCTGCGCTCTGAAATTACTTCACAACTCTCTAGCAAACCGCTCTAGGGACTTCAACCCATGGTTTAGACAAGCATCTGACGATTGGTAGAGGTTTCTCAGGGCGGTTTTTCATTATCAACTGAAGCATTCTGCGTTTTAGATTCTGCTGCTTTCTGTTGCTCTCGCTTTAATCTCTCTTGCTTCAGCTCTCGCATTTGAAAATAAGCGAACACGAACACCAATAAAAAAATTCCAAGCTCAATCCAAATACCCATAAAAGCTTGCTAGATCGATGACAAGGTCATGAATCGCAAGTTAGCCAATACTATATTGACCACTTGCAACAACAACAAAGCAATCAAGATTGAGATGTCTATGCCAGCAATCGGCGGCACTATTTTTCTCACAGGCGTGAGAAAAGGTTGCGTCAATTTATCCAACAGATAGCGAATATCAGCGTTGACATTGACCCAGCTCAAGATGGCAAAAACAATCAGCAAGCCTGTGATGCCGCTCAACGCCGAACTGATGAGCTCGAACAAGGCGATCAAGAGGGTTTGTTGGATTGAAAAGTCACCAGATATCAGCAACGATAAAAATATGTTGCCAATGAACTGAACCAAAAAAGCAGAAGTAAAACACGCGAAATCAAACCGAGAGGTCTTTGGTAACACCTTGCGCAAAGGTAATACACACCAGTCTGTCAATCGGTAAACAAATTGGCTGAACTGGCCCATGGATTGGCTCAGATTGAGCCTGATCAGCAAACAGTACCAGCGGAATAAAAACAACCCCACCCACAGGGAAATTGCTGTTTTGAGCAATAACAGCGAGATTTGCGTGAGCATGTCAGGCTGCTAAGGCTACTTTTTCCTTGAAACCAAGCTGATCTAGCGCAGAGGACAAATGACCCAGGCTTCTATCGATGTGATGAAGTTTCTCAAGACCGAATAAGCCAATTCTGAAAGTCATAAAGTCTGCTGATTCATCGCATTGCAACGGTACTCCTGCTGCAGTTTGCAAACCAAGGGCCAAGAATTTTTTACTGTTTTGAATTTCAGGATCGTTGGTGAAACTCACAACCACGCCAGGCGCTTTGTAGCCGTTGGCTGCAACGCTGACAATGCCGCGACTTTCGAGCATTTCTCTGACTCGAGCACCCAATTCGATTTGCTCTTGTCGTACTTTTTCAAACCCATAGGCTTCGGTTTCTTGCATGACTTCACGCAAACGGGTCAAAGCATCTGTTGGCATGGTGGTGTGGTATGAATGCGTTCCTTTTTCATAGCTTTCCATGATTTGCAGCCATTTCTTCAAATCGCATGCAAAACTACTGCTTTGGGTGGCATCAATTGCGATTCTGGCGCGCTCACTCAGCATGACCATGGCGCAGCAAGGAGAGCCACTCCAACCCTTTTGCGGCGCACTGACCAACACATCCACGCCGGTGGATCTCATGTCGACCCACATGGCACCTGAGGCAATGCAATCTAGAACAAATAAACCACCGTATTGGTGCACAGCTTCTGAAACTTTTTTCAGGTATTCATCTGGCAAGATCATGCCGGCTGAGGTTTCAACATGAGGGGCAAAAACCACAGCCGGTTTTTCAAGAAGAATGGTTTGCACGACTTGATCGATTGGGCAGGGTGCCCAAGGTGCTTGTTTTTCACTCGATAGGGGTTTGGCTTTGAGCACCATGGATTCGGATGGAATGTTTCCCATGTCGAATATTTGTGACCAGCGGTAACTGAACCACCCATTTCTGATAACCATCACTTTTTTTCCAGATGCAAATTGTCTGGCTACAGATTCCATGCCGAACGTACCGCTGCCTGGAACCAATACCGTTGAATGGGCTTGGTAAACCTTTTTGAGAATTTTTGAAATATCTTGCATCACGCCCTGAAAACGCTGGGACATGTGGTTAAGGGCCCTGTCAGTGTATACAACGGAAAATTCAAGCAAGCCGTCAGGATCAATTTCGGGAAGAAGTCCAGGCATGTAATAACTCCGGTGAATATCAATAAATGGGGTGGCTGATGGGGCTCGAACCCACGACAACAGGAATCACAATCCTGGACTCTACCAACTGAGCTACAGCCACCGTGATCTCAATTATAACGGCCAAAAATTAATGCGTATCCCCTATTTTCCAGACTTGGCGTCGCCGGGCGCTGGTTCTTTTATGGTGACTTTCAAAATGGCTTTTAAATAACTAAAGTAAGCCAAGTTTTCTGCCGTTGACCATGATTTCACAAACCGCTGCTTTAGCTCGGGCATCTTGCTGGGGTCATTTGCCGTGGGTAGCATTTTGTTAACTTTCACAATGCCATAACCCTTGGCACCCAAGTCCACACCCAACAAAACGGGTAGCTTGTCTGGGTTTGCTCGCAAAGCCTCATCGACCAAATTTCCGGGCAGCTTTAAATTTTGATCTCGGCTAAGCGCCACTGGCGTTTGCAACTCTGCTTTTTCAGGAGATTTCTTCCAGAGATCCAATTTTGCAGCCCCATCCTTTTTTGCCAATCCCAATGCTTTGTCATTCAACACCGTTTGTACCAGTACCGGCTTGACTTCCTCGAAGCTCAAATAAGTGGCGGGGTAATGTTTGGTCACTCGAACGGATATCAACATATTCGGAGCAATTTCAATGGCCTCTGAATTTTTTTGTCCCTTGATACTTTCAGGAGAAAAAACAGTTTTTAATACATTCGAATTGGCCCAAGGCGAAGTGGGGTCAGGGTTGGTTTCTTTGCTGATTCCAGATGCAGTCTGTATGTCTAGTTTCAATTTGTCAGCTGCCGACTTAAAGCTGTCGGCTTGCTCGTACACCATGTTTGTGAATTGCTCAGCAACTTCAGCATATTTCTTTTGTGCCAGTTGCTTTTTAAGCTCTGTTTCCAGGCTGCTGCGCATTTGGGCGAAATTGGCGGCATCAGCTGTTTTCACATCAACCAATTGAATGATGTGAAAACCGAAATCAGACTGAACCAGACCGCTGATTTCGCCTTTTTTCATTGAAAAAGCAGCATCTTCAAAAGGTTTAACCATGGCGCCTCGGGCAAAAAATCCGAGGTCTCCGCCGTTTGCAGCAGAGCCAGGATCTTGCGAATTTTTCTTGGCAATATCTGCAAATTGAGAAGGTGATTTCTTAACTGACGCCAGCAGCGTCATGGCTTTTTCTTTGGCTTTAGCCATGTCAGAACTGTTCAGGTCTTTAGGCGCATTGATCAGAATATGACTGGCTCGACGCTCTTCTTTTGCAGCCAAATTGCTTTGGTTCTGATCGAAATAATTTTTCAAATCAGCATCGCTGACCGTGATGGTTTTTTCTACCGCATCTTGGCTCAGTACGACGTACTCAACATCAACGGATTCAAGTGATTTGTAGTCTTCTTTGTTGGCATTAAAAAATTTCAAAACCTCATCGTCTGTTGGCTTGGCGTCGGCCAAATAATCAGATGCGGAGAAAATAGCGATCTGAACTTCCCTTTGCTGTAAGAACGCTTCAAAAGCAGCTTGCATTTGGCTGGGGAATGCAAGACTGCTTTGGGTAACCCCAGTCACAACTTGCTTGACGGCCACATCTGAGCGCATGCGATTTTCGAACATTTCAGGCGACATGCCTTGGGCTGCAAGAAGCTGGCGGTATCTTTCAAGGTCCAACGTTCCGTCGGGCTTTTTGATCGACGCCAGAACCTCCATCTCAGCAATGGATTGCGCCACTTTTTGGTCTGATACCTTGATATTGAGTTTATTGACGCTGGCCTCCAACACTTTGGATTGAACCAACCGCTCCAACACACCGTATTTGATCTCTGGTGTATCAAACATACTGACGTCTATGTTCGGCATGGAAGCACGCATTCGCTGAATTTCATTTTCGTGAGACTTCTCCCACTCCTGCTTGGTGATATCTATGCCATCCACCGATGCAACCACATCGCCCTTTTCGTTGGACCCTTTGTATCCGTCAATACCAAACAGAACGAAAGAGGGAAAAATAAGAATGATCAGCAGAATCTGCATGATTTTTTTGTGTTGGCGAATAAAGTCGAACATAGGCTAGTTGAAATAAAAAAAGAAAAGGCGAACACTGTTCGCCTGAATGGTTTGGTGGGTGCTGACGGTCTCGAACCGCCGACCTACGCCGTGTAAAGGCGCCGCTCTACCAA
>Ga0192647_100308_pt1 | contig 33480 bp, 33 predicted proteins | sample LauGreFa1BDMLBSN_2_FD_133046 | JGI IMG/M metagenome (GOLD analysis project Ga0192647, IMG submission 133046) | Freshwater lake microbial communities from Lake Michigan, USA - Fa13.BD.MLB.SN - reassembly | ecosystem: Environmental > Aquatic > Freshwater > Lake | place: Lake Michigan, USA... | reverse complement strand
TCATTGCATAATCCAAAAGCTATCAGCAACGCTGAATATGTTTTACCTGAACCAGATGGTCCCTGTAATGACATTTTAATTTTTGCTCTTTTTCTTTCTGCTGTTTGTAATTGCATAAGTTTAAACTTTTAATGTTTAGAAATAAAAAAGGGGACCGGTTGAAACCAGCCCCCTGTTATCCATCAATCACAACTGCCAAGACGCTACGAACTACTTGTAGCGATTGATGGTGTTGTGTGTCCTACACTTGGTCGTGTGGGTCCGAGCAGTGTTCTGTGATTTTTTTGGATAATCTAGATAGAAGCAACTTCATGGACTCTTGTGTGTCCAATTGCATTTTCGACTTTGCTATCCTGAGAATAGGCATAGGAATGCTGGAGCTTCATGATCTCGCCAGTCCTTGGATTAACGAAGTCATATGGCTCTGTAATGACCTTTACAACTTCGCCAGGAAGCTTTTGACCAATCATTGCTTCTGCTACAATTGCATTGAAAGTGCTGGGAATTGAGCACTTGCGTACAGTCGCGTAATAGCGACCAGTTGTGCTGCTTTGGATGAGCTCAACGCCACCCGTGATTTCAAGGGCAATAAATGTCGAGCCGTCTTTGCGTGTTCTTTCTGCGTAACCTGTTACTGTTACCATAGTTTGTTTTTTAATTGTGATGAAATGGATGTTTGTTATCTACCATTGATCTTGACCTGATGCAGGTGTGCACCACTGCAGTTGATCTTGAAATGATGGCAGTAAGTTGTATGTACTGGGAGCACGATGGTTAGTATAACCTTGTTTGCTCTGTAACTTTTTTGTAGTCTGGGGTTAGAGAGAGGGAAAAGTGTATCTGGATTTGGGAGGGGGTGCGGAGCTTCAATGGAGGTTGGCGGGGAGCCTTATGGGGGAACCTATCAAAGACTCGAATATAAAAATGCTCATGATGTTATGAGTAGTATAATTGATCAATTTATGAAGAGTAAGCGAGCATAAATATTTATGATAAACTTGTAAAATCACCTTTTTGATAGTGATAGAAATATGGAGTATGCATTATTGAGTTTTCCCCATATTTCTTTGTTGTAATAGGAATTCATTAGTTTATTTGGCTTAAATCGTTCTTCTATCATATCACTCATTTGTATCCTATCTATATACATTTCCTTAATTACTCTTTTTTGCGGGTCGTTGGGTTTTAATTCATATAGATGTTGCTTGTACATACGGTAAACGTTGTTCAACCAAATAAATAACTCATCTTTAAAATGTTCGTTGTCAAAAAAATGGATGTTATACTTATGTAAAAAGTAGTTTGAAGCGTCTAGTTGAGAAAGTGGCGCTGCTTCACTAATAATTTCAACAAAATGCTCTGGTCTTAATTTCATATACGTTGTTACATGTATATCGGTATTGTTGAAAATTACGTAATAAAGTTTACTGCTCCTAAGACTTAGATTAAATTATAGCTATCTTATCCGTTATGCGTACTATTTTTTGCCAGTATCTGTTTACAAAATAAATTGTAGAGGTGGGATTACTCCTCATGTAAATACACTTAAGCAATTTCATTTTTCATTAGTTAAATCAAATTTCATCCTCCTAATCACTTAACTGACTTAACTAGGTTAACTAAGGTACTAATTATCAAATTCAGTTAATCGAATTAAGTCAGTTAAGCAGTACAGAGGTTGACTTACGTTTAACTAGGAAGATTAAGTTTGTAATTTCCTTTCTCCGGTTTAATAATTATTCCGTTCTTTTCTAGGCGCTTTAATGCAGCATGTAGAGTGGGTCTGGTCATAATTCCAGTATTAACTAACCGAGCATATAAATCTGCTGTCTTTATAAAAATTGAAGGATCTCCATTTGTCAACTCACTGAAATGAGTCTGTAAAGTGATATCACTTCCAAATGTTTCATTGGCTGTTGATGAAGACGATAGGATATCCGATTCATAAACCTCCTCTTCAGCTACTATCATTTGATTTGAGTCAATCGAAAACTTAAGGACAAATTCTGAGTCATCTGGCCAATAACGGTAGGCAACATCTTTGAGGTATCGAATATTCTGTGTACTTCGATTAACACCAATCATAAAGTCCATCTCTTGACCAATGACACGTGATCCTGCCATAGTAGCAATTGTTATAGGTCGATCATCCATTTTCTGTGAATGGTGAATTAAAACTAGTGCTATGTTGTGCTTGTGTGCCATTTCCCGAAAACGTTTCATCAGGCTTGTAGAAACTGCGGAGTCTTCGATTGAATCTGTTGTTGTCCTTGTTACTGAGTCAATCATCACAAAGCCAGGTTTTACCCTTTCAATTTCGGCATCCAGCAATTCCCACTGTTCCTCCGTTGTTATATACCTGGCAAACGAATCATCAACCACATATACATTTTCACTCCAGGTCGGGTCCAAATTATACTTACTTGTAAATGCTTCCATTTGTCTAACGTTTCTGACAGTCCTACTTCTGTAGTACTCTTCCAAGCTGACTAGCAGCACTCTTCTGTTATCACAGTTGAGATCATCATTTAGAAAACGTGTAAGCCCAGCAGCAATGCTAAAAGCAAGATTTTCAACCAGGGTTGTTTTGCCGGATTTTGAAGGACCAAAGAAGCATCCAAGGCTTGGGCGTATAATACCTCTGAAAATTCTAGGAGGCTCTGGTAATCCCTCAAGTTTTGCCGACATGCAGTCCAGTGTTAATGCAGGTCCTGTGCAATTATCTATTGTTTTTTCTATTGTCTCTTTCATTATGAACATGGTTTGCATTTATGAAATTCTTCAAATACTATTCTTTCCAGTGCCTCGAGGCCCTTTATCTTTACCCGGGTTACGTTTACAGTAAAAGGCGGATTTGCCTTGTGTATTGTCTTCGTAGATAATTCAAACCATCCCCAGTCGCAGTATTTTTGGTATGGCTCATTATTATTCATTAAATACTTTTTCTCTCTCAACCAGGCAGCGAATTTTTTCTCGCCCCCTGGGAATTTTGTAATCTTTGCCGTTTGTTGTAATGAAAATGTGGTAGCGGATTTAGTTTTCATGATTTTTTAATTAACTGAAAAAATATTTGGGTGTATTTTGACTGTACCTGTTTTCAAAAAGCGGTCTAGTATAATTAATACGCTTTCATCTTCAAGCGGAATAATTCTATTCGCTTCGCATCCTAAAGAGATAGGATCTCCGACTGCCAAAAGGGAATAATGGTCGATTTCCATGTCAGCATATTCAGTGCTGCAATCATAGATTGCGAAGTACCCATGTTCCTTGTAAAATTGTAGTAACTGATTTGCAGATTTAAATCTTAGTTTTTGCATGTTTTTGTTTTTATGATTTTAAATGAGAGAAAATTCAAGAAATTTAGAATCTGATATATCTATATAAATTTGTTTTCTTAATCACATTACGTATTTGGTAGTTGCAGTTGTTGCATTATCAAGATCTGATTTTCTGTAAAGTAGCCTGCTGCCAATCCTTTGCCCACGTATTCGCCCCCCCTTTGTATGTGTATGTAGGGTACCCAGGCTAATGTTTAGATACTCAGCTGCTTCCTTTCTGGTAAGCAATTGTTCCGTTTTTGGAGCTACATCAGTAGCCTTTGCAATGGCTTGGGTAATACACCCATCGATCATCACTTTGAGATCATCTACTGTTATTCCCTGTATAATTAACATAGGTTACCGTTTTGACAAAAGTCAGCATTGATTTCTGGGGGATTTTGTCATTTTCCCCATTTTTTAATACCCAGTCATTAACTGTTACCCAGCCCAAAAAAAAGACCCCAATATTTAATCGGGGTCTTTTTAATAGGTCCTGAAATATTCTCAGTCTAGATGATATTTTGAAAGAAGAGTTTTTGCCAAGTCTGGGTAGCCAATATTTTTGAGTAGTTCTGCTGCTTCAAAAATATTACAACGGTTAGCATACGGATTATTTTTTTTATTTGTACCAATCATGTCTTCCCGAATTTTCCGTATCGTAGATTCACTTTTATTAAGAATGATTCCTATTAACTTGTCAAACCTTTTTGTTCCCATTGGATCCATTTTTCTTTCGATAGCTTCATTCAAACCTGTTTCTTTCAAAACAATCATTAAACTTTGAGCGGAGACTTTTGGTCCGATATTCAGTGATAATTTTTCCATCAACTCTTCTAGAAGTTGTCCATTGTCACGTAAGGCGGAATTTTCAATTAATAATTGCAAATGTTGGTAATAGTAATGACAAGATTGGAAAAGGTAAGCGACAAAAAGAGGATTATTTTTATCTGACCCTTTTGCGTTCAAAAGAAATTGCATTTCAAAAGGCATAATACTTTGATACCGTTCAATCAAAGATTCCAAATTACGTTTGGATAAATCTGTAGTAAAATGATCAACCTGTCCCTCAAACTCATTTAGATACCTTTTGGAGTGGTCGTATACTTCTTCAGGTATATGACTGTTACCTATGACATTCTGCTCAATCCGCAACCATGGTACAATATTTATATCAGGATTCAGGAAGCGACGTTCAACTTCATCTCTTGATCTCAGTAGATATGTGATTCTTAATTTTTCATCACTGACCCCAGATAAAGCAATATCAATTTTCGATTTCAGGCGCTCCAGTAAATGGTACTTTGATTCGTATTCCTCAAAGTTTTCTCCAGCATTGAATTCGTTTTTTTTAAATTGCTTTTCTGGCTGCTTCCCACTTTTCTTTGATAATCGTGGCATGATCAATTGATTTTATTTTGATGTATCTTAAAAAGGCTTTTTCTGTTTTATGACCCGATATAGCCATTATTGACAACGATGGGGTACCTGCCATATATTCATTAGAGCAAAAAGATCTTCGTGCAGTATGAGTTGAAATTAGCTCATTTTTTTTGAACGTTTGCCTAGCTTTTTTTCCTCCTTTAGTTATAGATAACTCTACTTCTTCATTAAGCGCTGGTATCATGGCAGCAATTTCTTTTAACTCCCTGTTGGTAACTTGATTTACTTTTGCTTTCGGCAGAATCCCATTATACTTATCAATTATTTTTTTCACCATGGGATGGATTGGAACTGTTACTGGTTCACCGGTTTTAGCCTGTCTTATCATAATAAATGAATCTTTTATTTCACTCGGTTGGATATTTTTAAAATCCCCAAACCTAAGTCCAGTTTTACAACCCAAGACAAACAGATCACGAGTTTTATCGAGCTTCTTATGCTTGGATAGATCAAGCTGATAGATCTCTTCAATCTCTTTTTCCGTAAGGTAGATTGCATCCGTTTGTTCCTTTATTACAATAAATCGCTTGTTCTTAAACTTCATACTTGTGGTAATCCCAAGTTCAAGTGCTTCATTCAATACTAACTTGATGATTTGAATATGCTTGCCTAAAGAGTTGTTACTATAGTTCTTTTCCTTAATAAGCCATTCATTGAATTCGTTGTAGAAATTGAGGTCAAAGTCGGTGAACTTCAGTGCAATATTTTTTTCCTTCTCATACAGCAGTACATTATTATATATAGTAGAATAAGTTTTGATGGTATTGATGTGGATTGCATGACCTGTTCTGTGATTAGTTCTTATACCAGTCTTAGAGTCATCAATCATTTTTTTAAAGAATTTGATAAACTCGCCTCGTTCACCTGCTTTCATTACAAGTGGTCGCAGTTTGCTAGAAATTGCCTCCTGTAGTTTTTTTGGATCAGGAGGGTTTAATCCACTTTCCAGTTCCATTCTTCTAAATGTTGTTCGAATAAAATTATCAATGGTGTTTATGCGCTCATTAAACTCTGGATGTTGGGGGAAAGAACGATTCTCAATTGCTCGTTGACGTCTCGAACTCCAATGTGCCGGCTTAATGAATTCATTGATATAAACCTTGACCTTGTTTCCATTATAACAGATGCGGCAAAAAATTGGTCTTGGTCCTTTTGACCTGGTGCTTTTGAGGTAATAGCTAATTTTCATGGTTTACAGATTTAATGAATTAATGAAAGAGATTTGTTTTTGTAACCCAAGGGTACATTGAGGGGTACACCAGGGGGTACACTTTCCCTGTTTTTATCTGCATTTATTTGAATTTCTTTACAATTAATCATGTCGTAGGGTAGACATAAATAGCTGTAAATAAGCACAATTAGCTGTAAATCAACAACTTATGCACAGTTCGCCCCACACCACAAACAAAATGAAATAAACCCTTGCAAATCAACAATTTGTGAGGGTTTTTTCTTTTCAAATACCCATTCTACTCCAAATTCTAGCCAAGTTTATCCAGTTCAATTTTTGTAGTTTCAATAAACTCAAAATTTTTAAATGCGACTCCCCTTATTCAACCCCACATCATTCAAAATAGTAGCCAGTTTAATACTAGGCTTCTTCACTCTATTAACAGCTGGGCAAGATCGTGATATTAGCAAACTATCGTCCGGAGGAAAACTAAATCCCTTACAGGCCAATATGGATATTAGGCATTATACGCTATCGCTTAATATCGATATTTCAAAAGAGTCTATCAAGGGATTTGCAGATGTTGACATAATTCTTGCAAAAACAGCTGATACACTTTTACTAGACCTTATTAATCTCTATAAAGTATCGTCGATTGCTGTAAATAGTAAAGAGCAAAAGTTTAGTCATATTGATAACAAGCTCTATATCTATGGAGACAAACAATACCCACAAGGAAAAGTTACTATTCGTGTGAACTATAGTGGTCAACCACCTGTAGCAGTAAGACCCCCTTGGTCAGGAGGTTTTACGTGGACAAAAGATAGAAGCGGTAATCCTTGGATTGCTATTAATTGTCAAAAAGAAGGAGGACGTGTTTATTTTCCTTGCAAAGATCATCCTAGTGACGAACCCAACGAAGGAGTAGATATGCATATTACAGTTCCCGATACATTAGTAGTATCAGGGCCTGGTTTATTGCAAAAAATAACTAAGCGCAAAAAAACAGCTACCTATCACTGGAAAACCAATTACACAATTAGCAACTATTGTGTTCTTTTCAATATTGGCAAGTTTAAAGTAGTCCAAAAAGACTTTACAACTATCAATAATAACGTTGTGCCTATTGTGTTCTATGTTTTAGAAGAAGATGTAAAAGAAGCGGATAAGCTTATAGAACTAAAAGCAAGAGACACCCGAATTCTTGAAAAGTACTTTGGGGAATATCCTTGGGTAAAAGAAAAGATAGGTATTTGCGAAGTACCTAATTCAGGAATGGAACACCAGACAAATATTACATTTCAAAATAAGTTCGTATACACTCGTATTGGCAATAACGACTATTCTGACAATCTCTTCCATGAATATGCGCATGAATGGTGGGCGAACAAGGTAACCAACAAAGATTGGGCGCATATGTGGATTCAAGAAGGCATAGGAACATATGCTGAAACGCTTGCACACTTTGAATTAGGAGGACAAGCGGCCTATGATAAAATAATTAGCGCACACAGAAGATCTATCAAGTATAAAAAGCCAATGGTAGGCGGAGAGGAGCTTTCGGAAGATGAGACCTATGCATTCACCGATATCTATACAAAAGGTTCGTTCTTTATGCATAGTCTACGATTTGTAATTGGCGATGATATTTTCTTGCCTACGCTCAAAAAACTTGCAACAGATCCAGCCTATACGTACGATAGTTTCGTTACAACTAGTGATGTTGAAAAGCTTTTCAGCAACGCCGCTAGTAAAGACCTAAAGCCGTTTTTTGATTTTTATATGCGAACCACTGATGTGCTGGATTTTAGCGTCAAAGAAACTGGCTATCAGCAATACACGATAAAACTCAATAATTTCTTTATGCCGCTGCCATTAGAAATAACTACATCTAATGGTAAAGACAAGCATATGATTGGCAAAGAAGGCCTCAAGATACAAAGCGCTACTCCCCCACTTGTTGATGCTAATGGCTATTATTTGAAAAAGATTACAATGTTACCATGAGATATCTACAATATTTCTTACTTATTATAGTATTAGGCACCTCATCTATTTGTCATGCCGATAACTATCCAAGAAACTATTCGCTCGATATTTTACACTATAAGTTTGAACTAACGCTATCAGATGGTACGGACGAAATAATTGGAAAAACATCGATAGTTGTTCTTTTTAATACCGATAACAGCAAGCAATTACGATTCGACTTAATTAACCGCTCTTCGGAATTAAAAGACAAAGGCATGGGGGTAGAAAGCGTGTTTTTTGAAAACAGCCCCGTTTCTTATAAACACGAAAAAAATGCACTTTATATCAATCTACCTCGATCTTTTGCAAAAAATACAACTGCAACTTTTGTTATCAACTACCGCGGTATCCCTGCCGATGGACTTCGCATCGGGAATACCAAACATGGAGAAAGAAGTTTTTTTAACGAAAACTGGCCTAATCGAACAAGACACTGGCTACCCACAGTAGATCACCCTTATGATAAAGCCACTAACGAGTTCGTCATTACAGCTCCCTCCCACTATCAAGTAATATCGAATGGGCTACTTGTAGAAGAATCGATACTTAATGCAAATCAAAAGCTCACGCACTGGAAACAGTCTGTACCGATATCCTCGTGGCTATATGTGCTGGGGGTGGCAAGATTTGCTGTGCAATATGTAGATGAGTTTTTGGGAAAGCAAATCCAAACTTGGGTATACCCACAAGATCGTGAGAAAGGATTTTTTGATTTTGCAAGCCCCACTAAAGAAGTACTAGGATTTTACTCAAACTATGTTGGACCGTTTGCTTACGAAAAACTAGCAAATATCCAGTCACCAAGTGTAGGTGGTGGAATGGAAACTGCCTCTGCTATATTTTATGGCGAAAATCTTGTTAACGGTAAACAAGATACCCGGTTGCGCAATGTTGTAATTCATGAAATCGCTCACCAGTGGTTTGGAAATGCGGTAACAGAGTCCACCTGGGACGACGCTTGGCTAAGTGAAGGATTTTCCACGTATTTCACGATGCTGTTCCAAGAGTATGCTTACGGGACAAACGTATATATCGATGAATTAAAAAAGGCCCGTAGCCGCATCTTCAATTTCTATAGCAAGGATTCAACATATAAGATTATCGATAACCGTACAGCAGAGGAAGGGCCCGTAACCAATGATATGACCTATCAGAAGGGTGCTTGGGTTTTACATATGCTGCGCGAAAAAATGGGACACGAAGCATTTAGGGAAGGGATACGATCTTACTACCAGGCGTTTTACAATAAAAATGCAACTACGGATGACTTTTTTGAGCACATGCAGAAATTTACAAAAGCAACGCTCAATGGATTTCGCAATCAGTGGTTACACCGGCCTGAGGTATTGAACTTGCAGGTGTCTTGGCATTATGATAGTGCTTCTTCACAATTAGAAATTACCATTGATCAAAAGCAGTCCACTAAATTTTATTTTGAAGCGCCTATTGAAATCGAGATAATTGAAACAAGTAGTAAGAAAATCGTAAGCTTAGACATCAGCAGTAAAACTTCCACCTTCAAGATCAAAGCAGATAAAAAACCAGTTGCCTTACTTGCAGATCCTAGAACTACGTTACTAGCGAAGGCTGAGATTAGGGAGCTATAGAAGCGAGCGACAATTTTAGGGTAGTCAAGTTGTATGCAAAAGTAATCCGCTGGTTAATGCAGGGGGTTCAATTCAGAAAACGTCTTTTACGTAATGTAAGAGGTGTGAAAATATATAAAGAGATTATTTATCATTCAACCCAAATCCGAACATTGCCGCTACTAAAACAAGGTGAATAACCAATACTAATTTCTGCCAAGTAGGTCTGTCATTCCATTTTTGTTCACTATCAAAAGGATCAAATGCCAACCCAATTCCAAGTGAAGCAGCAGCCTGTAAATAATCTTTAGGAAAAATGGCCTGATAAATTCCAAGTGCCAAAAATCCGATATACAGAAATTTATTGAAAGGAGTTTTCATTGAGGGGAGTATTTTATAATGTCAATATTATTTTTCAATGCTGAGAGAATCAAAATACTTATTTTTCAAATCTGCTGATGCATCTTCAGAACGCTTCTGATAAACAATATTAACTGTATAAACATCATCAATAAAAATATATACGGTAATCTCTAATTTTTTTCCATTCCGCGTCCCATTTACAATGAGATGTAGCACCTGCTTCCCATTAATTTGTTTGACCTCCGAGGATAAAACCGAAGCATCACTACTAACCTGAGCAACAAAACTTTTCTCAAGTTGTTCCCAAAAAGCCGATTCTTGTTGAGCAGCTTCTAGTACATCAGCTGTCATGCCACTACTTTTTTCAAGATTGGTTGCCAATGCGTAAAAATTTGCTGTACTGTCAGATAATTTGAGGGTGTGCTGTACACCAATGTCCTGCATATTACGAGTCGCGGGTTTCTCAGGAAATACAACAGAAACTTTATCAGTTAATTGAATTTTTGTCTCCTGTGACATCACTATGAACGGACATAAAATCAAGATCAAGCGAATAATGATTGACTTACTCATAGAATATTATTTAAATGTAAAAATAAATAAAGCACTATCTCTAAAAGATAAAATAGTACAATTGGTATGCATGTGGGATAAATGGTCATTTTCCATTCCATCCATCTAGGATGCCTGCTTTGATATCTGAATATTTGGTAGTAAATACGATTGCCAAAATAAGTAGGATTAGTAAAATAGTTTCCCAATGAGCCTTAACAAATTTTTTTAAATCAGCATAGAATTGACTCATAATTATGATTTTGATGCGTGAAATTTAAAATTTTAATAAAAAATGAATTAATTATTGAATTGGTTTCACCTTATATCCTTTCTTTCTAAGAAGCTCAAGCACGCCCTGACTTCCAGCCAGGTGGCCAGCACCTACTGCAAAAAAAGTAGATGAGATCTTCATGGCTGATTCCATAATGGGTATCCAATTACGATTACGGCGGTCAAGTAATAATTCCTGACTTCCCATCATTTCGGGAGACGCTACCATTAACTGATAAAGTGACTCGAGATTCTGCGCCTTGTATAGTGAAGACATACGAGTAAATTCTTTTTTCTGGGACTCAAAGTCATTTACCATGTTCATGATTGAGCGTATTTCCAGTGAATCTGGAATGGCATCAAAAACAGCTACCTGATCTTCCACTCGTTCCAATCCTAGCAATTCCTTTTTCTGTTCGCTAGCCATTTTTACAAAGTTCATTTCATAAGATTCCATTGCAGCACAAGACAACAAACGTTGAGCAAGTAAACTCATTACCATCATAGGCTTAAACCGGTCAAATACAGCAAGATTCATGTTTGTTTGTTTTTTTAAAAATGAATCCAGCTTATTAAAATTGTTTTCACCAAGTTTATTCCTTAAACTTTCGTTACCTGGTAGTTGCATCAGCCCCATCATCACTGGTTGGAGTTTCGGATCATCCATATCAAGTTCAAGATAAACTTGTTTACTAGCATTGAATTTTTGTTTTGCTAGTTCTGAAAAAGTAAAGTCTTCCTTACAAATCATATGTATTGTACCAAACAAATAGGAGGGCTGCTTCAAGCTATTACCACTGATTTCCCAGAGCAAGGCATTGGTTTTATCAGTCTGTGCAATTGATTGTATCGAGCAAATAGTAAGTAATAAAACAGTCCAAAGCTTACTTTTTCTCAGACTCATCCATTTCATAAAGTATATTTTTTAGTTTTTGAATGTGCTTTCCATAAAGAGTAAATAAGTACCAGCGACTGAAATAATAGTTTATTAAAAAGAGAACAGCACCAATAGTAATAAAAATCATTATTTCTAAATAATGAGGAATAGAGTCTGTTTCGCTCTCAGATGTGATGTATCCTATTGCGCCAGCAATTAGATAAGTTAACAGCACAAAAATATTTCCAACCTTAAAATATAATTTAACTAGCTTTTCAAGAAAACCCAGTTGGAGGTTGAGGTTTGATTTAACCTCACAACTCATACATTCCATTTTGTTAAGCAGTTGGTTTTTATAGAAAACGTAAATGGAATAAAGTATACCTGCAACAACAAGCAGTATAATATCAAAGTATAAAATAATTGAAACAGCTTGATTTGAAACTATCCATATGAAAAAACAATAAAACAAAATCCCAAATGCCATTTCTAGCTTTAGATTTCGTTTTATTATCGCAATTGGACGTCTTGATCTTTTATTCAGAATCTGATTTAACTCTTTCTCATTTATTGGTATTGAAGAGTTGCTAGAGCCATCCCATAATTCCTTTAACTTTCTAAGTTCCATTCTGACTAGACTTTAGTAATCTGGCGTAATTTTTCTTTTATTCGATTCATTTTTACCCTTAAGGTACCCTGATTGATACCCAGTACATCTTCCATGTCCTCATAACTTTTGTCATCGAGATAAAGCATAACAACTGCTTTTTCAACTTCAGTAAGTTTCGAAATGGCACTAAACAACAGATTTAAATTTTCTTCATGAGCGTCCACAATACTTTCTTGTGCCTTATCATCTTTGAGAGAACCCAAAAAACTTATCGATACTTTTGTTTTGTTTCTTCGCTTCTCTGTAAGTGCAGTGTTCAGTGCAACACGATACATCCAAGTACTGATCTTAGATTCATTTCGAAAATTCTCAAATGACTTCCACAATTGGATGACAATCTCTTGGAAAAGATCCTGTTTTGCTAATGCATCCGCAGCATAGACATGACATATTTTATGAATCAGGCCTTCATGCTCAGAGATAAGTCTTAAAAATTTCTTTTCTTTATCAGAGTTCAAACAAACAGTTTGTTATTAGCTTATATGTTGCAGCAATGGAGAAAATGTTACATCCGGTAAAATATATTTTAATTAATTCTAAAACGAATGAAAATCATAAAATTGAAAACTTGTTTTGAACAGGATTTAGAAAAGCTGCACCAGCCACACAAAAAACAAATGAATAAAATGCTTACAAATCAATGATTTGTGAGGGTTTTTCTTTGAAAACAAACAATGTAATCCAAATTAGTATCCGGGTAATTTCCGAAAAGTAGTAATACTGACTTACCTCTCCTCTTGGCTATATTTTAGGAAGTAATGCATCCGATACTAGCTTATTTCCTACTTCATTTAAATGAACCCGATCGGTAGTAAGTATCCCAGCTTCTTTATTTGCTATGTTATGCTGCTCCAGATATTGTATAAAAATCTTACGCAGGTCTACCAGATCACAATTCTTCTCGGCTGCTAGCGATCGTACTACGTCACCATAAGCATTCAAATCTGCATCCTGAGGATTAGCTCCATTTAATTTTTCACCAATAACTGTAGGAGTACAGAGAACCACACGAATGTTATTTTTCTGAAAAAGTGTAATGAGTGCCCTGTAAAACTTTTCATATTTATCTCGTTCTGTTCCGGTACCTGATGTCTTATGCCAAATATCATTTATACCAATGTAAATAACGACCATATCAGGTTTTATATCTAAGACATCCTCCTGCACGCGCAAATACAGATCATAGACTTTATTACCACCAATGCCTGCACCTATTAACTCTACTTGATCTACCCTCCCTTGAGCATTTAATTGTTTTTTTAGTTGATCAATATACCCTCCCGCATTCACCCCCATTTGTGTAATGGAATCCCCAAAGAATACAATTTTCTTTTTGGGAGGTTTGACAAATGCAAATGACAGAAGTGCAAAGACTATAAGCAACAAACTATATTTCATAAGATTTGATTCTTTTTATTATTTCAATACAAGCACGACCATTGTGATAAGGGCATTTCCAAAAGCCTGCCTTAGGTAATGAAAGTAAACTACCATCTTCGTGAATACCCCAAAACCACTCACCATTTTTATTGTCACGAATTTTTGCTTTTATAAATTCCCAAGAACTCCAAGACCGGTCTAAGTAAATTTCTTTCTTTCCAATTTCCCAGGCATTAAAAAATCCAACCATGGCTTCCGCCTGCGGCCACCAGTGTTTTTCCTTATTCAAATGATTATTCAGCAAATCCTTTTCATAGAAAAGACCACCATCAATGTCAACGGCTACTGAAGAGGCTGTAGCCATTTGCAAAGCGATTTCAGCAAATTCTATTTTCCTTTTTTCAAGACCTGGTAAACAAGCTGCTTCATACAACAACCAGGATGATTCAATATCATGGCCATAACTTTCAAAGTCTCCCACGGGAGTCCAATCTGTCAAAAAATAGAGTTGCTGTCGCGAAGTAGAGGATCTTATAATGTGTTTTTTGAATAGTGCAAGAAGTTGGTCTATTGCTTGTAATAAACCTTCGTTAGGCCATTCTTGTGCCAATCGAGTATATGCCTCTAAAATATGAAGGTGCGTATTCATCGACTTTGCCACATTAGGATCCTTTTCACTTAATCGCATATCCTCCAATATCGACCAATCATGAGCACGCGCTTCCCAATATCCGTTGTTCACTTTATCTTTCCCACTCTCTTCCATCAAAACATAAATCTCTATAGCTTTCTTAAGTGCTTCGGGATTATTAGTAGCTGCTGCATACTCGGTTATTCCATATAAGGCAAAAGCCTGGCCATATAACTGTTTTCTATTTTCCAGCGGTACACCTTTATGGTCAATTGACCAAAAGTAACCTTCATTAATGGCGTCCTTAAATTGTCGCATTAATCCCTCGTAAGCCCGGTCAGCCATCACTAAATATTCTTTTCGGTTTTGGAGTTGATACGCTGCAGAAAAGGTCCAGAGGATCCTACTATACATCACCAAACCCCTAGAAGCATGCGTCAAAACTTTATTATATGCATCAACCTCACCATTGAATTCAAAAGAGGATTTGACCATATGGCAAATCCACCATTGTAGAATAGACTGAAGTTCTTCTTGCAACTCCTTTCGATATTGAGCAAGCAAAGAGCTTTGCATTTCAATTGAAATTCTAATGACTGTAATTGTTACGATCAATCAGCTGGTTAATACGATCCACTGACGCAGCAGAGCGTAATCCATCTGAAGGAGTATTAATGACATAATCTAGCAAGCGTGAGATAGAGGTGGTAGCTACATGCACACGGGTATCTGAGGAAGCATAATAAATGAAAACAGCTTCATCAGAATCTTTAATCCAACCATTAGAAAAAACTACATTCGAAACATCTCCTATTCTTTCCATTCCTTCGGGAGCCATAAAATATCCAGCAGGTTTATAAATTACCTTCGTAAGATCATGTAGATCAGTCATGAACAAATACAGAACGTATCGTAATCCTGCTGCAGTATTTCGAACGCCATGCGCAAGATGTAGCCACCCTTTTGAAGTTTTTATAGGTGCTGGACCTAGACCATTTTTTGATTCATAGACAGTATGATATATTTTTTTATCAATCAGTAATTCGTCTTTGATTACTGGGTACGTGATATCATCAAGCAAACCGAATCCAATACCTCCACCATTACCAGCTTGAATGAATCCATCCTGAGGTCGCGTATACAAAGCATATTTACCATTCACAAATTCCGGATGTAGCACAACATTTCGTTGTTGGGGGGACGGTGTAACTAAATCAGGCAGTCGCTCCCAGCCAATAAAATCTTTTGTTCGTGCAATGCCGCTTTGTGCAATTGCGGCAGACTGATCGCCTTCTCCAGCAGAAAAATCACGACGTTCAGTACAGAAAATACCATAGATCCATCCATCCTCATGGGCAACCAATCGCATGTCATACACGTTAGTATCAGGGTCATTCAACTCTGGCATTGTGATGGGCCGTTCCCAAAATTGAAATTGATCTACGCCATTAGGACTCTCTGCAACTGCAAAAAAAGATTTTCGATCAGCTCCCTCCACTCTTGCGATTAGTAAATACTTGTTGTTCCATTTTATTGCACCAGCATTCATTACAGCATTAAAAGCATTTCGCTCCAAAAAAAAAGGATTACGATTCTTATTTAAATCAAAACGCCATGGCAAGGGAATATGTTTAGCTGTTAATACCGGATTTTCATGACGTTCATACCAGCCATGTTCCTGAAAAACAGGTGTATTCTTTAAATTAAATAGCGCCTGCTGATCTGATTTAATTTTTTGCATTCTATTTTCAAAACTCATAATCATCAAATTATACTTCTTCAAAAATTAGTCCTCCAGCTTGTCCCACCAGGTTTTTTTAAGGATCAATACAATAGCTAAGAGTATAGATACAGTGATAAGCAATGGAAGTTCCATCCACAATACCACATACATCGGCAAGATGGTCAAACAACATTGTGCTATAACACCCAGCACAACATTGAACATATCTAGTTTAAAATTCTTATTAGCCTGGAAAGATGCATCTTTCGCTATTACTCGTTCGTACACTGGACCCCACCAACCCCAAGGCTTTACAGTAGTATAAAATCTTTCTAAGGTATCCCAAGAAGTAGGTGGTGCAGTATAAGTACCAACTAAGCAGCCTACAACAGAAATTAAAAATAATATTGGCCATATATAAAGAAATAAACCATCATAAAACTTCAAAAAAACTAAGGCAGATAGTATACCACTAGCCATCCCCCAAAAGAATCCATTGGCATTAAATCTCCACCAATACCACTTAAAGAGATTGGCTGCAATGTATCCCCCATATAATCCTCCTACAATCCATTGTAGGACGCTATTGACATCTTTTGCGAAAAAACCTAATATAATACCAACACTCACAACTAAAATTCCAATAATATAATTTGCACGAATGATAGTTCTATTAGTTGCAACAGGATTAATATACTTCAGGTAAACATCATTGATAATATAAGCCTGTGCGGCATTTAGAGTACCAGAGAAGGTACCCATAAAAGCTCCTAATAATCCAGTTAGCACCAAGCCTAGAATACCTACCGGTAAAAAAGAATTGATGGAAGCAGGTAAAATTCTTTCAAAGTCAACACCATTGGCTCCTTCCAACTGCAATTGAGGAAAATATAATAATGCAAGAACTGTTAAACCAATCACCATGGAATAACGAACGGGAAGTAAAACGATTGAAACAAATCCAGTCATCTTACTAGCTTCTTTAGGTGACCTAGTCGATAATACTTTTTGCATATCGTAATTAGGAGCAGGGCCGGCTAAACTTGCAAAGACACCTTTGAATAGCATCATCATAAAGAAGATACCAAATAGCTCAAATCCATCATTTTTAATTTTTTCGTTGGCGGCAGGTACCAACCGCGACCAGTCTAGATTTAGATAAGCACCAAAAAATGGATCCAGCCAGCCATCCGGCACTGAAAGCACCGTGTTGCCTTTGCTGTGCAGCTCCATCATCGCAATTACAGCTATGGCTACACAAGCAACCGTCATGATCATATACTTAACAAAGTCGCCAAGAACAATACTATGTAAGCCTCCAATAATAGAATAAAACATAGCAAATAGCGTAAATATAATTCCATAGAAATGAGAAACATACTCTGCTGACAAATCAAAAGGCAAGTATGGAGATATCGTAGACCAGGGCACAAAAATTTCTATGAATTTTCCAAGCCCAATAAACCCGTATGCTAAAAATCCAAAACATCCAATCAAAGCAAAAACCACTACCACCGCGTGTGATTTTCGAATGGCTTTCCCCTCTGTTCCAAAACGAGTACCTAGCCACTCGGCACCCGTGTTAGCATTTGAACGGCGTAACCATTTCGATAAAAACATCATCATGAACACCTGGTTAAAAACTGGCCATAGCCAAGGGATCCATATACTTTTCAATCCATAAACAAAACAAAGTGCTACCATCCACATAGTACCACTGATATCAAACATATCACTGGCATCACTTAGACCTAACATGTACCAAGGCATTTTTTTACCTCCCATCAAATAACTTTCTTTATTCAAACTAGCACGTTTACGCATATAGACCCCAATAAAGACCATAGTTAACAAGTAGAGAACAAGAATTAAGATATCAATCCAATGGAGTCTCATGATTACTCATATATTTTTAATTCCCGAATTTTTGTTTCAAAAAATATTTCTGGAAAGGAATGAAACTTTTTGAAATCAGCTTCTGATAAGTGTCCCGGATAGGGTGCATAATGATGCATCTTACCGGTGGAAGGCATAAAACCATGATTACGCCAAACTAAAACAAAAGCAAGAGGATATTTTTTGAGCAATGGATACAGCGTAGTTGTCCACCAAGTAGGATCAGGAATTGCCTCATAGCCAGTTTCAGCTAGCGCTACCGGTTTGTTTTTTTGAATGGCAACTTGATTTAAAATTGTTAGCTGATTGGTCATGACCTCATTAAACAAAGCAGTTCCATTTTTACCTTCAAACTGATATCTATCAAAGCTTAATACATCTACCCATTCATCGCCTGGATAGCGTTCTAAAAACTCCGTTGAAGAACCAAAGTCAGCTGTATTATATACATAAATCAAGTGATGTAGTTGTCTTTTATCACGCAAATAAGAAACAGTAAACCTCCATAACTGCTTGAATTCATCAGGTGAACAACTATTCTTACACCACCAGAACCAATTCCCTGTAAGTTCATGAAAGGGGCGAAACAAAATTGGAATCTGAATCCCTTCTTTTGTTTTTAGCGCTTGCAAAAATGCGGTAACGCGATCAAGCCATTGGATATACTGTTGATGCTTTTGCCCGTTTGGTAAAATTGATGCCACAGTTCCATGGGTTGTATCCCAAGCATCCCCTCCGGTAAGGGGATTTGGCGCATGCCAACTTATAGTGATTAAACCTCCTCGATCAAATCCTTCAACTATATATCGCTTTATCTTATCAAATGGAACTTTATCAATATTAGTAGTAGATTTTTTTTCTATGTGTGCGATATCCCATCCGTAAATACCAGGATATTCTCCGGTAATTAATTTAATATCACTATTCCCATCGATATACTTCCATCCCACACCATAAGCTAGGTCGTCTTGGTGACCAAAAACTACTCCGCGTTTTTGAATCTCAAATAAAGAAGCATAGGCCTTTTTTGTGAGCGGTGTTGCGCTTGCATCAACCATTATCTGCGCAAACACACTTACGGGCGCTACTAAAAATAGCAGGACCAGTAAAATACTGATCCTGCTATTATTTAAAAACCTAAACCAAAAATTATTCCAAACCATAATAATTAAAACAATCCGATATCATCTACAAAAAATTCTTGACGTAATCCACTAAACTCCTGAAAAGTAATAGAGCTTAAAGTAGTGGGATTGCCTAGATTAATAAGCGGAATTTGATAATCAATCCAACCTTCTTTCGCAAATGTGATCGTAAAACCTGATGAACTTTGCCCGTTGACAGAAACCCTAACCCTTTTACCTACTGAAGCTGCAGGTACATAAATAGAAAATTTCATTGCATTATAACCAACGATATTAACTGAGGGTGCAGCTTTACTCACTCGTAATGCACCAAAAGTTGCAGTACAAGTGTTCTTTATCGAACTAGTTCCTCGACGAACAGGAGATGTATTATTTAATGTAGCTGTTGCACTGAAAGAAGTATTACTCCATCCAGAGGTTAAAGCATCTTCATAAACAGCATATCTAAAACCGTAGGCCATAGAGGAAACCACTGAACCACTTGCAGTGGTCACGGTTATATATCCCCAAGTCACCCCTGTTGGTACACTAATTTTAATTTCATCTTTTGTACTTGAAATAATACTAGCAGCTGTATTACCAATCATTACACTTGTTACGCCGCCAAAGTAATTTCCTGAAATAGTAATTGTTTGTCCCGATGGCCCAGCTAACGGATCAAAAGAATTAATTACTGGCGCTGGCTGCAATATTCTAAAGTTCAATGTGGCAGATCCATACTTAGTGGTTACCGTAATTGGATTATTTGCTGGATCAGGAAGAACGGAGGGGATTTTTACAGTTACAGTAGTATCATCGGCATAAATCAAAGAGTCGGAAGCCTGTACTGAGTTAAAATCAACTTGAAACGTGGTGGCTAAATGCTCTCCTTTAATTATGACCCAATCTCCATAATTAGCCGTTGTTAAGGAAATAGCCCTATTATTTAAATCGGTGACTCCCGTAAGCTTCGGAGGTCTTTTATCTTCAACTTTTTCCTTTTTGCAAGACGTAATTCCTGCCAAGCCAAATAGGCTCAAGACTAGAATTAACTTAACAAAGAGATTTTTCATATACAGATTTTAGTTGTTTATAGTTTACCAGCCGGGATTATTTCCAGTAATTGCTTGATTTGAATTTAATTCGGTTAGAGGAATGGGAAGTAATAAATTTCTCAAGCTTCTTACCTTAGAAATATTATTTTGACCAGCAGAAATTTTATTCATCACTTGAAGGTAGATTCCCCAACGTAACAAATCATATCGGCGCACCCCTTCTAACACAAATTCTCTTGCTCTTTCAGCCAACACATAACTACGAAACTGTTCCTGGTTCATACCAGCAGGGGCTGCACTTGCAGCTGCCCTTGTTCGAATCACATTTAGTTGCGCATAGGCCTCAGCATTAGGACCATTATTGACTTCATTGGCAGCCTCTGCAAAAATCAAAGGAAGCTCAGCATACCGCATCAATGGGAAAAAGGCATCACTGTTGGCAACCAAAGGGTCATTCACATCGGCATATTTAATTGTGTAAGCCCTATTATCGGTAGTACCATTATTATTATAGGTAAGTCCACCTACATTTTGATACAAAGCAGCTTGCCAAGATGGATAATAATATCGAGTACCCGTATTTGTACTATAATTATGTGCTACTCCATCCAATACACGCTTATCGGGGTCCTCATAATCCATATAATGATTATTGGTAAACCATACCGCCCCTCTTCCAAATGTAGAAAGTGCCGAAAAATAAATACTCAATTGATTCACGAATGCTGTACCCGCCACAGATTGCAATTGCCACATATTCTCTTGTTTGTTGCGGCCAGCCTTGCTCCAAATATCCTTCCAGTTGGTAAAGAGACTATATTCCCCACTTGTCATTACCTCCATCGCTTTGTCGGCAGCAGCTTGAAAATAGAAGCGAGAATCCACGCCATCCAAGCCTGCCACTACTTGTTTTGGATAAGTATAATAGCCGTTATCTGTTCCTCCACGAACAATTACATTCGCGTTAGCTAAAGAACCAGAGGCCATAGTGAGGTAAACTTTTGCCAATAAAGATTTAGCTAATCCTCGAGTGGCATGTCCAGGCTCTCCTGCTTTGCTATGTCCCGCAGGGAATAACATCGTTTCAGCTTTTTTCAAGTCATCGATTATCACTTGATAGGTCTCTTTAACAGAAGCACGAGGGACATTAGCGTTTGGATCAGTGGTTAAAGATTTGAGGCGAATGGGCACACCTCCATACAGTTGGACTAAATGAAAATAGGCCCAGCCTCTTAAAAAATAGGCTTCGCCTAAAATTCTATTTTTGACGTCGGGATCAATATTTGCATTAATCTTTTCTACGTTCTCTAAAACTGTATTAGCCCTTGCTACTATGGTATAGCAACCTACCCATGGTCCATTGACCCCCCAATATCCTTGAGGATTTCCTGCTCCTGTAGTACCCAAAAACCAATCTACTCCTGAAACATGATCATCATCAAGAATGGAGATATTCCACATGGGCTGTAAATACATATCCCATGAGTAAAGAGCATTATAAACTCCTGCAATGGCCGTCTTGGCGTCTGATTCGTTTTTGTAAAATGACTCGGGGGAAAGAAAAGAGTATGTTTTTTCCTCTAACTGCTTGGTACAGGATCCTAATCCAACCAAGATTAAAAGCAATAAAGACATTATATGATTAAAAGATCTTGACATATTCAACATTTTTACTTTTAAGTTTAGAAGTTGCAACGAATTGAAAAATTATAGCTTTTATTATTGGGATATCCTCCAAGGTCTACTCCAAATAATGCAGGATTATCACCATAGCTGTTAATTTCAGGATCATACCCGGAATAGTTAGTAAGCGTATACAGGTTATTACCACTTAATGCCAGCCTTATAGAGCTAATTCCCTTTATCAAACCATTAGGCAATGTGTAGCCAATTGTTACATTTTTTAATCGCATGAAACTTCCGTCCTCAATGAATCGATCGGAAAAAAGTAATGTGCGCCAGAATTGACGAATTGCCTTGGGACTTGTTGCTTGACTATTATCTTTTCCTGGAGCCCATGCTCCATCAAAAACTTCCTTGAGTACATTCTTACCGCCACCCAAATTTGCATTGAACATCGTATTCATGTTAACTATATCATTTCCATAAACACCATTAATCAATACGCTTACATCAAATTTTTTATAAGTAAAATTATTGGTGAAACCGAAGATGAAGTCAGGATTTACATCGCCAATAAATGTTCTATCAGATATTGAGATTGAAGTAGGATCGTTATCCAGATTTCTATATTTGATCTCTCCTACCATACGGCGAATTATATTGTAAGGCTGATTTGTATACACAAGATCATTTCTTACCTCGGCCTCGTTATCATAAAAACCAGCCTCAACATAGCCATATAAAGCCCCTATCGGGTACCCTGCAGCTTGGATAAAAGGTGCATCACGGGTAGAAATATTATTGGCAAACTGCTCTTTCACCGAACCTCCCAAACTGAGAATTTTATTTCTGTTAAAAGAAATATTAAACTGTGATCTCCATTGAAAATCAGTATTTTTTACCACGGCACCTTCTAGGGTAATCTCTAATCCTTTATTCTCTACTGAACCAGAGTTTCTTAACTGCCGCTGAAACCCTGTCGAAGCAGGTGTAGTAATGAACTGCAATAAGTCATTTGTTCTTTTCTGATATACATCGACACGCAGATTCAACTTCCCTTTCCACAAACCTAGATCTAAGCCCGCATTGATAGCGTCTGTTGTTTCCCAACGCAAGGAGGCATTTGCTGGACCAGCAAAGATATCATCGGCTAATCCTGTTTGAACGACTCCATTAAAGGGATAATTATAAACCGCCAACTTAGATAAAGAAGCATAAGAGCCAATCCCCTGATTACCCGTCTTTCCATAGCTCAAGCGAAGAATTAAATTACTTATGGTAGTTGACTTTTTCAGAAATGACTCCTGGTGTATTTTCCAAGCTAAACCTGCTGAAGGAAAACCGGCCCACTTATTGTCTTTACCAAACTTACTTGAACCATCCTGACGGTAGGCGAGTGATAACAAATAACGGTCCCCAAAACTGTATGTTGCACGAGCCAAAAAAGAAATTAGCGTAGACTGATAACGATTGGTAACTACTGGTAATACTTGCTCGGCAGATTGCATATTTTCATTTGCCAGTAGATCGTTGGGGAATGTTTTTGCCTCCGCTCTCACGGAGCCACCGTTGGTACGTTCAAAAGTAGAACCTGTAGTAACCGAAACACTATGCTTCCCAAATTTTTGCTGAAAAGAAAGTATGCTTTCAGAAACGAGACTTGTCCACAGGTTATCAGCTTTAAGAGCACTACCCTTTACACTAAATCCTTCATAAACTGTTCGAGGATAGTATTGATCGCGAGTATTAGAACCATAATTAAATCCAAGGTTTTGCCTGAACTTAAAATTTCGTAAGAAGCTGATCTCTGCATAATTAGAGGAAAAGATATTTACTCCAGTCACCCTATTCAAAACATCACGAGAATAAATGAGGGGATTGGTAATGAAAAAACCCTCACCAGTTCCATCAAATTCTTCCTCCCTTTGTATAGTTGAGGGGAAGGTTAACGCCGCCCTAATTACACCAGCGCTAGCAGCATCAGACTTATCCGTACCAGTCTTAACTCCATTCATTATAGAATTAGAAATAGAGGTACTAGTTCCCATGCGAAGAAACTTTCCAATATTCCTGTTGAGATTGAAACTCAACCCCATTTTACGAAAATCAGAATTAATGATGGCTCCGTCTTGGTTAATATAATTTAGTGATAAACTATGGCTGCCTGATTCAGAGCCACCAGATACATTTACTGTGTACTGCTGAGAAAGAGCTCTACGAAAAATTGCGTCCTGCCAATTTGTGGTTGATGTCCAAAGTGTATCTAACTCTTGCTCACTATAAGGAGTCGTATAGTTTGTTCCATCATAGAAGTTTGCATTCTTATAAGATAGATTTTGATATTCTGCATATTCAAATGGTGAGAGTACTCTTAACTTTTTAGAGATTTCAGATAAGCCAACATTTATATTTAATTCAACCTTATCCTTTCCAGCACGGCCTTTTTTAGTGGTAATTAGCACTACTCCATTAGCACCACGAGAGCCATAAATAGCCGTTGCGGATGCGTCTTTCAAGATATCGATAGATTCTACATCGGCAGGGTTAATGAAAGCCATCGCATTAATAGTTTGTTTTTCATCACCCCCAATACTTCCCGGTGTAGCTCCGCTATGACTATTATTGAAGGGAACTCCATCAATAACATATAGTGGTTCAGTGCCCCCCAAGAAAGAATTGGATCCTCTGATACGAATGCTGATTCCTGCTCCGGGAGCACCGTCGTTTTGAGTGACATTAACCCCGGCAATTTTTCCCTGCATTGCCTGTAAAATGTTAGTGGGCCCTTCACGAATAAGGTCTTCACGTCCCAATCGCTGAATAGAACCTGTTACATCCGTTTTACGAACAGCACCATACCCAATTACTACCACGTCAGAAAGGGTAGAAACAGTAGATTGGAGCGAAATATTAATAGAGGTATTTTTCCCCAAGATCACTTCAGCGGCCTCCATACCTACGTAGGAAACAACTAATGATTTTACATTGCCGGGAACTTGAATGGCAAACTTTCCTGCAACACCAGAAACAGCAGATGCCGTAGCACCCTTGGCTTGAATAGTAGCCCCCACTAGTGCTTTACCATTTTCATCACTTACAACACCGGAAATAGAACGTAGCTGGGCAACGACAATGGTATTAAACAAGGATAATACCACTACTAAGAAGTGGATCTTTTTTCTCATTGGGCAGGCAGTTGTTTAACCAAAAATAACTTGAGCTTTCAACATTAAAATAGTACTATTTTATCCTTTTTTTGTATTTTATTATGCCGAAGGATTGAATTGCTAAAAAAAGAGCAAACTTTCCTCCATGACAGTGGCATAAATTCAAGGATAGTGATTGTTCACCTAAGCTGATTTATATTAATACTATTTTAACTGCTTTATGCACGAAAATATTCTCAAAGAGATCACCCCCTTAACCGCCAGTGACTGCTTCACTATTTTTGAACGCACTAAAACAGAATTTGATTTTCCTCTTCATTATCATGAAGAGATGGAGCTAAACCTCATCATCAATGCGAAAGGCGCCAAACGCATGGTGGGTGACCACGTGGGAGAAATCGATGAGGTGGAGCTAGTACTAGTAGGCGCCAACCTACCACACGTATGGAGAACTCATAATTGCAAAAGCCGGAAAATCCAAGAAATCACTATTCAGTTCCACAAAGATTTATTCGAAGAAAAAATGCTGAAAAGAAATCAGCTTCATTTTATTCGTGAAATGTTCGAAAAATCTAGCCGAGGAATCTTATTCTCTCCAACTACCACACAACAAGTAATTAGCCGATTAAAAAAATTAAGAAGTAAACAAGGATTTGACTCAGTACTGGAATTGATGTCTATATTTCACGACCTATCAACTTCCCGTAATCTACAGCTATTATCGGAGGCAAATTTTAGCAACGTACAACCCACATATAAGAGCCGACGAATCGAAAAAGTTATGGAGTATATGCGGCAAAATTTTGATAAGTCAATTGATCTATCTGATGTTTCTAAAATTGCCAATATGACCGAAGTATCCTTTAGTCGATTTATGAAAACACAAACAGGAATAGGATTTATAGATAGTCTTCTTGATATTCGATTAGCACATGCCTCGCGTTTATTGATCGATACAAATCAACCTATTTCTGAAATTGCCTACAATTGCGGATTTAATAATATCTCCAACTTTAACCGCTTATTTAAAAAGAAAAAAGGTTGCACACCAAAGCAGTTAAGAGAGAATTACACCAATGAAAATAGAGTATTCATTTAAAATTATTTTATGCGAATAAAAATATTAATGCTCGCTACACTTTTAATCCATTTCAGTTTTCTTGCATTTACACAGCCATTTATAAATGAAGTGAATTACTTTAAAAAAGTGGATTCATTACAAGCACCTCCGAAAGAGCCCATACTATTTATTGGAAGCTCCTCCTTTACTAACTGGAAAGACGTACAAGATTATTTTCCATCTCACACATTACTCAATAGAGCATTTGGGGGATCCTCGTTGCCTCACTTAATTCTGTATGCGGAGGATATAATTTTTCGCTACAATCCCAAACAAATTTTGATTTATTGCGGAGAGAATGATCTTACTGGAGGACCCACTATTAATGCTGACTCGATTCTTTTCAGATTCCAACGTTTACACTCTCTTATTCGCAGTCGACTACCCAAGGTTCCTATTGTATATCTCTCTATGAAACCCAGCCCGAGCAGAAGAAAATATCTTCCAACAATGCAAGAGGGAAATGCAAAAATTAAAGCATTTATTGCTGATCAAGCTCACACAAAATTTATAGATATTTACTCTTCTATGATCAGTAATTCCGGAGAGATTAATGCCTCGATATTTCTCTCTGATAGCCTTCACATGAATAAAAAAGGATACGAGCTTTGGCAGCCACTGATTGAACCAATTTTGGAAAAACCCATGCTGAATTACTTTACACTTTCAAATTCACGTATTCGCCTTGTTGGAAGAGCAGACTATTCGTCCGTAAATTACCCTAGAGTATGGGCGTCCGGTTCTTATGTAGAGTTTAATTTTAAAGGGAGCGCATGTAAACTTGATATAACAGATGAGCAGCGTTGGGGAAATTACCAGAACTATATTAGTGTAGTAATTGATGGTCAGCCTGCACGTAGATTAAAATTGAATGGGAAAAGGTCAAGGATCACCCTTGCTGAAAATCTTAAACCAGGTGTACACCATGTTACTATTTGCAAAGACACCGAAAGTGGTATTGGTTATATCCAATTCAATGGAGTGCTTTGCAAAGGGCTAGCCCCCTTACGAAAAGCTCCTGTCAAAAAAATAGAAGTCGTTGGTAATTCAATTACCTGTGGCATGGGCAGCGATATGACAGCGATACCTTGCAAAACAGGCCAATGGTATGATCAGCATAATGCCTGGAATTCCTATGGTGCTCTCATAGCAAGAGCCTTTAAAGCACAGTGGCACCTCACAGCCGAATCGGGTATCGGCTTATTTAAAAGTTGCTGCAATAAACCATATGTAATGCCCACGGTGTTTGATAAAATTAATGTCAACAAGGATAGTATCCCCTGGGATTTCAACAAGTACCAGCCCGATTTAGTTATTGCTGAGTTGGGGCAAAATGATGGCCTTCAAGACATCACTACATTCTGCAAAGCCTATATATTGTTCATTAAAAAAATAAGAAGCTTATATCCGAAAGCAACTATTGCACTACTAAATAGTCCCATGGCAGATAATACTTTAAAAAATTTCTTAGATAGATCTATACTATCAATCTATCAATCACTTGCAGCTGAGGGTGAAAAAAATATCATAAGCTATAGTTTCAAGAAACAATATATTGCTGGCTGCGATAACCATCCAAGCTTGGAAGAGCACACAGAGATTGCCAAGGAGCTAATTAGCTTTCTTCGCAAAGAATTAAAATGGAAAAGCTAAACTCATTTACTCTTATATAGATTGTAGCGAGATTTTTATTGTAGCCGAAGTATAAGCACTAGTAATCAGCAGATTAAAGCTGAGGGTTCGATTCTGAGAATTAACCAGAAATAGTTATTGATAATTTATTTCCCTTCCAATTTATTCACATATTCAAGTGAGCCTATTCTGAGCCTAAGTGGTACTCTAGTTTTCTTTTCAAACTTCCACTCTTGCTTACAGATGTACCCTTGCTTTAAACTAATGAAATCAGGCCTAATAACTGGAATTGGCTTTTTTGGTTGCGAAGAGATAACAAATGATTTAAAAACATATTTGTGAGGTAATGAACTTTTTTGCTGCCCAAAACAGTAATTAAAAATGAAAAACAATATGATAATCAACAGTCGCATTTTCTAATTTATGAGTGCAAATTAATTTCTTTTATATCCTAGATTATACTTTATTGCTATTTCAGTCTGTAATTCATTGATTTTTTTATCAAGGCGCGTATACGCAAATTCAATTAAAAATTTATTAAGATCAAATCTCAAATTTATTAATCGATTATTGTATTCGGCTAGAAAAGTTCGGTCACTCGTGATTAGTTGAGCATCATCACCAATAATCTTATTTTTTACATCGATGTACTTTGTGCCATCAATAATTTTATAAGCCATATTCTTAATATTAGCCTTATACATGAATATTGTTTGGCTTTCAAACTCATTTAACTGTGCAATCAATTGCCAATATTCAGTAATGAGTCTACTCACCTCTTTATCTCTAATTAAACGCATTCCACCCGATTTTAACTGGGAAGAAGTTTTATCGATAAATGTCATGGGTCTGTTACCTCCAGTTTTTAAACTTACTCGATAAAATATTTTAATATTCTCTGATGTCCAGTTATTTTTTGATAATAAACTAATAGCCGTATCGAGATTACTAATCTGAGTGGTGGTGTACTCTCTTGCAGAATTTACTTCAATTTTATCCTTTGCCAGGTCGTCCATAAGACTTTCCATAAACTGAATTTCGCGATGCCCCTCTACATAGTGTTCGCGCTGATTTTCAGCAAAAAAACCAAGTGTAACCGCGGCAAACAACATCAAAAACTCAATGATATATTCAGACCACTTTTTTTTATGAGTGGGATGATGCGGATGATGGACTTCCATTATTTACTCGTTATTTATGGGGTTACCACAGGAAGATCGGAATTAGATATATCTCTATGAAGCTTCCATTTGCCATTTTCCTTTTTCCATAACACTAAATATTTCCCCCTGTCTAATTGGGTACCGTCTTTTGCTTTAATTACAATAAGCCCTTCTTCAGTGATATAATTTTCGTCGCCCCAAACTTCAATTGTAGTGAGTTCTAGACCACCCATTCCGGCATTTATAAAACTACCCCATAACGTAGTTAAGTTTTCTTTCCCTTTAACTGCGGGCATGTTATTTAACATCAAAGCGCCGTCCGTACTATAAGCTGAGGCAAGTGCTACAGAATCCCCTTTTGCCATATAATCCGAAAGAGCACGGTTAGCCGTTTCAATTTCTTTTTTGGCAGCTGCTAAGTCAAATTGAGGAGCCGTAGAAGTACATGCAATTAATGTAGCGGCTATCATGAAATTTAAGAAGAGTGTTTTCATTTTATAGATTTTTACATTTAATATATAACCCTATAAAGGTTAATAAATTTCAGTAAATAAAAGAAAAAATAAGTTTACATTCAATCAAATTTATTAAGATGAAAAAAGCCATTTTTTCACTCATTTTTTTGGGTGTTTTTTCATTTGCTGAGGCACAAAGCGCCAAAGTTGATTTTTCACAAAAGCCCCCGAATATTGATTCGCTTTTACCAAAAATTACAGCCGAAAAAAATGATAGTGCACGGTATTACTTGGCAATGAGTGCATTAACGATTTCTGAAACCAATCCGGTAGAGGACATGCACAATTCAGAAATTATACTTCGTCTCGGGCAAAAAAATAATGACCTAGTATGTCAAGTGTTAGGCTACTGTTGTCTTTGCTACGATTATATCGCCTTTGGTAATAAAATAAAGAGTTTAGAGTTTGGCATTAAAGCAAATCAAGCGGCTGAAGAGTCGAAAAATGATCGACTAAAAACCTTTGCGAAAGCAATGTTGGCTTTAACCTATTTAACCATGGGGGACTTTGAAAAAGCTGTTGCTTACAATAAAGATGCAATTGAAGCAGGAACAAAATATGATACAGATATTATTTACGTATGCGCGGTGAATGATATGGGAACTATCTATTTAGCTATGGGCAAAATAGACTCGGCTCTTATATATACCCAAAAAGCGTATGAATTAGCTGTTAAATCGGGAATTACCTACTGGCTTACTTCAACCTATTTACAATTTGGTAGTATTCACGCCGCGATGAAAAACACCAGTCTTGCATTAAATTATTGGAACTTAGCTTTAGAAGAAGCCAAAAGAATTGGCTCACCAAAATTTGCCAGCACCGCCTATAATGCTATAGCACAGTTCTATTATAACGCCAATCAAAAAGACTCCGCTAAACTCTATGCAACAAAAGCAATCACCAGTGTTACGAATACTGCTTTTTATACATTGAATGTAGACCCGGCTAAATTGCTTTTGAATATTTATAGAGATACCAATATTGATAGCGCTTTTAAATATTCAGAAATTTACAGAGCGGCCACGGATAGTTTATTTAATGTTAGAACGCTTCAACAAGCACAATTAATGGCTGTTGAGGAAGAAGCAAGAATTGCTGAATTGAAAATGGAGGAAGAAAAAGAAGAGGACGAACGCAAACAAAATTTAGAATACACATTCATTGCGCTGGGTATCATCTCCTTTTTTATGATATTTATTTTATTTAGTAGAAGACACATCACAAATACCAACGTCATAAAGTTTTTAAGTGTAGTGTCCTTATTAATTGTATTTGAATTTATTAATCTATTAATTCACCCCTTTCTAGAAAAAATTACTCATCATTCGCCACTATTAATGTTGATTAGTCTGGTAGGTATTGCCGCAATAATTATTCCATTCCATCACAAGCTTGAACATTGGGCAGTTAATAAGCTTATTGAAAATAATAAACGAGCCAGACTAGAAGCTGCAAAAAGAACGATTGAACAATTAGAGGCATAAAATTATTGATGAGTTAGCAAAGGGGAAGTCGATTGAAAAAGTAACTAAGAATACGTTTCCTTTGATTTAGTTCATTAACTTAATAATCTTAAATAGAATAAATGAAACGTCGCATCCTCCTGCCCTTGCTATTATTGCTTGGCTTTATTTCTCAAGCCCAAGACACACTCCCTATTTATTATAAGCTAGCCGAAATAGCTGTGATAGAACAGAAAGTGATGATCCAAATGCGAGATGGCGTAAGGCTAGCTACAGATATTTACCGACCCAAAGGAGGTGGCAAACATCCACTGATACTTTCAAAAACCCCTTATAATTTCAATAGCTGGGTAGATGGGAAAATGACTGCACGCAGTTTTGAGGAAGCCTACGAAGCCGTAAGTCGTGGTTATGCATTTGCTGTACAGAACGAACGAGGTCGATTTTTTTCAGAAGGTGAATGGGATATATTAGGTACGCCGGTAACAGATGGAGATGATGCTTTTACTTGGTTTGCGGCTCAACCTTGGTCAAATGGGAAAATTGGATTGATTGGTTGTTCATCCACAGCAGAGTGGCAAATGGCGGTAGCTGCACAAAAGCATCCAGCACTTGGTGCTATTGTAGCACAAGGATATGGTGCAGGAGTTGGTAAAGTGGGTCGCTTTCAGGAGCAAGGCAACTGGTACCGGGGCGGTGCGCAACAAATGTTGTTCACCTCTTGGCTATATGGCACACAGAATGACAAGTTCAGACCTACACTTTCAAAGGATATCACACAACAAGACCTGGTTCGCATTTCTCGTTTTTATGATATGGCTACAGAAATGCCTCGTGTTGATTGGGCAAAAGCATTTAATCACTTACCGGTTAGCGATATCATAAAGAATGTAGACGGCCAAGTAGGTGTATATGATAAAATGATCACGCGCAAACCCAATGACCCCGCTTGGTACGCTGGAGGACTATGGCATGAAACGATGCCGATTGAAGTCCCGGGCTACTGGTTCGTGTCTTGGTTTGATGTTTCGTCAGGTCCTAATATTGAATTGTTTAATCATGTTCGCAATTCAGCCAAAGACAGAAAGATTGCAGATAATCAATACTTGGTTATCGCACCTGTTTTACACTGTTCCTTTAAGCGTGCCACTGAGGACACGAAGGTTGGAGACTTGAGTGTGGGGGATGCGAGATTAAATTATAATGATCTTACCTGGTCTTGGTTCGATCTACATTTAAAAGGTGAGACGAACAATTTCAAGCAACAAAATCCACGTGTTCGTTATTATACCATGGGAGCGAACAAATGGCAAACTGCTGATAGCTTTCCTGTTCCTGGAACACGCATACAAAATATGTGGTTAGCAAGTGATGGTCATGCTAATACAAGAAATGGTGATGGAATACTTACCACTACTGCTCCAACTAAATCACCAATAAAAGAAGCCACCGATACATTCACTTATAACCCCATGAATCCAGTTCCCTCGGTTGGAGGAAATGTTTGTTGCACAGGTAACGCTATACAAGGCGGATCTTATGATCAGTCGCAAGTAGAATTACGTGAAGACGTATTGGTCTACACCTCTGAGCCATTAACTGAGGGAATGGAGGTGACTGGATTTATTGAGTCCACACTTTATGTTTCATCTACTGGTGCAGATACTGATATTACATTAAAACTAATTGATGTTCATCCAGATGGCAAAGCCTATAACCTTGACGAGACTATTCAACGACTGCGTTACCGAGAAGGATATGATAAAGAAGTATGGCTGGAGAAAGGAAAGGTGTACAAAGTGAATATGAGTCCAATGGTAACCAGCAACTACTTTGCCCCTGGACATCGCATACGCATTGAAATTTCCAGTAGTAATTTCCCACGATTTGAGCGCAACTTAAATACAGGAGGACCTAACTATAATGAATCAAAAGCGGCGACTGTACAGAATACTGTTCATCATTCAAAAACCTATCCTTCTGTTATAAAAATTCCAATTGCACCGAAGAGAATTGTGCAGTGAGGAACAACACTGAAATAATTTGACACCTATCTTCACTTAAATAATTAATTCAATGAAGCCGTTTTTTCTATTGCCCCTCTTTTTTATTAGTACAGTTACCTTCTCTCAAAAAGGACTAAAAGCAATCAGCTTAAAAGAAACAACCCGAATAGAAACTGCTTTGGCTGCTGATAATATGGAAGGCCGGAGAGCTTTTACCCCTGGCAATGAAAAAGCAGCTGCCTTTATTGCTGATGAGTTTCAAAAAATTGGTTTGAAAAAATGGAATGAGCAGGATAGTTATTTACAAACATTCCAGATGTTAAAAAAAATCAATGCTAACAAGCGCACCAGCTACAGCTTTGATCTTTCACAAGAAGGTGAAAAGGTATTGCTTTCCAACGTAGTGGGCATTCTTCCTGGCAAATCAAAACCAAACGAATACGTAATATTTTCCGGACATTTTGATCATCTGGGAATTAGTAGTCGCAACATGAAAGATAATGACAGTATTTATAATGGTGCTAACGATGATGCAGCAGGAGTAACGGCTATGATTATGCTGGCAAAATATTTCAAGAAGTTAAATAATAATGAAAGGACAATAATTTTTGCAGCGTTTAATGCGGAAGAAATGGGTGGATTTGGTGCTACCTACTTTTCAAAACAATTTGATCCTGCACAAGTAGTAGCCATGTT
>Ga0192647_100306_pt1 | contig 33784 bp, 35 predicted proteins | sample LauGreFa1BDMLBSN_2_FD_133046 | JGI IMG/M metagenome (GOLD analysis project Ga0192647, IMG submission 133046) | Freshwater lake microbial communities from Lake Michigan, USA - Fa13.BD.MLB.SN - reassembly | ecosystem: Environmental > Aquatic > Freshwater > Lake | place: Lake Michigan, USA... | reverse complement strand
GTTTGCGCCCCGTGAAATCCGTCAATGACACATCCGGGTCATCCGGGTTAGACAGACCCGCGCCAAATGCCAACACGCCATCACCTTGGCAGGTGGCTTGGAGTTGGTAAGCGTTCAAAGAGAGGGCCGCCAGACGAACCATCATGCGCTCGTCCGTCTCGCTGGGGTGTCGGGCCAAAGTTAAAGCGTGGTCAGCGTAATAAGCGTGGTCTATGTCTGCGATCTGCAGTTGCGCTTTGAATACAGTGGATTTGAGTGCCATGACGAATCATAGTCGTCAGCACTTGAGACAAAAAAATCAGGCTTTGACTGCGCGAAAACCTGAGTAAAGACGAGAAACCGGCCGGCTTTTTTGTTCAGCCTCTTGTGCCAGTTGGGCGCGAATGCGTTCAAACGTGTTTCGAACAGGGCTGTGTTCGGACGGAACATACTGGTAGCGGTGGTCAATTTCAGAGGCTTGTCGATCGGCGCTGATTTGGGTGGACTTGTTCATTCAAGGTTCCGTTAACAATCTTGTTCTGGATAACGGACAAGCAACTGTCTTGGATGACAAACTGCCTGAAAAAAAGCGATCTGAATGAAAAAGAACAGTTTAGTATGTATTTGAAGAATGGCTGCTCATTCGGTTGCAAGGGAATCGGTTGGCGATGACATGGCTTCAGAGCCCGTCTTTTGAGCCAACTTTCCCGAAAACTTCCCGCCCCGTTCGATTTCTATGTTCAAGTAGTTCAGGTTTCCTGACACGCAGCCATGACGGTGAATCAATATATGCTCGTGGCAGACAATGGTTTCAGCGAGCTGTCCGCGCACATCGATCAAATGGGCTTCAACTTGTCCACTCACCTCCCCTTTGGGGCCAATTTTTATGTCAGCGGCTTTGATATCTCCCTTGACTGTGCCGTTGATGTTGGCAACGCCTGGCGCCTCAATGGTGCCGATAAACATCACGCCTTCACCTAAGATGAAAGCGTTCTCTGTGAAATTCATTTCAGCCATGCCATTCCTTTCGAGCAATCAGTAATTAATTCAGACTATTTATATTTTATACATCATATTTTGATACTCATAAAAAAATAAATTTGTCATTAATTTATTACTTTGTTTGACTCGAATAAACCACTGCCTTCGTGCATGAGACCTCAAGTGTGTGGATGATCTTCCGATCCCAACCATGTAAGACTTGCTTGCAACCCTTCGTCAATATTGATTTTTTTTGAAAACCCATGACCCATTTGAATAAATTTCTGGCATTGTCCATATTGATGACTGTCATCAATGTGCCGATGTACTTTTATTCAAAGTCTTTGGGCAAACCCCAAGCCCCCAGCAACACAGAGACCACAGTGCATGCGAACGTGCAGTCGCCTGGTGGCACTGGTCATGATGACGCTTCGCATGGGACAGCGCAACAAAGCCCCGCCATTGCACCCGAACCTTTGTTCAACGAACAGTTACTGGGAGACATGGCCAACGAAGAAAAGCCAGAACGGTTTCAGTCATTGGCCAATTTGTACAAACCGCCGCTGTTTGGCAAATGCAAAAAACTGTTCGAAAGATTTAACCGAAAGCGTTTTCCCGACAAACCGCACAAAGCTTTTGTTTACAGCTTTGATGGAGAGACTGCGTATTGCGCTGACGCTTACACAGACAAAGGCCAAGAAGCCGCTGAAGAAATTGTGATGAGAGATTGTGAAGAACACCATGCAGGCTCAGGTAAATACTCGCCGTGCCGAATTTATGCATCTGAATGAAAGACACAGGTAAGAACATGGATTGCGTAGCTTGCGGTAAACCCATTTCAATCACAGCCAAGTTTTGTGGCAAATGTGGTGCGCCCGTCAAACGCCCTGAGGCCAACTCGAGCGAGGCACCGGCGACAGAGCCAACCCCCGCCGCCGTCAGCGCCCCGGTGGAACAGGCGTCTGCGCCTGAAACCGCTGCCTCAATGCATGCTGCAGAAAGCGTCGACGATTTGGTGCTCACCATGGAGTTGCCCAAAGATGTGGACCATGCGTCCATGTTGAAAATCGATTTGAACCTGCCCAGCGAAAGCCATCACGAACCTGCGCAGGTTGCGGGCCTTGAAGCCACCGCTGCACCACCCGCCGTGCCACATGAAGCCCCGTCCCTGGTTGCATCAGCGCAAACCTTGGCCCATTGGCATGCAGACCAATCAGACATCAAGCAGATGCTTGAAAAACAATCGCACTTGCTCGACTTCATTTCATTGGCCTCGCAACAACAAGCGCATGTGCAATCGCAACCCAGCCCGCTTGAGCCCTTGCTCAAAGAAGTCATTACGCAGCAATCCAACCTGTCAGCAAAACTGGATGTGATCCAAGAATCTGTTGCCAAACCGCAGACAGAAGTGACTGTGCGCATGCCCGAGGAATTCAAGCTGATGCTGGAAAAGCAAAAAATTGAATTGCTCAAAGCCTTCAGCCAAAACGTCGCGCAAAACACCGCCAACATTGAAACGGTGTACAAAGACACCGCCGCCAAAATTGAGTCTTTGCTGCAAGCCAACACGGCAACAGCGCAGGCGTTGGAAAAAAACATGGCGCCGATCACCCAAACGGTGACCGACATGAAAACCCGTCTGCAAGCGGTTTCCAAAAAAATCGATGATGCGTCTACCCAGTCCAAAAAAGCAGCAACGAGCAACTCCTCGGACGGTACAGAAGGCAGTGGCGGGTTCATACTGTTCATCATTGGCTTGCTGTGCGGACTAACCGTGGTGTTGAGCTCTTTGGCCATTTATAACTTTTTGAGCCACGAGGCTTCATCCACGTCTAAAACTGCGCATGATGACCCTGCTGCAGACCACGCAAAGAGCGTCGCTCACGAAGATCCTGCCCATTCTGCTGCCCCTGCTGCGCACGAACCCGCATCTCACGACAAGCCTGCTGCTGACGGCGGCAAAGCCAAGAGCCATTGACGTTGAAGAACAGCGAAAGCCTGACATGATTTGCACCAGCTGTTATTTCATCAACCCCAGCGAGAATGTGTTTTGCCAAAACTGTGGCGCACATTTGCCGCATGTGCAAAGCCACAAACCCAGCATATCGCCCTTGGTCTTGGCCAACACCTTAGACAACAGTTCTTTGCTGATTTCACGCGGCCCTTGGCAAATGCGCATGGATTTGATGACGCCTTTTTTATGGCTGGCCGTGTTGGTGTTTGTCTTTACTTTGAACAACACTTACGGGCTGGGCATTTTGGCGGTGGGCTTGGCGTTTGCTTTGTACAAATCGCACGACACGCGACAAATCATTCAGCAAACCATCCCGGTTGAGCTGATCAACAAAACCATCATTGCCTACGGCCCGGCCAACACCACCAGCCGTTTTTCTCTGCCAACGGGCGTGTTGTATTTGTTGTCAGATGGTTTGTATTTCAAATCGTTTGACAGCAACGAAGAAATTTCATTCATACACATCGAAATTTCATTCACAGACACAGCTGTTCGCAAAGGCGGTATCTCATTCTTTCCTCACTGGCATGAAATTGAGATGAACAATGGCATGAACGAGCGCTTCACTTTCACCGTGCAAAACGGTGGTGAATGGATGCTGTTGATGAAAGTATTGCGCAGCGAATTGTCAAAACGCTGAACGCCAACGGCCTCACACTTTGAAGAGCGCTTCCATTTCTCGCCGGATTTTGTAAGCAGGAAGCTGTGTGTCCATGGCGACATCGTCCCAGCACAAGGACTGGCCTTTTTTGACATCACGCACCAATTTGACTTGGTGCGCCAAACCCAATGGCAAGCCACCCATGCGTGAAGACGTGCTGGCTGGGAGCAACTTGCCCCACACGGTGTAGCCGCCCTCGCCGTCGAGCATTTCACCCGCCTTGAGGTCACGTTTGGCTGTCGCCACCACATCCGCATGCCAGCCTTGCGCCACCCCAGTGGCTTCACCTCGCAAAGCGACACTCGCCACCGACATGCCCACTTCCAAACCAATCAAATGCCAACGCTTGTAAAGCGTGAAATAGCGGCCTGAAGGGTCGGTATGTGCGTTGTATTCTTCAAAACAGTGCTTGATGTAATCGGTCTCGGCTTCGACCGTGACCCAAACACCCATGCGGATGTCATAGGGAATGACACGGCCATCGGCTTCCAATGAAGAAATCACTTCAACCATGCCTTTTCGCTCGAGCACGCCACCTTCACTTTTCGGGCGCGTGACGTAAGGGATGTCCTCGACACTGGCAGGTGGATACAGCAAGCCGTTCGAGGGCACATGCAAACCCGTGGCATTGGCCACTGCGGTGCATTCGATCGAGGGTTTAGAGCCATCCAAAAAACTGTTGAACATTTTGGGATTCAAACCACCGCGGCTGGCTTGTTCGGGTGTGAGCCCGTAATTGCCCCAGACTGTCTCCGGCGTCGATTCGCTGAAATGGGGTAACCATTTGTGTCCGCGTCCTGCCGCCGTCACTGGAAAACCGCAGGTTCTGGCCCAATCCACCAAATCACAAATCAAAGCGGGTTGGTCACCGAAAGCCATTGAATAAACGAGTCCGGCATCGGCCGCTTTTTGGGCCAACAAGGGACCGCAAAACGCATCCGCTTCCACCGTCACATTGACCACGTGCTTGCCGTGTGCAAACGCAGCCAAGCAATGTTCCACCGCCGCAATCGGGTTACCTGTGCATTCCACCACGACATCCACCAGGGGGTGCGCCACCAGCATTTGCCAATCTTGCGTCAAAAAAGTCAGCCCCTGCTTGAATGCATGATCCAAGTCGCTTGCGCTGTATTGATGTGCGGGCCAACCCACGCGGTTCAAATTGGCGCGTGCATTGTCGATGGACAAATCGGCGATGCCCACCAGATGCACACCAGGGGTACGTGGTACTTGTGACAAGTACATGGCGCCAAATTTACCGGCGCCAATCAACGCCACACGAACAGGTTTTTGCTGTGCAGCGCGCTGCTGCAACTGAAGATACAAACTCATGCGGCTTTTTGCGTTTGGTCAAAAGGTACATCAGTGGTTACCAGTGCACTGGCAGGCAAGCCTTTGGCCCAAGGCAAATCCACGGGGTAATCGCGCGTGAGGCAGTCGTCTGGCAAACATTCAATCGGGGTGAAGTCGCGGTGCGCGATGAATTCTGGGCGCTTGTGTCTGCGAATGTGGTTGGAGACTGCACACAAACTCAAATACACACTGACACGGTTCCAAGGAGACAAGTTGCTGGCAGAGGCATGCACCAAACAACTGTGAAACAAAATCATGGAACCTGCTGGACCTGTGGGGCTGACGATGCCGCCCTTTTTTCCGCCGGCTCGCTCGACCAGCTGTGAAATCAAATCGTTGTCAACCGTCCAAAGCGGGTAACTGGTGGTGGTCAAGTCATGCTTGGCATCGATCACCCCTTTTTTGTGACTGCCAGGAATGAACATCAAAGGACCATTGAACTCATTCACATCGTCTAGAAATATCGCGACATTCATGGCGCGTTCAGTGGGCATCATGTCGTCATTCAACCAAGTGCCGTAGTCTTGGTGCCACTGCCATACATCGCCTTCAAACGCCATTTTTCCGTTGATCTTGAATTGGTGCATGTAGAGTTTTTCACCAAACAAATCTTCCACCGGGTTGATCATGCGCGGGTGACGCGCCAGTTTGGCAAACGGTTCTGAATAAAGGTGGGCAGCAAAGTTGGTTCTCACCGCGTCTTTGCCTTTTTCTCTGACGTTGAAGGCTTCACGTCGGTTGTACAAATGGGGTACCTCTTGAACCAGCGTTTGGGTTTCTTCTGGCGTGAACAAACCTGGAAAAAACAAAAAGCCTTCGCGGTCAAATTCGGCGTGCTGCTCGGGTGTGAGTTTCATGGGAAACGGGCTCCGTTGGGTATGTCAGGATTGATTGTCATTTGAACCAGCATTGGTATGACGTACGCAACCGCAGATTATCTGCATAATATGAATTCAGAATTCACCTCCCCGGAAATTAGCCCGCATGAAAAAAATCCATTGCATTCTTGTTGCATTTTGTTTTCAATTTTTTCAAGTCACTGCAGCAGACATCTCTGGTCCTGCCGAGGCTGGTTCCGATCTGGCCACAGCCAAAAGTCAGATCGATAAAAAAGAATGGTCTGCCGCGGTCAGCACATTGGAAAAATTTGTCAAAGCCAACCCCAACAATGCCGACGGGTACAACCTGTTGGGCTACAGCTTGCGCCATGCCAAGCGTTACCCCGAAGCCATTTTCAACTACAAAGAAGCACTGCGCATCGACCCGCAGCACCGCGGTGCGCACGAATACCTCGGCGTCGCTTATGTGCAAAACAAGGAGTTGCCCAAAGCCAAAGAACTGTTGGTGTCATTAGAAAAGATTTGTGGTCAGCAATGCGAGGAATACCAAGACCTGAAAAAAACCATCGCAAAAGCAGAGAAGAAATGATTCAATGCTTTCGCCTGTCTGCGTCACCAACGACTAGCTCCACTCCCACCAAGGTTTTTTTCGCCAAGTCGTGCACTTGTATGTCATCTCGGCGGGTTCTTTTTTATCCAATCGCGTCACCAAAGTGAGCGTGTTTTTCGAGAAATCAAAACCTGAAACCACTGAGCGCGCGAATTCGTCGGTGGCGTTTGAAAGCAACAACACATCATGCCGTGTGATGGTCAACTCTGCCTGTTCCGCATTCATCTTTGCCTGATATGACAGCTGCGATTTGGTGCCTGTGGCATTGTTCACAGTCCAAGAGGTGTTCGTCACTTTGCCAAACATGCCGCAATGCATCACATCCGCAGCCCATGAAACACACACTCGGTCTTGGCTGACCATGACGGTGTAGTGGCGAATAAATCCGTCATACTGCTGAGGGTTTTGGGCTTCACAAAAATACGACGCCTCACCGCTCAGTGTGCACGCCTGTAAGCAAACCAAGGCGATCACACCGAGACACTTGGTCATGACTCAGAACCAATCGTTGGCACAACGTCCAATGAACGAGGTGTTTTCTTCCAGAGACCCGACCTTGCCTTCCACACTGCCCAAACCAGACGACTGCATGTCAATTCTCAACTCTTGGATGGCTTGGTCGTACACAAACGCATACCGTGTTTTGGCGATGCCTTGCGTGTTGAAATGGCCCTTCACACCCGTTGCGGTTGACTCGGCGGTGTGGCTGGTCTGATTCAATTCTTTGTAAAGGGGAAAGCGTTGACCATCAACCCACACCTGCGAAGGACTGAACTGTATACGGTGCGATAAAGCGACCGACTCCTCATTGAGCAGGGTGGGCGATTTGTCTGAGCCCTGCGGCGTCCATTTCCTCTCCAATTGCCCTACCCCATGACATATTTGAGACGGATACAACAAGCCGCGACCAAACATCACGGCCGGCAAACTGCAAAGTGCAATCAACAACCACAGAACACGCCAGTCCACACTGCCATCTGCCAACACCGCCTCGCTGGCGGTCTCATGGGATATGACAGCAGCAGCCACAGACCCAGTCGCAACAGTTTGGGTTACTGTCCTTTGGATGGCTTCGGTTTCGTGAACGGCAGTTTCGTGAACGGCAGTTTCGTGGGCTGTCTTTTCCGTTGCTGAAGGCGCATGGGCAATTGTTTCAGTGGCAGCCGCTTCAGCAACGCAATACCCATCGACAGCTATTTCAGTAACGGAAGAGTCAGTGACTGCCGTTTTCATGCTTGACAGCGTTCGTGCATCCGATGACGCTTCAGACAGCCCCTCGTCCTTCAGGGCCCAAGCATCATCCGAATGTATCGATTGGGTTAAGTTGGACAGCATCATCGACTCAGAGGGAGTGGGCAGCGGTTCATCTGCCAAAGGCTGAAGATTTTTTTCAAATGCTGGCAGCACCAACGTATTCGCTGCTTGGACCAAACTGGTTGACGGTTTCTGCTTCAATTGGTTGTTCGCAGGCAAACGGGTTTCAAGCACCAACGATGCGAAACCTGATACGGCTGTTTTTGGCGTTTGAGAAGGAGAAAGCTTGTCCAGATGGGTATGAACCTTGTCAATCTGGGTTTGCAGCGCTTGAACCGATTTCGGGTCCACCATCTTCAAGAGGGCGGCTTGGACAAGGGTGGTACCTGGCTTGTTTGGCTCTTGCAGTGTGACTTGTGGGGTGTGGGTTGCAGACCGGTCTTGCGTTTGACCCGCATGCTTGCCTTGAGGAACAGACAAGGGTTGAGACGGCAAAACATGTCGGCTCGGGACCAGCGCAGCATCCGGCGCCGCTTGTTTGTTTGCCAATTCAGCCACTGGCTTGATTTGCTGAACATTCGCCGCCTCTGAAGCACTGGCCAACCTCTGCTTGTTGTCTTTCAAAGCTTCATCGTTTGCTTGCTGAATATTCGCTGCCTCTGCCGCACTGGCCAACTTCTGCTTGTTGTCTTTCAAAGCTTCATCGTTAGCTTGCTGAATATTCGCCACCTGTGCAGCACTGGCCAACTTCTGCTTGTTGTCTTTCAAAGTATCGTCGCTTGTTTGCTGAATATTCGCGACGATGCCCACTTCAGAAACGTTTGCTTGGTTGGAGTTGATTCCTTTGACGTCCACTTTTTGGACATTCTCTTTGGCAACGCCTTCTTTCACCGCCTGCAAATTTTCGGTCTTGCCTGAAGCGTCTGAAAAATTGGGCGCAGACTGATTCACCGCATTTTTCTGAACTTTTTCAACATCTGACTGGCCAGCAAACCCTTCATTGGCTTGTTTGATGTTGTCTTGCATGGTGCGGTGAACCACTGCACTCAATTGCTTTTGATCTACCTCGCTGACCCATTCACCTTCAGACTTTGCCGCACCAGTTGCCGCCCCCGTTGTTTCAGCATTCGCATTTTTTTGACGCCGAACCTTGAAGGTTCCCGTGTCCCCCTGCTTGTTTTTGGCCGATATGCGCGAATGAAACGCGGTGGGAATGCTGTCAGTGTCAAACGGCTTGATGTTTTTGATTTTGATCGTGTCGTGGTAGGTTTTGAATACTTGCACGCTGACGGAAAAGGCAGTCAACATGGTTTGAAATAAATTGTCTTCAATCACATCCACTTTGCCGTCAGACATCATCGAATCGCAGACATTGGACAAAATCATGATCTTCTGATCTTGCGTCAACAGCGGTGCAGCCTGCCTGAGGAATGCATGCATTTTGATTGAGCGCACGGTTTTCATGGCGACCGCCTGCAAACCTTCAAACTCGCCAAGCACCACCTGCAATTGACCGATTTCTTCGTCAGCGATGTTGCCGTCGGCTGCCATCATGTAGAGAAGGCAACAGGCCAACGTCAAATGCGCTGATTGATCGGTAAGGGTCAAACTCTTTTCAGTAAATTTTCCCAACAAGGATTTGTTATTTTTGACCTTTAAATTATTGAAGTGGGTTTTAAAGCCCATTTCACTGACCCCATATGCATCAGACATTTTCCGAAACAAATTCAGTTCATGCTCATCCGCCACTCCATCCGACAGCAAGCAATCACACAAATTGGTCAATATGCACCAGTGGTCAGCTTGATTCAACACACCGCTGGTGTCTTTTAAAAATTGCTCTACCGAATTCTCTTCTGCATAAATAAACGAGATATCCAACAACTCATTATGGTTGCCGACCACCGCTTGCAGTTGGCTTGACTCATGGTCATCAATTTCACCATCAGCGGTCAACATGTAAATCAGTGACACCGCCAATGCCATGAATGGCGTGATTTGAAAATCATCCCGCTCCAACCCAGAAACTGGCGCAAGCGTCTGAGTGTCAGGCGAGGCAGTTTGGCGGTTTGTCATGTCATGTGTTTTAAGGGCGAACAGCTTGCGATCACCCCACATAACTGGCAATTACTCATGAATGCTCATGGGTTTCTGTCCAAAGAAACCGCTATCATCAAAAAAACCATTCCTTCACAAGGAATATGATTGTTATATAAAAAATTTTTATCTGTTTGCGTTGTCATTTTCAGTGCATTTTTCATGCAAATGACAGCCATGGCAGCGCCTTTTAGCCAAAGCTACCTTCTAGATCCCTCAGACCAATGGACTTTGAACGAAGCAAGCCAAAAGACCTTTCGCACTTACAAAGACAACTTGCATTTGGGATTCATAGATGGTTCAGTGTGGATCAAGATAGAAATAGACAAAACCCAAAACATCAACCGCACGCAAAAAGTCAATGAAGACCATGTATTGATCCTGAGCCCATTCGTGCTTGAAAACATCACAGTGCATGAGCAGTTTGAACAAACCTGGAAAACGCAAAGCGGCGGAAGCCTGGCCAATTTGGATGCCCGAATCTGCCCGTATGGAATGCATTGCTTCATTTTGTCAAATGAAAATCGCTCTGCCAACAAAGTGATATTTGTCAAGATCAAACACACAGGTTATTTGACACTCAAATCAGAAATCACCTCTATTTCTGCATTGGCAACGATCACAGCGGTCTATACAGAAAGCATCACGTTTGCACAATCCATTGCGCTCAGCCTGTTCTTCATTTCACTGGTGCTGCTGCTGATTGACCGCTCAATGTTCATTTTGGTCTACAGCGTGATGCAATTGAGCATCTTCGCTTACATCGTGTTTGCCTCTGGAAAAATGTATTTGTTTTTCCCCTCCATACCCACTGAGAGCTTCAGCCACCTCAACTACCAATTTGTCAGTATCAGAATTTTTTTGATCGTCTTGCTGGGATATGCATTGACCAAAAATTACGGGGCAAACCGCACTTATAGGCGGTGGATTCTTTTGCTGCTGGTTTCCAGTATTTGCTCATTTTTATTGATTGCTTTTGACCAAATGCGCTTGGGGATTTATTTGTATGTGATCACCATTGCACTGAACTTGCCCGTCCAGTTTTACGGATTGAGCAAATCATCCCATGTTCCGCTGAACATACAACGGTTGCTCAAAGTGTCCTACTTTGTGTTTACCAGCGTGGTTATCTATGGGTACATCAACATATTCACGGGAAGTGAGATTTTGGCGGACCGTGGTGCTGAATTCATCTTTTTCACCAATTACCGTTTGAATGGATTGGCGTTTGGCGTGGTGGTTTTCTTGGTGTTGATCTTCAAGTACTACGATGAAAAAATCAAAAGCATTCTGCGAGAAAAAGATTTGCAAATTGATGTTGAAACTTCGCGGATCAGCCATGAGAAACTCAAAGAGCGACAAACCTTGATCGACATATTGACGCATGAGTTGAAGAATCCGCTGACCACGTTGCGCTTTGCGACTTACTCATTGAACCAAAAACTGGCGTCTGACGCCGAAAGTCAATCTCGAACACACCGTATCAACGCCACGCTTGACAGAATGGACCAGTTGATCACCCAAGTGGCCAATTCCAACAAAATTGACCGGTTCCAAATTGAGCAATTGCCAACCCATGTCAATGCCAAAAGCTTGATCATGCAAACCATCGAAGATTTGCTGCCATCGGATGTGCCCATGGACCGCCAATTCCGCCTGACATTGCCTCAGGACATGGATTTTTACGGCAACCCTCAAATGTTGCTGTTGATCATCGAAAACATGGTTTCGAATGCGCTGAAATATTCCCTACCTGAGAGCTTGATTCACATTCATGGGTACCAAGACCAGGACGCCGTGTCGTTGACGGTGTCAAACCAATTTCCAGAGAACGCCAAACCAGACCCGGATAAGTTGTTTCAACGGTACTACAGGCATGATGCCTTTCAGCCTTTGCCCGGCATGGGCATTGGCCTGTCTTTGATCAAAGATGCAGCCAACAAAATTGGCTCACAAATTTCTTTCACTTTGGAAGATCACCTCATCACTTTCACCTTAAGGGTGCCTTTATGCACACCATGATTCATCCCCCAGTGCCCACCGCAAGTTCACAATATGTGGTGGCCATCGTTGAAGACGATGTTTTGCTGAGACAGGAAATTGTGTCTCACCTCAAAGCCAACCAGTTTGAAACGCACGGTGTGTCAAGTGCCGCGGCCTTGGATGATTTGGTGACCCTTCGACCGATTGACATCTACATCATCGATTTGAATTTGCCAGGCGAGTCCGGCATCAGTTTGTGCAAACGTTTGCGTGAACGCATGCCAAATGTGGGCATCGTGATCATGACCGCGCGCGTGGCATTGCATGACCGATTGACAGGCTACAGCCACGGCGGTGCGGATTTTTACCTCACCAAACCGGTCTCACCAGAAGAATTGACCATGGTGGTTCAAAACCTGGGCAAGCGCGTCAAAAAGTTGAACAATGCAAACGATTGGCTGCTGAGCTTGCGCGACCGAACGCTTCAATCCCCCAACCTCACCGAGAAAATCCGTCTGACCAACCGAGAAAAAATACTGCTGGTGGCTTTGAGCCAAGCAAATGAATTCACCTTGGAGTCCGGTGTGCTGTGTGACTTGTTTTCAGCGGAAGAGTCCGATGATGGCATGAGCAAACATGCGCTGGAAGAATTGATTGCACGCTTCAGAAAAAAAATCAAAGGGATTGATGCCGACAGCTCAGAGCCTGCCATCAAATCCGTCTGGGGCGTGGGTTACCAGCTGTGCATTCCCATCAGTTTGATTTACTGACGTTTGTGCAAGCTCAGGGCCTCTGCCCCAGCGCCTGCTTGAGCGGCAAAGCGGTTTTATAGCGCACCTGTTTCAACGCAAAACTGCTGCGGATTTTTTCCACGCCGGGGATGGGCGTGAGTTGCTCCAAAATGAATTTTTCCAGTGCGCTCATGTCTGCGATGGCCACCCGTATCAAATAATCTGAATCGCCTGTCATCAAGTAACACTCCATGACTTCATCGTGCTCGGCGATGCGTTGCTCAAACTCAGCCAACGCAGCTTTCGATTGCTCTTTCAAACTGACAGAGATAAACACATTCAAGCCCAGCCCCAATGACTGAGGATGCGTGAGCGCCACATAGCGCTCGATCACCCCTGTGGCCTCTAAGGCCTTGACCCGACTCAAGCAAGGAGACGGCGACAAATGCACCCGCTTTGCCAACTCCACATTGGTCAAGGAAGCATCCTCTTGCAACTGCGACAAAATTTTGTAATCCACCGCATCCAAAAGCATAAATCACCTCAAAATAATGTATTTGCAATATTTTATGTCGCTTTACGGCAAATTCTAGACACAAATAAATAGCCTATTTTGAGTGATTTTTTCTATAGTCACAGCCAGTCCAACCGAAGGAAATTGCGTCCGCCATGCTTCAAAAAACCGCCGACATCGACCCTGTAGAAACCGCCGAATGGCGTGATGCATTTGCCAATGTGGTGCAACTTCACGGCCCTGAACGCGCTCGCTATTTGCTAGACCAGCTCGTGGCGCTTGCGCACCAGCAACACATCGAATGGTCACCCGAACTGGTCACGCCTTATGTCAACACGGTTGCCGTGCAATCGCAACAACCTTACCCGGGCGATTTGGCGATTGAAGAAAAACTGGCTTCGTTGATGCGCTGGAATGCGTTGGCCATGGTGGCACGTGCCAACAGCGCCTATGGTGAACTGGGCGGACACATTGCCAGCTACGCCAGCGCCGCCGATTTGTTTGAGGTGGGCTACAACCATTTTTTTCATGCGCGCGATGCGCAGCACCAAGGCGATTTGGTGTTTTTCCAACCGCACAGCGCGCCCGGGGTGTATGCCCGCGCTTACCTGGAAGGACGTTTGACTGAAGCCGATTTATCGCACTACCGCCAAGAATTGAAAGCCCCCCGCGAAGGCGCTCGCGGCTTGTCGAGTTACCCACACCCTTGGTTGATGCCTGATTTTTGGCAATTTCCAACCGGCTCGATGGGCTTGGGCCCGATCAGCGCCATCTACCATGCACGGTTCATGCGCTATTTGACGCACCGTGGTGTGCTCAACTGCGAAGGGCGCAAAGTGTGGGGCGTGTTCGGTGATGGCGAAATGGACGAACCCGAGAGCATGAGCGCCTTGACCCTCGCCTCGCGTGAACGGCTCGACAACCTGGTCTGGGTGGTCAATTGCAATTTGCAACGCCTCGACGGGCCCGTTCGTGGCAACGGTCGCATCATCGATGAACTCGAAAAATTGTTTCGAGGCGCCGGTTGGAATGTCATCAAATTGATTTGGGGCAGCGACTGGGACGGCTTGTTCGCACGCGACACTGACAATGCCTTGGTCAAAGCATTTGCCAACACCGTGGATGGCCAAATGCAAACCTTTGCCGCCAAAGATGGGCGCTTCAATCGGGAAACCTTTTTTGGCCAAAACCCTGCATTGGCGCAACTCGCCCAAGGCTTGACCGATGAACAAATTGACCGGCTCAAACGTGGCGGGCATGACCTGGTGAAAATCCACGCCGCCTACGCCGCAGCGGCAGCGCACAAAGGTCAACCCACCGTGATCTTGGCCCACACCAAAAAAGGCTACGGCATGGGCCAAGCCGGTCAAGGCAAGATGACCACGCACAGCCAGAAAAAGTTGGATGAGTCGGCTCTGCTGGCGTTTCGCAATCGATTCAACTTGCCTCTGTCAGACGAGCAAGCCACCCAATTGGCGTTTTTCAAACCGGATGCTGAATCGCCCGAAATGCAATATTTGCATGCCAAACGCAAGGCACTGGGCGGCTATTTGCCTCAGCGACACACCGACTGCGGCTTACTCAGCGTACCCGCATTGGACAGCTATGCCAACTTTGCGTTGAACGCCGACGGCAAGGACATGTCCACCACCATGGCATTCGTCAGATTGCTTGGTCAATTGTTGAAAGACCCCGTGTTGGGCCCGCGTGTGGTCCCCATCGTGGCAGACGAAGCGCGAACCTTTGGCATGGCCAACCTGTTCAAACAGGTCGGCATTTATTCCAGCGTGGGGCAGCAATACGAGCCCGAGGACATCGGCTCCGTGCTGAGTTACCGCGAAGCCATGGACGGGCAAATATTGGAAGAAGGCATCAGCGAAGCCGGTGCCATCGCCAGCTGGACCGCTGCAGCCACCAGCTACAGCGTGCATGGGTTGGCCATGCTGCCTTTTTACATTTACTACTCCATGTTTGGTTTTCAGCGTGTGGGCGACGCGATCTGGGCTGCTGCTGATCAACGCGCCCGAGGATTTTTGTTGGGCGCCACCTCTGGCAGAACCACACTCGGCGGTGAAGGCTTGCAACACCAAGACGGCAGCAGCCATTTGATTGCCGCGACCATCCCGAATTGCAAAGCCTACGACCCGGCGTTTGCCGGTGAAATGGCCGTCATCATCGACCGTGGCATGCGCGACATGTTGATCGATCAGCAAGACGTGTTTTATTACGTGACACTGATGAACGAAAACTACGCGCAACCTGACCTGCCGCCGAATGTGCAGGACCAGTTGCTCAAAGGCGGCTATTTGTTTGCCGCGCCGCCCACATCATTGGGACCGCGTGCGCCACAAGTCAGTTTGCTGGGTTCGGGGGCGATTTTGTGTGAAGTGATCAAAGCCGCAGAGATGCTGGCCGAACAAGGCATTGCCGCAGAAGTGTTCAGCATCACCAGTTGGAGTGAACTGGCCAGAGACGGTCTGCGTGCCGAGCAATCCGCCATGGCCCACGGCATTCCAGCTGCGCCGTTTGTCAGCAATTTGCTGTCAAAGCACACAGGGCCAGTGATTGCAGCCACTGACTATGTTCGTGCAGTGCCAGAAAGCATCCGGGCATATTTGCCGCCGAACCGTCGTTATGTGACTTTGGGAACAGATGGCTTTGGCAGAAGCGACACGCGCCAAGAACTTCGGTCGTTTTTCCAAGTGGATGCGGCCAGCATCGTCAAGGCGGCCATGTACGCTTTGGGAAAAACGACAGCTTCAGCATGACGAACCCTGAACTGACCGACACACCATCAAGTGTGCGATTTTTCAAACTGGTGCATGTAGTCTCGTAAACGCTCCACACTGGACAAGGGCATGGCGTTGTAAATGGAAGCGCGCATCCCGCCAGCTGAACGGTGGCCTCTCAATTGCACCATGCCTTGTGCTTCTGCGCCTTGCAAGAAGCTGGCATTGAGCGATTCGTTCTTCAAAAAGAAAGTGACGTTCATGCGGGATCGGTCGTCTCGGTGAACCCGGTTAAAGAACAAGCGACTGTGGTCCAAGTAGTCATACAGCACTTGGGCTTTGCGTTGGTTGTGTGTTTGCATGGCCTCTAAGCCACCCAGCGTTTGGATATGTTGCAACACCAAACCCATGATGTAGATGGCATAGGTAGGTGGGGTGTTGTACATCGAGGTCTGCTCATCTTGTAACTGGTAGTTGAACGCTGATGGGGTGATGGGCAAGGCATGACCGAACAAATCCCGTCGAACAATGACCAAGGTCACGCCAGAGGGACCCATGTTTTTTTGTGCACCGGCGTATACCAAGCCGTAACGCTGGATGTCGATGGGCGCAGACAGGATGTTGGACGACATGTCGGCCACGAGTGGAATCTGGCCGGTGTCAGGTGTCCAATGGCATTCCACCCCACCGATGGTTTCGTTGCTGCACATGTGCACATAAGCGGCGTTGGCAGACAAATGCCATTCGCTTTGACGCGGCATCGACAAAAAACCACTGCCGCTGCTGCTGGCGGCGACATTCACTTGGCCGTACTTGCTCGCTTCCTTCATGGATTTGTCTGACCAGACACCGCTGACCACATAGTCCGCTGCGCCCGTTGCACCCATCAGGTTCATGGGCAGGATGGCGTTTTGGGCAATCGCCCCGCCTTGCATGAACAGCACCGCATAGTTGTCTGGGATGCCCAACAACTGACGAACCAAGGTTTGTGTGTTTGAAAGTATCTCGGTGAATTCAGGTCCACGGTGGCTCATTTCCATGACCGACATGCCACTGCCCCGCCAGTCCAACATGTCTGTGGCGGCTTGTCGCAACACCTGTTCTGGCAGCATGGCCGGGCCGGAACTGAAATTGATCACACGTGTCATGAAAAACGACTTTCAAAAAATGAATTAAGTATATGGAATTAAAGACTTTATTTCGAAAAATAGGCATAATGAACCGAACCTGTTCCTGAAACAACACCCACTGACATGAATTGCTTCAACGTGTGTATTTGGCTGGCGGCCACCAGTTTGCTTGGCGCATGCGCCAGTCAATCGTCCCAAGCCATCGCCAAACTTGACACAGACAGCGCCGAATTCCATTCGGTCCCATGTCAAAACGCCCGGCACAACGCTTGGCTGTATGACGAGGCGCAAAAGAACAAATTGTGGGCAGGCCCATCTGTGGTTTTTCTCGCTGGCCCGATCGCTGTCATTCCTGTTTTGGCCAGCAACATTGGCCTCAACACCGCTGACCATATCCAAGCCAATGACATATCGGCCCAATGCGGCGGCAAGCCTTTGACCCAACAAGCGTTGAACCAAAACATCGCGGTCGATGCCACCATTTCCGTGGTGGTCGGCGGCATGGCACCGGCGGTGGCGCCCAAAATCACCGCTCCCTGACACGGCATTTTTTAATCGGTCAAATCGATTTTTTCATGCGCCGCGATTCGCTCCAGCGCTTGCTCGAACAAGGCCCTGGCCGAGCCAGACACCGCTGTCAAATAACTGTGCAAACGCGCATCTTCGGTGGACCTGCTCAAGCAGTCCTGGCTGTAGGCTTCAAAACTGTTGAGCATGCCAATCAGGTCTGCCACATGGCGAGGGCACTCGCATAAAACATTGGTGGATATGCCTGACACGCGTTGCAACACGCGGTCGCTGTACTTGCGGGACGGAATGATGCCCGTGCCGCTGGTCGCAGGCAGATTCCAACTGTTGTCCACGTACGCAATCGATTGGATGATGTCGCTCAGTTCGACATCTGACACCGGCTCTCGGCGAGCAATCACACCTGCCGAATGCAAATACTGCAAGACCGCAACCGTGGCGAAGTGATAGATCAAAACGCAGCGCCTGACGCCAAATTGCTGTCGCAAGCGCTGTAAGTCTTGCTGTATCGATACTTGGACCGAACCCATTTGCACCAGCAAAATATCGGGCGTGGCTTTGATGGGACCGGACAATGCTTGCTTGATGTCAGCAAACACATGGTCAACTTTGAGCGTGGTTTGCGGGCCAAATACCTGGGCAAATTTCTCGGTTTCAATCCGGCTTGCCAAGGGAAAACCCACCACTGCCAATGAGATAGAGGCCGGTATGGAGGCCTTGTCGTTTTGCATGGACTTCGCCGCGCGGTGGTCGTTCAACATGGACTGCAATTGAGCCACTGGCAAACTGCCCATCGTGCTGATCGCATGGCCGTGTTGCGTCAGGGTCTTGAGCAAGGTCAATTTCAAGACATCATGGTCGCTGTACAACCGTTGCCCGCCCTCTGTTTTGGGCGGCGCAACCACGCCGTACCGGCGCTCCCACACACGCAAGGTGGCCACAGGCACCCCACACAAATTGGCCACGGCACCAATGCGGTGGATCGGATTGAACGCAGGGTCGGTCGCAGTGATGTGTTCCATGAAACTTGGCTTGTTTAGGTTTTGAACAGTTATTCTAGCGAAAATATGGGTTTAAACCTGATTTATCTCGAACTAATCCCCTTGGTATCTATATTATTTGCTCTACAACTTGATACCAACCCTTTCAAGCTTCAACACCAACGGGAGATACCGATGTTTTCAAGCCTGACCAGAAATGCCGTGAACACCGTGTTGTTGGTATGCAAAAACCAACACAATGGCCCTGTCACCACGCTGTCCATCAGCAAACGCTTGGGCTTGTCCATCTCTTACCTTGAAGCATTGCTGTCCAAATTGAAAAAATGCGGGTTTGTGGTGTCTTACCGCGGACCAGGCGGCGGCTATTGTTCAAATGGCAAACCGTCCGACCTCAAACTGATCGACATCATTCGTTCGTTTGACTTTGATGACACGAACAAAAACAGCGGCAAACTCAAGCCTCAGGAATTCGACAAAGACTTGATCAAATGGATGATGCAAGAGTTTTTGGAAAACCACCTCCAACACATGAACATCGAAGAAGTGATGATGCAAATGCCGGATGAAATTTGGGGCGCTGAGCCGCAAAAGCCCAGCTCTTCAGAACCCCGCAAGTTCAAGCCTTTGCAAATACACCGTCTGCCAAGCGGTCCCAACTCTGTGTTCAATCTGGCCTCGAGCATGGCGGCTTGATGACTGTGAAGCCATTCGCCGCAACCAATTCGTATGGCAGCTTTCGCCCACTCAGCTGAACCCTTTTGACCCCATTCATGCCCCCTTTTTTGCGCCGCATGATCGGGCTGCGCATCAAACATTTGACGGGCTCGACCAGTTCACCTGAGGCTTTTGCCCATCCTGCTGGCGACCCGGGTTTGCTGGGGCCAGATGCGCTGGCGTGGCGGGTACACGCCCATTTTGTCGGCATGATGGTGGGCGGACTGTCATCGCTGATGTTGCAAGCGCTGCATCCGCGCGCACTGGCCGCCGTCTGGGACCATTCGAACTTCAGAGACAACCTCAAAGGCCGCTTGGGTCGGACCGCTTTTTTCGTGGCAGTGACCACCTACGGCGCAAAAGCCGACGCACTGGCTGCGATTGAACGCGTTAACCGCATCCATGCACAGGTCACAGGCCACATGCCCGACGGCAGCCCCTACACCGCCAATGAACCCGAGTTATTGCGCTGGGTGCATCTGGGAGAAGTCAGCAGTTTTTTGAACGGCTACCAATGGTTGTCGAGCCAACCCTTGAACACATCAGAGGCGAATGCATACATCAGCGAGATGGCGTCGATTGGACAACGATTGGGGGCAGACCACTTGCCCACCGATCTGTTCTCTCATCAACAGGCACTGGCTGCATTTCAACCACGATTGCGTTTTGATGACAGAACGCGAGAGATATTGCATGTGATCGAAAATTACCCGGTGGACTTGTTTGACAAGCCCTTTATGAAATTGGTCATACAAGCCAGCTTTCATGTGCTGCCCGATTGGGCATTGGTGATGCTGGGCAAACCTGTCTCGAGCGAATGCGAAAAACTATGGGTTCGACAGGCTTTGCGCTTGGCTTCATCACCCGTGCAAGCGGCATTGGACATGGATGGGGTAGCAGCGCTTGCCAAACGCAGAGTCAATGCCATGGCGGCGATTTAAATCTCCATTCAGTCAGCTTGCATTGCATCAAGCCGACTGCGTCCACACTTGTTTGCAAGTCGGACATTTGATTTCCATGCGTTTGTACACATCGATTCGACATTTTTGTCCGCAACTCGGGCAACTGACAATCGCTTTGCCATTGCCAATTTGAGGTCGCTCAATTTCTTGATCGGTCAGCGTGATTGGCACACGCAAATCGTACATCTGGGTGGCTTTGAAGCTGACTTGGTAGGCAGGTCTGGGCAAATCAACTCTGGCGAAGTCTCCCGCTTGAACCCTCAGCGCAAACAGCTTGTCACCAATGTGGTTCTCGGCTGCATACCAACGACGCGAATTGGGCGGCTGGATCAACTGCAACAGGCTTGGGTCAACTGACGCACGGGCCGACTCATCCACCAAAAACCGAATGGACTCGAGTTGTTGTCGAACTTCATGCTCGGAGGCGCTTTTGTGGGTGTAATAGTAATAACCAAAATACACGCACGCTTTGAGTTCATTGCCGAACGAATACCACTTCAACACCAGCACCCGCAATGCGTCAATGAATTTTGCCAAGTCTGCGTTCACGCCAATCACCCGGTCGTTGACCATGGCCACCATCAGCAAATTGAGGGAACTGGTCAAACCGTTGCTTTGCCGTATGCCCTGGGGTTGGTTGAACATGTTTTTTTGTTCAATGCTGTGGTGCGCCACGGCAAGCGAGCGAAAATACTCTGGCAAAGCAGCGCTGACGTTGGGCAGCAACTTCAAAAAAGCTTCTTTGTCTCGGTTGCTAGAGCGGTATTTCTCGAACGGGTATTCCATACATCCCTGCCTAACTTGCGTTTAATTTGTCGATGATCAGTTGTTTAAGCTCAGTAAAGCTGTACCTGACCTCTTTGCCATCCAATTTATGAACATAGTGGTTGGTCCACCCATGCTGAATGGTCAATGCATTGCCAAATAACTCTTCGTACAAATGCATCATTTGAAATTCATCAATTTTGTTACTGGCCAAATGCGACAACACGGTGTCGTGTTTGTTCGCTGGCTTGGGTGGGGGTGAAGGCTGCGCCGGTGCGGGTTGGGGTATCGGCTCTTCTGCGCGCGGGTGCTTGTCGGTGAATTTTTTCCAGGCAGCGTCAAATTCTTTGCGTTTTCGCGCATGGCCCAACATGGCGTGCGCTTGGTTCAGCTCTGCCATGATTTCTGTGTAGAGCAATTTTTTTTCCGGATGCCGATCAGGATGGTATTTTTGAGCCAACGCTTTGTAGGCAGCTTTGATCACCTCGTTTTCAGCGGTGTGCAACAACCCCAAAACTTGATACCAATCCTTCATGCGTCAACCCGCCAAGGCGTGAAAACGGACTGATTTGACGTGGGCTTTTTCAAAATAGGCCTTCCAAAAATCCAACAACAACGGGTCCAGTGTGCGAGGGCTGTTGTTGACCAAATGCACCTCAACCTGCACTTGAGAGAAATCCACAAACAATTTGCTCGACGCGTAACTGGCGGCATAGGTCTCAAACGTCACAGGCTTGCCATACATGGTCAACGCCTTGCTGTTTTGCAGCATGTCTGACAGCACATACAACCGAACATCACCGTTGACTGGTTGCTTTTGAATGGAATTGAGGTTGACCAGTTGCAACATCTCCAAAATCGGCGACTCTTTGGCTGGTTGTGCATTCACCATGCCTTCGGTGACAGAGGACATGGGTTCAATGAAATGCTTGAGATACTGTTGCTTCAATGCCTTGAGGTTGGCTGTCAATTCACTTTGGTCCTGCCCGTCACCCGGGTTGCACAACTCAAACAAAGGCTTGGTGTTGGTTTGGAAATCATCACCCAGCACATAGACAGACAACCGATGACCAGGCGGCGTGTCATTCACCAATTTATTAATGAAGATGTCCAAGGAGGTCTTCTGTGCCAAGTTGAAAGGATCGGTGCGGTCAATCAACACCACGCGTTGACCGCTGGGGCCTTGTGCAGGACATAAAGTGACAGGGTCTAAGCCCGGTTTACGCTGAAGGTTCCACCAGACTGCGCTCGCCATGCCCGCCACCACCAGTGAAAAGAAAAACACACTGAAAAGTATGTTGTTTCTTGTTTTGCGTTTTTGCAGTTTGGTTTGACGCGCCATGGCACAAGCTTGCTCAGTGGTATTTCAAATGGTTCAAGCGAGAAATCGATTGCTCGTACAAGGCGTAGACTTTTTCACGCTGGGCATTGACATTGCTTTCATAGGTTTTGATGTCTTGTTCAATCGCTGTCAGCAATTGATTTTCTTTTTCGTTGTCCACACGTGGCAGGTTAACCGGGTTCAGGGCGGGCAAACTGTCAAAGTAACTCGGACGCAGACCATCTTCACGGGCAATTTCGTTTTCAATGCGAAATTTCCTGATCACGGCATACAGCACCACCTCGGTCTGGCTGATTTTGTCGGCACACTCTCGCAACAAGGCCTCTTTTTCAAGCAAGAGTTTTTTCAATGCCGCCGACAAATCATGCAAAGTCTTGAACCCTTGATTGATCAAGTCCAGTTTGTCTTGCTTGAGTTCTTCGAGTTCTTCTTTGACTTCTTCAAATTCAGCGTCAAATTCGTCGCGGGTTTGGTGGCAACGTCGAACCATGGCGCCATAACCCGGGTAAATGTCATCAATGGTCAGTCCATCAAAAATAGCCGCGATGGCAAAACCCAAGGAAATGGCCACCAAAAACCAAGACACCAAATCGTTCAAGCCAAAGAAATGCGTTTGCATGGCCTCCCACGCCTGCTGCGTCGGGTTGGTTGCACCGGCCATCAATTGCTCGCGGATATGACCGATGGACATGGCCACCATCAACATGAAGCATGCAGCGAACAAAACCGAAACAGCGCCAAACATTTTCCCTGCGACCGGCTTGCTCACGATCCACGGCACAGCAAATTTGCCCAAGAAAAAACATCCCAACACATTGATGCCCGCCAACAGCGCCGCATAAACAAACCCACCGATCAAACCAGAGCTCAGGCCTTCGGCAAAAAAATTGGCGTTCAACACGCCCTCGATGGCCACCAAAAAAACCAAGATGGAATAACGCAAGACCAAACCAGATGAGGTGGGGTAGTTGGCTTCCCGCTCCAAGCCGTTCTTCTTTTTGAATATTTCCAGTTCTTTGAAACGGACCATGGCGTTGTAAGCCAGTTTTTTCAACCAATCGCCTTGCTCGTCCATGAGTTTGCGGGTTTGCCTTTCAAACTCCGCATTCAACGCATCCGATTGCAAGGCTTTGTAATTGAGTTCCATGCCCACGACCTTGGACTGGATGCTTTCCAATTGGCGAACGTGATAACGCTGAATTTCTTCACGCATCAAATTCAAATGTTCGACCACTTCAATTTCTTTTTGGGTGGGCTTTTTTTCGTGAAAGGATGGCAGACCCATCGAAGCCAAGCGCTTGGCCTCTTTGACCATTTGGAATTTTTCAACGATGGAATCAATTTCCAAAGACAAGTTTTCCGACCTAGCAGGTTGCCTGGAAAACAATTGCTTCAACCACGCCATGACCCGCATGCCCATTACCTCAACCCATACATGTCAGTGTGACAAATTCGAACAAGACCGGTGGCCTGGTTCAAAGCATTGAATATTTATTCTTTTTCATTCTACTGAGTTTGTGGTTTTAACCACCCTCCAAATTCAATTCAAAAGTACACATCCCGCAAGTCACTGACCGCACTGAATGGGTGCAATACAACACAACTTGGTGCATGCCATGCCGCTCAGAGCCACAGTGGAGGCCTGAATCAACAAACCCAGCCCGGCATGAAGCATGCTTTGACTCTGTGAAGCAGTTCAACACAGGATGGCAATGGGCAATCACATATTCAACGAAATGAGCGATGAAAGTGGCTTTGCCCGCCCGCATTACGAGACATTCGATCAGTGGCTCAAAGGCATTTCTCGCGAGACAGTGCAAGTCAAGCAAACCGAAGCGGATTTGATTTTCAGACGCACTGGCATCACTTTTTCGCTCAACGGTGACGAGGACGGCACAGAGCGGCTGATTCCGTCAGACCTGATTCCCCGCATCATCCATGGCAAAGAATGGGCGCACCTTGAAAAGGGCTTGGTTCAGCGTGTCAAAGCCATCAACATGTTTTTGCATGATGTCTACCATCAACAAAACATCCTCAAAGCCGGTTTGATTCCCTCGGAGCAAGTGCTGGCCAATGCGCAATTCATGCCCATGATGCTGGGACTGGATTTGCCGCATCAAATTTATGCGCACATTGCAGGTGTTGACATTGTTCGTCACTCTGACGGCGACTTTTATGTACTGGAAGACAACTTGCGTGTGCCCTCAGGCGTGTCTTACATGTTGAGCAATCGGCTGTTGATGATGCGCTTGTTTCCCGATTTGTTTCGACGCTATGCGGTCAGGCCAGTCGAGCACTACCCTGCGCTCTTGTTGCAAACATTGCGCTCAGCCAGTTGGGTAGACCAACCCACGGTGGTTTTGCACACGCCGGGACGTTTCAACAGCGCTTATTTTGAGCACGCATTTTTGGCCAAGCAAATGGGCATTGAATTGGTTGAAGGTTCAGACTTGTTTGTCAGGCAGGGGCATGTCTACATGCAAACCACCGAAGGCCCGCAACAAGTGGATGTGATTTACCGCCGTGTTGACGATATTTACATGGACCCACTGAGTTTCGAGCCCGGCTCCTTGATTGGCGTGCCTGGTCTGGCATCGGTTTACCGCCAAGGGAATGTGGTGATCGCCAATGCCTTGGGCACGGGCGTGGCAGACGATAAATCGATTTACCCGTACGTGCCAGACATGATTCGGTTTTATTTGGATGAATCCCCCATTCTCAACAATGTTCAAACTTGGCAATGTCGCAAACCGGATGAACTCTCTTATGTATTGGCCCATTTGTCGCAACTCGTGGTCAAGGAAGTGCATGGTGCGGGCGGTTATGGGATGTTGGTGGGACCGACTGCGAGCAAATCAGAAATTGACAGTTTTGCCAAGCGACTCAAAGCGCATCCGGACAATTACATTGCGCAGCCCACACTGAGTTTGTCGGCGTGTCCGATTTTTGTGGACCAAGGCATCGCGCCCAGACACATTGACCTGCGTCCTTTTGTATTGATGGGCAAGGACACTCGGATCGTGCCCGGCGGCTTGACCCGTGTGGCATTGCGCGAAGGCTCGTTGGTGGTGAACTCCTCCCAAGGTGGCGGCACCAAAGACACCTGGGTCTTGGAAGACGAGGAGACACTGTGATGTTGTCGCGTGTGGCCGCTCAACTCTATTGGTTATCCCGCTATTTGGAACGCGCTGAAAACATGGCGCGCATTTTGGAAGTCGGACAGTCATTCGCTTTGTTGTCATCGTCTGACAGCAGCCGCGCCGCGCCTGAGACGGTCAGCGAACCTTTGGTCATCACAGACACCTTGGCAGCGTTCGAGTCCACTGGCCGAGCCATGCGTTCAGACCAAGTCGCTCAATTTTTGGCTTGGGACCCTGACCATCCCTCCTCTATCTTCAACTGCATACAGTCGTGCCGCGAAAACGCTCGGTCTGTGCGAGGCGCCATGACCGTGGAGATGTGGGAATGCATCAACGACACTTGGCTCGAGCTACTGGCGCGCAAAAAGAAAAACAAAGGTCCCGAGCATCCTGTGGACTCCGGTTTTTTCGAATGGATCAAACAACGCTCGCATTTGTTCAGAGGCGTGACATTCGCCACCATTCAGCGCGACCAACCTTATCACTTCATTCGACTGGGCACTTACTTGGAACGGGCTGACAACACGGCGCGGATTTTGAGTGTGAAAACACAAATTGAACAAGCCGAAGGCAATGACTTGGTAGATGACTATTACCGTTTGGGTGCGGTGCTTCGCTCGGTCAGTGCGCTGGAGGCTTACCGCGACACCTACCGTGATGCCATCGACGCTGACCGCGTGTCTGAATTGTTGATCTTCAACCCCAGAGTTCCCCGCTCGCTGCATTTTTGTTTAGATGAAACCGCGTACATCTTGAATCAATTGCCACAGCAAACTGGCCGTGAGGCTCGCAAACGTTGCGCCAATTTACTGACACATTTAAGGTACGGCAGCTTGACTGAGGTCTATGAAAGCGGCTTGGAAAATTATTTGGAGATGTTTGTGAAAGAAAACATTGCGCTGGCCGAATCGGTTCAAACCGACTACTTGGAATCCATCGCATGAAGCTGCATGTCTTTCACGAAACCAGCTATCGGTACGACCAACTGATCCGCCGCAGCATTCAAATGCTGCGCATGACGCCACCCAAAACACAACGCCAACACATCCAGCAATGGCAACTCGATTTGCCTGGCAAAGCCACGCCATGGACCGATGCATTTGGCAACCTGTGTCACTGCTTGGTGCTGGAGAACCCCACCCAAGACATTGTGCTGCGCGCGCGTGGCACGGTCGAGTTAAACCAGACGGACCAAGGCGAACCAGAGGGCGCTGTACCGCACACCGTGTTCTTGCGACCCACCAAACTCACCAGCGTCGACCCAGCCATCACTGCATTCATTGAGCCTTTCAGAGCCACGGTCAAATCGCGACCCTACATGGGTTTGCACGATGTCATGTTGGCTTTGCTCGAACGCATGCCCTATGAAACTGGCATCACCCATGTTGGTGATTCCGCCAGCCAATCATTTGCCAAAGGCAAAGGCGTCTGCCAGGACCATACGCACGTGTTTTTGGCCTGCGCTCGTTACCTGGGTTTGCCTGCACGCTATGTCAGTGGGTATTTGCATTCTGCACACAACGAGCAAGTGGCCAGCCATGCCTGGGCGGAAGCGTGGGTAGGTTCACGCTGGATTGGCTACGACGTGAGCAATTCCACTGATGCTGACCAAGGGCATATTCGTCTGGCACATGGCCTGGACTATGAAGACGCTGGACCCGTCAGAGGTGTTCGCATTGGGGGCGGCGCAGAAACCATGCACAGTTATGCAAAAGTAGAATCTGGCGTTCATACTCAGCAATAAAGCATTGACATGACTTACTGTGTTGGAATGGTTCTCGACGAAGGACTGGTTTTCGCTTCAGACTCTCGCACCAACGCGGGTGTGGACCATGTGTCCACCTTTTGCAAGATGACAGTCATTGAGTCGCCCGGCCAAGGGGTGATCGTCATGCTCAACAGCGGCAACCTGGCCACCACCCAACAAGTCATCAGCCGCATCAAGCAGCACGCCATCGATACCGAACAACCGCTGACCTCTCACAGTTCCATGTTCAGCGTGGCTGAATTGCTTGGCAGGGAACTGCGAAAAACCATTTCGCACACCATGAACGAGGCCCCAGAGCAAAGCGATGTGGATTTTTCAGCCACCTTTTTGGTGGGCGGGCAACTCAAAGGTGAAGCGCCGCGACTGTTCATGGTCTACCCTCAAGGCAATTTCATCGAATCCACCGTTGACACGCCTTTTTTTCAAATCGGTGAAAGCAAATATGGCAAACCCATTTTGGACCGAGTGATTCAACCCGGCATCAGCATGTCTCAGGCGATCAAATGCGCGTTGGTGTCGTTTGACTCCACCATCAAAAGCAATTTGTCAGTGGGTTTACCGATTGATGTCGCCATGGTCAAAACCCATGATTTGCGCGTCACAAAACGCCACCGCATTGATGCGGATGACGCATACTTCCGCGATTTACGCAGCAGCTGGAGCCAAGGTTTGCGACAGGTATTTGGACAGCTGCCAGATCCGCATTGGTTGGCTTAACTGCCCAACGGGCCAGATTGGATCTCTGACAGCATCTGCGACAACATGCGTTGTTGCTTTTCATCTGCAGATTGCTGCAGCGCATCTTCCAGCACTTCGCGAATGTCTGCCGCTTCCACCCATTCCATGTCCCATTCTGGAAAGAGTCGATCGCGTATGTCGTCCTCTTGGCTCAACACCACCAGGTTGGTGTGTCGCGTGTCCGCAGCAATGCGCGCCAACAAGCCGGTGACATTGTCACGCGGCCCTTCGAGCCATTGAAAAAAGATTCCTTGCCCAAACACCAACAAGCCAGTGATGCCCAGCCTGGGGTTGTGATGTCGGGCCGTGGCGATGATGCTGGCAATGACTTCATCGTCCAAGTCTGCAGACGCTTGACTGCAATAGACCAAATTGTGAATGGAACGGCCCGATTGGCCTTCGTCGTTTTGCGATGCGTATATGGGGTTCACGGGCGTAACGGCACCACTGCTTTGTATTCACCGCCTCCATAGGCCAGGGGTTGTTTGTCAAACGTCTGAATGCGTTCAACGCGGCCAATGAACAGCACATGGTCTCCGCCGGGGTGCGTGGCCTCTAAGCTGCATTCCAAATACGCCACACAACCATCTATCAACGGCACACCGCCCAATCCAAGGGTGTGTTTGATGCCCTCGAATCGATCAATACCGGATGACGCAAAACGGTTAGACACAGGCATTTGATCTTGCGCCAAGATGTTCACAGCGAAGCGGGGGGCGTATTGATAAGTCTTGAAACTTCTGGCGTTCAAACGCAAGCTCCACACAATCAATGGCGGTGACAGCGACAGCGAGCTGAACGAGTTGGCGGTGATGCCTTCAGGTTGACCCTCTGCATCAAGGGCGGTGATGACGGTCACGCCTGTGACAAATGTGCCCAAGCATCGTCGCAGTTCCATCGGGTCGAGTGCGGGCAATGCCACTGGGTTGTCTGTCATGACGGTCATATGTTTGGATGGGTAAGCAACAGTGCGACATGGCACGAAGCCCTTATTGTCGGCGATGTAAGCCACCAGCATTCAAAGCGCACACGACGACCCTGCGACGTGGTCGAAAGTGGGTTTGTTAGCATGCAAGCCTCTTTGTAGGAACACTGCCCATGACGCTCAAATCCCTGCTGTTCGTGCCTGGCGACAGCGAGAAAAAAATGGCCAAAGCCGCCAGCACGGGCGCCGATGCTTTGCTGCTGGATTTGGAAGATGCGGTGTCGCAAGACCGTTTGCCCACGGCGCGAGGTTTGGTGCTGGACTATTTGAAATCCCACCACCGGTCACACCAACAAGTGTGGGTTCGCATCAATCCGCTCAACACGCCTCTGGCCCTGCCCGACTTGGTCGCGGTGATGGCTGGCAAACCCGATGGCATCGTCTTGCCCAAACCCTTGAACGCCAGTGATGTGCAACAACTCGATCACTTTCTCAGTGCATTGGAGCAACGCGAAGGCATCCCTTCAGGCCATACGCGGATACTGCCCGTGGCGACCGAAGTGGCTGGCGCGTTGTTTGCGTTGGACTCGTATGCCGGTTGTTCTGCGCGGCTGGCAGGTTTGACTTGGGGCGCAGAGGACTTGGCCACTTCAGTAGGCGCCAGCACCAACAAAAAAGACAACGGAGAATTTGACGACACCTTTGTCTTGGCGCGTTCTCTGTGCTTGTTGGCGGCTGCGCATGCGGGTGTGCAAGCCATCGATACGCTAAACGTTGACTTTCGCGATGCCCAAAGCCTGCAAGCAGATGTTCAACGCGCCAGACGACAAGGCTTCAGCGGTAAATTGGCGATTCACCCCGACCAGATTGCCATCATCAACCAAGGCTTTCAAGCCACACCTGAAGAATTGCAACATGCCCAACGCATCGTTGATGCGTTTGCCCAAGCGGCTGGTGCAGGTGCGGTTCAACTCGATGGCAAGATGATCGACAAACCTCACCTGACACATGCATTGCGTTTACTCGCAACACCACAAGGACATTGAACATGGCTGGTCTTTACTTTGAAGAATTTTTTGTGGGTCAAGTGTTCAAGCATGCGATTCGCCGCACGGTTTCTGAAATGGACAACGTCATGTTTTCAGCATTGACGCACAACCCGGCGGCTTTGCATCTGGACGAAGAATATTGCAAGCACCACACCGAATACGGACAACGCATTGTCAACAGCGTGTTCACGTTAGGCCTGATCGTCGGTGTATCCGTCGGCGACACCACCTTGGGCACCACCGTGGCCAACCTGGGTTGGGATGAAGTGCGTTTTCCCAAACCGCTGTTTCATGGTGACACGGTGCATGTCGAAACCGAGGTGATTGAGTTGCGCGACAGCAAATCCAGACCGCGTAACGGCATCGTCATTTTTGAACACCGGGGCTTTAACCAACACGATGCGTTGGTCGCATCTTGTAAGCGATCGGCGCTGATGTTGCGCAAACCCGAAGGTCCAAAGTCTGATTAATTTAAATGGGTTATCACAAAGAATTTATTTAGTATTTAGGTGCATAAAAGTAGCAATTGTCGACTGGGGTTTTTGATTTTTTTGTTTTCTCATGAATCGTTAAGATCAAGCTCAGGCTATGTTGCCTTTCTTTTGCATGAGGAATTTAAGTGATCTTTAAAAAAATCTCCGCCATCACCTTGGCAGTTACAGCGATGGTTGCTACGACTACTTTTGCCCAGGACAAAAACCTGTCCACCCTGCAACGCATGGGCAACACCGACACCAACATGAACATTCCTACCATTCCACAAGAAGGTAAGAATGCCGATGCCATCCGTGCCAACTTGAAAAAAATCAAGTTGCCCGAAGGCTTCAAAATTGATTTGTACGCTGTTGTGCCTGACGCACGTTACATGGCGGTTGCACCTTCGACCAACATGTTGTTTGTCGGCACTCGCAAGACCACTGTTTGGGCCGTGACCAACAGAAACAATGGCGATGCAGCCACAGAAGTCAAGCCTTTCGCTCCCGCGATCAAATTCAGCAACCCTAACGGTGTGTGTTTCACCAAAGACGGTTTCTTGGTGGTCGCTGAGTCCAACCGCATGTTGCAGTTCCCTGCCGCCGAATACTTCTACGAAGGTCCGGACGTTGCTGTGGGCGTGATGGTTCCCGAAGGCAAAATGATCCCCGTGGAAGAGCAGTCTTTCAACCACACAGGCCGCGTTTGCAAAATTGACAACGACGGAAAAATCTACGTGACCTTGGGCCAGCCTTACAACGTGCAACCCAAAGACAAAGTGGCGTTGTATGAAGAAGTCGGCATCGGCGGTGTCATTCGCTACAACGGCCTCGATGGCACAGGCCGCATGGTTTACGCCAAAGGCATGCGTAACCCAGCTGGCATCACCATTGGACCTAAGGGCGACATCTGGACAACCGACAACCAAGTTGACGGTTTGGGTGACGACATTCCTCCCGGCGAGTTGAACAAGCTCACCAAGGCTGGCGAACACTTCGGGTTCCCCTTCTACAACGGTCGCTTCAAAGTGGCTGGTTCCGCTGCAGCAACAGACTTGGCCAACATGCCTGAGCCTGAAGGCATGATTTCGCCTCAAGTGGAATTCCCTGCCCACCAAGCTCAGCTGGGCGTGACCCACTACACAGGTAACGCCTTCCCTGCGAAATACCGTGGCGGCTTGTTTGTGGCAGCACACGGCTCATGGAACCGTTCCACACCCAGCGGCTACCTGATCAACTTCGTGCCAATCAACGCCGATGGCAATGCAGGTCCTGCCGAAGTGTTTGCTGATGGCTTCCTCGACAAGAACACCAACCGCGCGTTGGGCCGTCCTGTTGATGTGGCGAACTTGCCTGATGGTTCTATCCTCGTGTCTGACGACTACGCAGGTGCCATCTATCGCATCAGCTACACAGGTAACTGATTCTGTTTGTGGCAGCAGGGGTGTGAACCACCTCTGCAACCACACTGAATCCGTGTGATGGGGCCTCTTCGGAGGCCCCTTTTTTACGAGGACCCCATGAAAAAAACCATTGCATTGCTTTTGATACAAGCCACAGTTTGCTTTGCTGACGATGCCGCCCTAGGCCGCGCCAAAGCAGATGCTGCATGCGCCTTGTGCCACGGCGCAAATGGCATTGCCAGCATGCCCAGCGCACCCAATTTGGCAGGCCAACAAGCCATCTACTTGAGCGAACAACTGAAAAATTACCGCAGCGGCAAACGTCACCATGAAGTCATGGGTGTGATTGCCAAGCCTTTGACAGACAACGAAATCAGCCAATTGGCTGCGTGGTACAGCAGCATGAAAGTCACCGTTGAAGCGCCTTGACAAGCGTGGCCTGACCTGCTTGATCAGCTTGGCTTTGTGCGGGCTGATCCCTTGTGCACATGCGGCGAAAAGCATTCGGTTTTTGACCGCTGGCGAGTTGCAATCGAGCCTGTTGTCTGAATCTGCAGACATTCGGTTCAACGGGCGCAACTACATCATGGGCGTGGTTGACACATTGCTGCTGACCAAAGCATCACCTGTGTGCATGGACGAACAAACTGAAATCAACGCCATCACCGACTTGGTCAGGCTGCAAATGCAGCAGCGCCCTGACCTGCTTCGCTACAACGCAGCCAGCGTGGTGCGCGAGGTCATGGTTGCCAACTTTCCATGCATTTGACGCACGCCTGCAAGCCTTGAGCTTTTTTCCATGATGTACATCGTTGCAATTGCTTGGATGTTTGTGGTCACGCTGATGTCGGTGGTGGAAGCCGTGGCCAGCAACGGAAGCATACTGGGCGCCATCATGACGTTTGTCTTCTACGGCATATTGCCGCTGGGCTTGGTGCTGTACCTGTTGGGTACACCTCTGCGCAGGCGACACAACCAGGCCAAAGAGGCTGCAGAACAGGATAAGGACACGGGCATCAGTTAGGATTTGGCATGACCTACGATGCCACGCTCCCCTATCCTCGCGACTTGGTTGGCCATGGCCGCCACCCGCCTCACGCCGATTGGCCAGGCGGCGCAAAAATTGCATTGCAATTTGTCTTGAATTACGAAGAAGGCGGTGAAAACGCCACCTTGCACGGTGACGCCGGTTCGGAACAATTTTTGTCAGAGATGTTCAACCCGCCCAGTTTTGCTGACCGCCACCTCACGATGGAAGGCATTTATGAATACGGCTCTCGGGTCGGTGTCTGGCGAATATTGAAAGAGTTTGAAAAAAGAGGCTTGCCTTTGACGGTGTTTGGCGTGAGCATGGCCTTGCAACGTCACCCTGAATTGACGGCAGCGTTCGCAGAGCTCGGCCATGAAATTGCCTGCCATGGTTGGCGCTGGATCAACTACCAGCAAATCGATGAAGACACAGAACGCCAACACATGCAAACTGGCATCGACATCATTCGGCAAATGACCGGTCAAGCACCCTCCGGTTGGTACACCGGCCGCGACAGCCCCCACACACGCCGCTTGTTGTTGGACCATGGCGGTTTTGAATACGACAGCGATTACTACGGTGACGACCTGCCGTTTTGGATGAAAGTTCGCAAATCGGATGGGGCAGTCGTGCCGCACTTGGTGGTGCCCTACACGCTTGACGTCAACGACATGCGTTTTGCATTACCCCAAGGCTATTCACAAGCAGACGATTTTTTTGTGTACTTGCGCGACAGCTTTGATGTGCTGTACGCTGAGGGTGAAACTTCACCCAAGATGATGAGTGTTGGCATGCATTGCCGACTGCTGGGCAGACCGGGTCGCATCGTGGCTTTGCAAAAATTTCTGGACCATGTTGCAAAACACGACAAAGTGTGGATCTGCAAGCGCATCGACATCGCTCGCCATTGGAAGGCCAAGCACCCTTTCACCGCGACATCACCCACAAACCAACCCACATGAACACTTACCAACGCATCGACCAATGGATTGACCAGCACTTTGACGAGCAGGTGAAATTTCTGCAAGAACTCGTGCGCGTCCCCACCGACACACCGCCCGGAAACAACAC
>Ga0192647_100305_pt1 | contig 33864 bp, 47 predicted proteins | sample LauGreFa1BDMLBSN_2_FD_133046 | JGI IMG/M metagenome (GOLD analysis project Ga0192647, IMG submission 133046) | Freshwater lake microbial communities from Lake Michigan, USA - Fa13.BD.MLB.SN - reassembly | ecosystem: Environmental > Aquatic > Freshwater > Lake | place: Lake Michigan, USA... | reverse complement strand
ATTACTGTCCTCCCTCTGCTTGCTTGAGTAGTTGCTTGATGCGATTAAGCTCTTGCAACTTTTTCTTGTCTGTGCCAGCTTTACGCTCAAGAGCTGGCAAGGTATCGCGAGTAATTGGCCCGTTGACCCAGTCTAACTTTTCATATATCTCAAGCGATTTTTTTGCGGCTTTTGCAGATTCTGTATTGCGTGTTTTGGCAATACCGTCTTGCAGCTGAGCTAGGATCTGACGCGGTGTCAGTGTCTTTCCTTCAGCAGCAGCAGCGGCTTGTATCTGAAATGCTTGCGACTGCAGCTCGTTGCGGCGCTTGAACTCCTCACCTTTAGGGTCAATCACCACCACGCTGCCGGGTATTACAGGAATGCCAGCAAGCTGAGAGATGCCGCGATCAAGCTCTGAGCTGTCGCGACGGTCTTCACTGTTGAGTAATTTAAGCGCCGTCACTGCATCTTTGCCGGTGATGCCTTTGCCGACCAATGACCAGATTTGGTCTGGCCGTGTGATGGTGTTGTTGTAAATGCCGGATATCAGGTTGAAGTTAATAGCCGCGTCACCGTCACCGCTTGGAGCCAATAGATCCTTGAGGGTTCCAATAGGCACAGATCCCGGCGGCAAAGCATTGAGCTGGGCAATGAGCTGCGTCTTCTTGGGACTACCATCTGGCAGCGGAAAAATCTGCTCCAACAAGTTAATGGCCTCCACTTCGCCAGCTCGCTTGGTATCCGCAATCTTGGCATCCGCAATTGACTTCTTATTGTTGACAGCCACCATGAAGTTGGCAGTTACCTTAGCCACGGCATCAAAATCGTTCACGATCAGATCTTTGAGCACTGGGCTCATAACGCCAATATCTCCAGACTGAATCTTTTTCAATGTCAAATCTGGATCAACCATATTTTCTGGGGCCATCAATGCCTTGGTCACACCATTGATTTTGGCATTGCGTAAGACCACTTCAAACTTGGTGCTGTATTCAGTTTGCAGCGCCTTGTCGCCTAGCAGCAAGGACTGTGTCAGCACATTCTTGCGAAACACATCAGCGAGCTCGTCAATAGATCGTTGCTGGCCATTGGCATCAGTCCAACTTCCTTGCGAAACAGTTGCTTCAATTAGTCTGGTAGTGTTATCAAAGTCAGAATCAAACTTTGCAATACGTTGTGCTTTGGCTCGGTCGAGCTCAGCTTTGTAGGCTGCATTGAGCACGGTGTTGCCATGCGTAGCCATAGTCGCTCTAAATTTAATTGCCGCTTCTGGATCAATGTTTGCCAGTGATTTTGCATACCCGCTTGACATGGTTGCAATCTTGGCTTGCACTTGATTGGAGTTCATGCTTCCAGTCTCGACTTCTGCCAATAATTTTGTCAGCTCATTGCGACCTTCAATTTCAAAATGGCCAGACAACTCAAGGCTGCGAGCCTTGGCCACCGCTTTAGCAAAATAACCTGCCGCGTTTACAGTTGGTATTTGAGCGGTTTGGCCATCAGGCCCCATGAACCAACCTTCTGGGTTGATGCCATCTTTAGCCAGCTGCACTTGTTGAGATGTCAGTGGGTTTTGCGCAGCAAATTGCAAGCCTTCTTGCTGGCGCAATTCTGCTGCAGCTTGAAATGTATTTGCGCTCATGCGATCAAGAATTTGCGCCATTTGGCTTGCGCCTTGTGCAGCCACACGCGGCCCAATGTAGTCAACCTGCTGTGGTTGCACTTGCACCATCGGCACTGAGCCAGCGCCGCGTATTTGGATTTGTCCTGATTCAATTCTTGGTGTGGCCATGGCTTATGTATCCGTAATTGTTTTGTATCCTTGGGCCGCAGCTTGGGACAGTGTTGCCCCAGCAAGAATACCCCCGGCTCTGCGAGCTGCAGTGCCAGCAAAGCTGAGCTGTCCAGCTTGGCTTCTTGCGCTGTACAAGCTAATCATGTTTTGGTAGTCCGTGGATTGCAACATGGCGCTGGCATCTTCAAATCCCATGACCCGCGCAGTCAATGCATTCAGATCAGCAATGCCAACATCACGCATGGTGGCGGCCACATTCTCTCGCTGCACCGCTTGTATAGATCCTTCACCCAACACAACACCACTTGCAGCCGCTCTTGCTCGCATAGCTGCGTTGGTAGCTCGCATGTTTTTAAGTAAACCATTGCCGGCAATCGTGTAGTTTTGCGCTTCCATTTCGGCACGCTTGAGTGTGCGCCCAGCTTGGATGGTGGCGTACTGCTCTGACATTTCAGCACGCACCTCGGCCACCGCCAACGTGTCACGCGCTTGCAGCATGTAGCTAGTCTGCTGGTTAATTGCTGCGGCTTTTTGTGCCTCTGATGCACCATATGCGCTAATTATTCCGGCAACACCAGCCATCTGCCCACCACTAACAGAAAAGTCTTTACTCATTAAGTAAGTAACAGCGCCGCCAGTAATTGATCTTGATGTGTCTACTGCCATGTTATGTTCCTGAGAAAACAGCTACGCGGTAATCCAAGCCAAGCAGGTTCATCTTGACCGGCAAGTCTTGCTCCACCTCAATCGATTGCTCGCGGCTGTAGCCGAGCACACCATTGACCCGCTTGATGCCGGTGAACTCTGGTATGGGGTCATCCAGCAGCGGGTTGTCAAACAACCGAAACGCCACAGGCTGGTCGTTGATGATCAGGTTTTGTGTCTCATTGACAACCGCGCTGATCTCCACAATGCGCTTCTTAAACGACACCCGGCTGCCAGTCTGCAGCTTGACCTCGGCAGGCATGGTCTTGACGTAGACGGTGATTGGCAGGCCAACCTCATAGCTGGTCACTGACTCGCGGTCAAAGGTCACGGCCCCACCAGCACTTACTGTCTCATTGCCTTGTGGGGAGCCATCACAGATCACGTTCAGTGACTTGCCAATATGAGGCAATCCGCTGCCGACACCGCCAGCAGAGGCACCAACAAAAGCACAGTCGGTGAAATACTCATAGCCAAAGAGCTCAATGAAGTACCTATCAACGCTGTTGAACGTGCGCTTGGTCACCACATAGATGGCGTTCACATCCACGCCCACATCGATGTAAGAGCCATCTGTGATGAACTCAGATGGGCTGGTCACTTGCTGGCTGCGCATGATGCTGAACGCCGCCATGGTGCCGTCATCTGTATTGGTCATCAATAGCAAGTCGGCTTCCTCTGTGCTTGATGCCTTGCGCAAAGCCACGCGCTGCGGCCCCTTGAGCAGGTGGCCAGACAGCAGCGAGATGCGCTGGGTGATGTAGGTCAGCTGCGTGTCGTTAAACACAAACTCGTTGAGTGACTTGCCTTGGCGCTGGATGTAGATTGATCCAGACTCAACCGACTGCACGCGGGTGCCTGCCTTGATACCGTTGCGGCTCACGTTCTTGAATGTAAAGGTCAGCGGTGTGATTGGGTCGGTGCCCTGCTGCGGCACAAAGAACTCACCGCCAGAGGTGAACACTTGGAAGTCACGCGAGCTGATGATGTCGGTGATCACGTTCAAGTCGTTGGTGTCCAGCGTGGCCTCGACCGCGTCATCGTCCAGCGACTCGCTTGGCACAAAGTCAAAGAACAGGCCGATCTTGGAACCCCAGATCGTGGATGGCCGCGACTTGCTGCCACCAAAGTAAAGCCTGCCTTCATGGAAAGTCACAGTGCGTGGCCAGCCCTTGCCTGAGCTCCACACATCCACATACCCGTGCTCAAGCTCCCAGCGGCCTGCATCAATGGTTGTTGTGTTGAAGAACGGGTACTCGGTCACCACCTCAACCACCGTGGCTGAGACATACCGCACAATCCTTGCGCGGCCCTGCGGCTGCACATTGATGTACTGGTTGACAGACAGGGCTGAGAACGTGGTTGTGGTGTAGGTGCTTGTGCCGTCTGGCGTGACCGTCCACGCTTCCTCCACCGTGGCCACCTTGGTGGTGCCGTTGTAGTCCTCAATCAGCCGCGTTTGGCCAGAGCCTGTGCCGCCGGTGATGTTGACGTACATGCCGTTGTAGATGTCATCGGTCGAACTTGCGGTTGCTTTGAGCGTCACCGTCAGGCTGGTGCCTGCCTGCAATGTGCCAGAGTCATGGTGCGTTGTTGATGCCGTCAGCGTCACATTACCCGACACGGCAGACGGGGTCAGCGTTGATCCAGTGTTGGTGTGGAAGTCAATGTCGTAGGCGTACTTGGGTATTGAATCAAATGTGATTGATGTGGCCGTCCAAGCGGTGTCGCTGGTGCGAGTGATGCGCACCGGCTGCAGATCTGGATGCACTGCGATCAATGTGTCGGCAGACTGCGTCCAGCACATATCGTCAACGATAGAGCTGCCAATGGTGGTGGTTAGGTAGTTGTTGCCGGTGCCGTTGATGTTGGACTGCACCACACCGTTCTTGACGACATACATGCGGTTGTGGGTAAAACACAGCATGTAGCTGTCGTCCACAGAAAACTGGAACGACACCAAGCGCACGCCGTTGCCAGCAGACTCGGTGCCAGTGTGTGGCAGCGCAAAGATGTGTTTGCTGCCGGGTCTGCGGCGTAGGCCACCTTGGGGCTGGATCAGCACGTTGGTGGCCTTGGCCAGCGCATTGCCGTAAGCGGCCAAGTCAACCCGCGCACGCAGCAAAGGGTCAAGCTCGCCTGTCGCAAAGTTGGTGGTGAACTCTACAAAGCGTGGCATCAGTTTCTCACCGCAATCAAGCTGTAGTCTTCAATGATGCGCACTGGGTTGTTCTGGCCATCAATTTGCATGGCTTGGCGCATGTAGCCGCCACGGCCATTCTCTGACGGGTCGCCAGTGGCCACACGCTGCCATCTGGCAGACTTGTCTTGCTGCTCGGTGATGGTTTCAGCAACGTGCCAAGCCACCATGTATTTGAGCAGCTGTACAAAGTACTGCGGCATTGCAAACTCTGGGACGCTGAATTGGTAGTCAATGTAAACGCTGGTCAGGTTGGTGAGCAGCTTGTCGCCTTGGATCTCCCAGTCCTTTTGCACTGGGCTGCCAGAGTTGGCGCTGTTGTACACAGCGCGGGGGTTGGCCAGTTTGTCGCCCGGCAGCTGGTATTCGTAGCGCCAGACAGTTGTTGGGGTGGTGATGAGCTGAGCCAGCTGCACCTTCTTCATGCCAAAGCTCCACGGGTACATAACCAAGGTGGAGTCGCGGATGTCTGGGTAGAGTCGGTCGCAAACGCTTGACTCATCAGTGCCGTCGTTAAAAGACGAAATAGCCTTGGCTCCAATCAAGAGCAAGGCATCAGAACATATCGATACACCAGTGTCACCAGCAGCCATTTGAACCTCTCAATGTGAGAAGGGCCAGCCTCCGAGAATCCCCAGAAGCTGGCCCAGTTGACTGACCACCAATTAGTCGGTGTCAGTTGCGCTCACGGTGGTGCCGTCAGCAATGTCAACCACACCAGCTGAAGACACGGCATTGACGTAAGTCAACACCAAGCTAGGGGTAGTGGAGTCATAGACAAAGATGATGTCACCGACCTTCAACAGCGATGCAATGCTGTCGAAGTAGCTCACGGTGTTAACCGTGGCTTGGGTATCTGCGGTTTTGTACAGATACATGCTGGGTGCGTTGCCAGATTTGGCAGCGCATACGGTCACAAGACCAGTGCTTGAAAATGCCATGTCAGTCTCCTAGATTAAGTTTCACGGCAGGTGATCTTGACGATACCTTCATCGTCAATGGCAACAGCGCCAGCACTGAAGACCTCGTTCACCAACCAAGAAGTCTTCTCGGCGATGTAGTTGATCTCGGTACGCATGGCGATACCTTCACCGTAGCCCACGGCATCCTTGTGGAATGCGTAGCAGGTGCGGTCAAGAGAGCCGTCAATTGGCAAGCCACCTTCAGAGCGGTCACCCAACACATGGAATGTGAATCCCAAGAAGGTGTTGAGCTCGCCTTGCACCAATGCTTTCACACTGTTGAAGTCGGAGCTGGTCACGCTGGTTTCGGACAACAAGTTGGCCAAACCATTGCCATGGATGATGATGTTGCGACCATCAGGCGGCACATTGTTTTTGTCCATTAAGCGCTTAGCTTCGCGCAGCTTGGCAATGTTCATGTTGGTATTTGCACCACCAATGCTGTTGGCAACGGTCAAGCTGGTGCTGGATGCATTGAGTGCGTCCAGAATCATTTGGTCTTGACGACGGCCCATAGCGCCAGCAACAACTTGCACCAATTCTTGGCGCTCATCGAAGTTGACCTTGGCTTGGCTGAAGATGTCGCTGTACTCTGCAGCGTTGTAGTCAGCCAATGTCAAAGTGACAGAGCTGAAGCCAACATTCAGAGGGGTGACATCGGATTGGGGTACGCGAATAGTCGCAACACCCTTGCCCACTTTGGGGAACTTGACAGTTGAACCTTCGACTCCACGACGCTGGCGAACCGCCGGAACCAACATTGCCTTACCTTGGTAGGCTTGTTTGACTTCCGCGTCGAAGAGAGTAACGAAGGCATTGCTTAAAGAAATGCTCATTGGGATACCTCATTCGGTTGTTGAAAAACAGGGTTCTCGCGCCGGTAAGCCTGATAGTCAGGGCCGAATGCTTGCTGGTATCGCCAGCCAATCGTCTGCATCTCGCAGTGGTCAGGGTCGGTTGCCCGGTAGGCCTTGGCCGGATTGTATGACTTTTTTGCCACAACGCAATAGGTAGGTTTGGGTGTTGCACAAAAAAGACCCAGCCGAAGCTGGGTCAAGGGCAACTGCTTGCCTTGGAGAGATTACTTAAAACTTGCTTGGAACATCTTCTCGACCTTGGTGCGGTAGCCGGGATCGGTCTTGTAGCGCGGATCGTTGACCATCTGGTAGAGCTCATCCTTGCTGGGTGCGCCCTCAAGCGGGGCGCTCTGGGTTGGCACTCTGCCCTCATAGGCTTCGCGCACCTTCATCAAAGCGGTGATGCCGCGAGCGGTGCCACCCATGATCTTGAACTCTTCAAAGTCATCCTTTGACCAGACACCCTTGTTGACCAAGCCGCGAGCCCAGTCCACCATGCCGTTGACGATTGCGCCACCATTGGGGCCCAGCTGCTTCATCTCGGCTGCCGGGTCAACCATGTCGCCTTGCATCAACTCACGCGCTTGGGTTTGCAGGTTGCCCACCAAGTCATCAAATGCAGCCTGCGACAGACCGTTTTCCTTGGCCCAGCCTGACAGGGTAGTGGCGATGGGGTTGGTTTCAGCTTCTTCGCCAAAGGCCTTGAGGTCGTACTTGCCGTCTGCTGGCGCTTTGTGCTTGCCTTGGCTGATTTGCTTGCGCAGATCCGACCAGCTCTTGGCAATGCCTTCTAGGTCGGGCTCGTTGGAGTCCTTCTTCCAGAAGTTTTCTGGCCAAAAGTCTGGCCGCTCTAGGGGATCATCATCGCCTGTTGGCGCTGAGCTGGTCGCCGCAGTTGTGTCAGATCGGTGGTCAATCTCTACGGCTTGGGGATTGGTCGGGGTGGTTTGGTCGCTCACTTGCACGTTGTCAAGTAGGCCGGTTCCACCGGGCTCGACGGTTGCTGTGTCTGTCATAGTTTCCTTGCTTGTTGAATCCGCACCTCAATGTCCCTCACCACCGTCCTTTGCCCTTCGGCAAAGAAGGCGTGTGAAGGGTCTGTGCCCGGCACGGCGATGGGCACATTCACATACATGAGCTGCAACCACTGCAGCAGCTTTTGGCCATCTTCAGAGCCAAACACCCGCAGCGTCAGCTTGGCCAGATCCTCGCGTTTTTGATCAACCTCGCGGATGTCGCTTGGCTGGCCAATAGCTTCTAGTTCTTCCCAGCTCATTTTTCTGGCATCTCCATCATTTCGTCTTCATCAGCAAATGGCGACATGCCAGACTTGATGCGCATCTTGGCGTGTTCGTAGGCCTTGTCCATGATGGATGGCGGCATATTTGTGAAGAATGATTTGCTCTCCACATCTGTGCTCAATAAGTAATTCAGTTCTTTTTTGGTAAGGGTTGGGACAATTAAAGGTATTTCCAACTCCTTGCCGTCCATGCCAACGCCTACAGATATCTCTGTCGACACATCGCCATTGGATCTCTTTAGCTCGCCAAAGTAACCCATACCTTTTTTCTCACCGCTTGGTCGGTTTCCATAATCCATCACATTGCTCCTTCTGGTGCGGGTAGCGCTTGCATGCCAGCACCAGCTTGGGCCTGCATGGCCATGGCTTGTGCGATAGCTTGCTGCTGTTGCTGATTTCTCATCTCTTCCATGAGCACGGCACGCTCGGCTGCGGTGTTGCGCACGGCTGCTGGCACACCCAGCTTGTCGGCCAGATAGTCCACCAGCATGTCGGTCTTGATAGCGAGCTGGCCGTCGGTGCCCAAGCTCTGGCTGATCTGCATGTATTGCATGATGGCGTTGACCTCTTCCATGTTTTGCGCCATGGCCAGCGGCGCCACTGGGGTGACCTTGACTTCCAAGCCATTGACCCGCAGCGGCATGTCAATCAAGCCACGCTCGTCCATCACTTCCAAGATCTTGGCGGTGACGGGGATCATGGTTTCGTTGATCAAGCGGCCAAAGGCAGAGCCAAGGTTCTGGGCCAACTCCTTCATGCGCTCGACGATCTCGGTGGCTGAACGGGCTGACATGTTGTCTGGCGGCAGCGATTCATCCAGCAAGATCCGCTTAATGCTTGCCGTCATGTCGTTGATCACCAGCTGGCTCACGTTGAAGTCGCCAGAGCGGGGCAGGGCCAGCAGGGCTGGGCCTTGTGAGCCGCCATTGCGAGCAACTGGAATGATGGCACCCGGCACAATCTTGACCGTGTTGGGGTTGAGCACACCATCATCTGCAGCGGTGTAGACACCCGCCACGGCCAGCGATGCGTTCTTGAGCAGCAGCTCTTTGACCTTGTTGAGCGTCTTGATATCGGGCAGGGCAGTCATCAATGGGCCACGGCCATAGATTTCACCAGCCACTTTCATGTAGCGCGATATCACCCAAGGGCTCATCTTGCGACGGCGGTAGACAATCTCTGTCTTGGATACCTTGTCAATAACGTGGTAGCAGTAGTCGCCACGCTTGTGGTCGTAGATGGTGGCTTCCAGCAACTCAATGTCATCGGTCGGCTTGTTCTCAATGCGGCGCTGTAGATCGTCTGATATATCGGCATCTGGCCACTGGCGTTGAATGCTTTCACCCTTCATGCGCATGCGGCGGTAGACGTTGTCCACTTGGCCATTGGCCCCCTCCTCGTAGCTCACCAAGAACAGGGGCACGGGGATAAAGTTGAGTGGCTGCACATCGTCGCCGGGCTGCACCATCATGCAGGCGGTGCCGACCGCCAGATCCAGCAAGAACTCGCCCATGGCAATGTCAAAGTTGGACTGGTTCAGCATGGTGAACATCTTGTCCTGATAGACCTCAAGCACGGCCTGCGCTTGCTGCTTCTTATCTGGCGGGATATCCGAGCCAGCTTCCAGCTTGGCCCACTTGCGCTGTGGCGGGAAGACGACAGACTGCAGCCGGTTGGCAAAGCGCTGGGTGGAGTTGATGGCGGTCGAATCAAACACGCGCTGCATCTTCTTGCTGCCAGTCGCGCCACCTTCCCACACACCGTAGAGCTGGCGCTGGGGCAGGGCAAATTCGTAGGCATCTTGGTACAGCTGCTGGAATTCATCCTTCTTGGCTTGGGCAGCAACCTGCCGCTTCAAGATTTGCTCTGGTGTCAGGCGCATGCCGCCGGGTGTGTTCTTGTCGTATTCCATATCAATCCTTTTGCAATTCGTACTTCTCCAACATGTTGCGGCCTTTGGCTGCCAGCTTTGCAGCTGCGCCAGCTGTGCGCGGCACCGGCTCACCCCACGCATTGGCTGCCAGCGCCAGCCGGGTGGGCTCGCCCTTGTCATCCACCAGTGGGCCGCTTGGGTTGGTGTAAAAACGGGTAAGGAACGATCCTTTGCGACGCAGTGCTTGGCCTACTGGGCTCTTGTCTTTGACACCCGGCTGCAGGTTGCCGCTTTCACCAGAGCTTTCAAACTTGCGCCGACCGGCTTCGGTCAGCCCACCCTCTGGATCCTTGTACTTGCTCACTTCTTTTCTCGCGCCGCAGCCATGTTGTCAACCAAGTTGGGATAAGGTCGGCCAGCCTTGGCAGCGCGGCGCATGGCGTTGCGCTTCTCAGCTGACGACATCTCCTTTGGCTTGCCAAGATCTTTTGGCCGGGGCTTGTCCCAGACTTCTTTCATTTCTTTTCAGCCTTGGACATGGCAATGGCCACGGCTTGCTTTTGGCTTGTGACCTTGTCGCCACTTGAGCTCTTGAGCTTGCCAGCCTTGTATTCGCGCATGGTCTTGGCGACTTTGTCTTTCATCTTGTCTGCTTTCATGTCGTAGTGTCCGGGCATTATTCAGCTCCTCTTAACATTGGTCTGGTTATCTTGCGAGAAACGGCACCGCGCCTTGCGGCCTTGCGTTCGCCCACCTCTCGCTTGAACTCGCTCTCTGCTGCAGCACGCTTGGTGCCGAACTCGCCTTCGTCAAACTTTTCTACCTCTGGCGCAACTGGCGCGGTTGGCAGCGCAGGTGCTTTTTCGGTGAACGTGGGGATTGGTTTTGGTTCGTAGTAGGTATATGGCTCGCGCTTGGTTTCATAGCCAGCAAGGCCAAACAGACCCCAGCGTGGTGTTTTGGTTTCTTTAATTGCTGTGCGCTCAATGACAGGATTTTTTTCCAGCTCGGCCAGCGTGGCGGTGTACTCATCCAGCTTCTTTTGGTAAGCAGACTTCTGCGCTTCGTAGGTTGGAAGCAGCGACTCTTTGTATGTGGCCATCTGCTCTTCAAAAGGCTTCATCTTCTCGGCCACGCCAGTTTGGTACCCAGCAAATGCGGTTTGGTACTCGCCGGTCAGCGCATCGATGTTGGCTTTGTACTGCTTGGCCAAGCGGTCAATGTCAGATGTGCTGCGCCGGGCGATCTGGCGTTGTTTGAATTGGGGCAGTGTGGCCATTACTGGATCCTCATGCCTGCGCTGCCGAGATCCATGCCTAGACCAAGCTCGGCATCCATGCGCTCGCCTGAGAGAAGAGATCTGCGGCCACCACGGGTGCGAGCTCTGAGTGCGGATGCCTCGGCAGCTGCAGCTTTGCGGCGCTCTTCGTCGGCAGCATCTTGCACTTCTTTGGCCTTGCGTTCCATTTCCAGCTTGTTGGTCTGGTAGTTTTGCTGCGATGTTGCAAACTGCTCACGGGCAATCTGGGCCTGCTGCTCAAGGGACGCGCCTTGCTTGGCATACTCAGCGGTTTGCTTGGACAACTCAAGTCGCATGGCTGCTTGGTCAGAGGCCTGCTGAGCCAGCATGGTGCGCTGGTCATTCTCAGCTTGTTGGCGTGATTTACGCGCCTCATTAGCGTTGTATGCAGTGCTTAGAACGATGGCACCAGAGATGAAATAGCTCATTTAATTACCTCCTTAAATTCATAGACTTCCATGCCCAGCTCAGCGTATTCCATTGCGGTGAACATGTCTTCCAATGTTTTGATGTCTGTCTCGTCGGTTGGATTTGGATGAATGGTTGTCCAGATCGCGTCCTCATGGGTATGAACCACCCGCTTGGTTCCGGGCTCAGAAATAAATGACGCTGGCGCTGTGTGTGTTTCCAACCCAAACTCGGTGTAGCAAGTGATGCTGCCTTGGCTGATGATGTTGAAATGGCGATGGCGGTGGATCCTGCCTACCACCACCGTGCCAGCAGGCAGATGGATCTCACGCGCATAGATTCCGGGTGCAAGCCAATGCTTGAGAGGCGGGGATTCATCCATGCGCTCACCATCTGGCAGCGCTTGACAAGCCTTTTGAATAGCCATGATCTTCTGCCGCGCCACTGGTGCAGGCAGATTTGCTTTGGGCATTTCAATGATGGCTGTACTCATACCAACAGATTCTAATGAGCTTTGTACAAGGGGCAATGGCTGTATATCGTGGCGATATCTCTCATGCAAACACATCAAAGTCGGTGCTGGCGCTGGACTGGCCCATGGGTCTGCCGCCAAGCTGGTGGGTGCGGGTCATGCGGTTGTATTCGCCACCGCCAAGCATCAGGTAGCCGAAGGAGTCACCAATGTGTGAGTGCTCGTTCTTGTTTGGCGCGTCGCGAAAGCGCTCTTGGCCAGCGCCGACCGCCACCCGCTTGAAGTGGTAGCCACCGGCAAGCGCTTTGCGCAGCAGCTTGCACTCGCGGTTGACAATAAGCCCCGGCTTGCCTTGAATCAGCCGCTGCATGGGCGCGGCAGAGGCCTCGCGGCGCACCTTGAAGTCGTTGCTGGCCGTGGGTTGAGCTCGCAGCCCCAAGGTTTTCAAGTGATCAAAGGCAGTCGTCTCGTAAATGGTTTCTCTGGCCATACCTGCCGGGTCGCCCCAGACCAAAACTTGGTGATTAGGGTAGCGCTGGTTCAGTTCACCCAGCAGCTGGTGGCCAAAGCGCTCCAATCCCATGTCAAAGGTCACAATTTCTTGGTGAATCAGCCACCGACCGTTGGGCAAGCGCTGGCCAATGGTCGCAGCAGGGGTCAATCCGAAGTCAAGCCCCACCTGTATGGGCACATTGGGTTCAATTTCGGTGTCGCCGGACATGGTACTGTCCTCGTATTCCGGCCAAACAGGCCTACCTTCTTGGACATAGGTGTATTCGCCACCGGCATAGCAGCGGATCCAGTCCAAATTCTTGCCAAGCAGCATTTGCTGGTAGTAGCCGGGTGGCAGGTTGTGGACATTCTCGGCCTTGGGGTTGACTTTCCACCACTTGCCCGACGCAAAGATGTGGTCATTGGCCTCTGGGTTCTCAGGCAAGTCTTCAACATCCACAGGCACCACACCGCCGGGCTGCTTGAAGAACTTCCAAGCGTACTGGCCAGTCATCTTCTCCTTCTCGGCCATGCGGTGCCACCAATGGTCATCATCCATGGGGTTGGTGTCCATCCAGATGCCGTGCCAAGTAGCGCCGCCATCGCGCTTGGTGGGGTATCGGCCAACCCGGTGGGTCAAGCCATCAATCACAGCCTTGGGAAGCTCACGCGCCTCGTTCACCCAAGCACCTGTCAGCTCCAAGGACAGCAGCTTCCTGACATCTTTGGGTTGATCAAGGGCAAGGAATATCACCTCGCAGTCAATCCCAGCGGCACCCTCACGGGCAGGCAAGCGGATGTGGTGGGTGATGGGCGGTGTCCACAGCATGGGGCCAAAGGTTGACTCAGGAAAGAGATCCAGCCATGTCTTGATGGTTGTCGTCTTCAGCATGGGGTAGCTGTTTCGGACAATGGCCCAGCGTGAATACCTGACGTTGTCAATCGGGCTGGCTTTTTGCTGCACCGCCTTGATGAAGATCTTGGCTGCGCACCCGTAGCTCTTGCCCGAGCCCACCGGCCCCATGATCCCTTGCACAAAGTTCTTGCTCTGGATGAAGTCGTAGATCACTGGCGACTCGCTGAAGTCTAGGTTCAGACCCGCCATCGGCACGCTCTTGTCGGACATCTCTTTGGTACGGCTCATCTTGTTGCTCCAGTCTTTTAATTTGTCTCTTGCGCCACATGATTCTTTTGCTTGAGTTTGGCTTCAATGCTCTTTGCAAATGATGTGACCATAGTCATGGTGCTTCTGTCGGGTTTTGTGGCTTCTTCCCACAAATTCCTAATTTCTTCTCCCTCTAGCCCTACCCATGTGCGCTGTGCTGGCGCTTGCATTGCGTATTGACACATACACCCTTGCAATATGCTTGAGTGAAGACCTGCTACCTTTCCGCAGTTTGGACAAGTGTTCATGTGTTCTTATTCCTGAGTTTGTCTTCTGCCCACCACACTGCTGACTGCCATGCTTGTTCAGTAACCCACGATTCTTTCCAGCCCTGTGCAATCTCCTCATCCGTCAGCCCTACCCATGCGGATGGCTTGCCAGACGATTCGCTGCGCTGTGGTGGGGTACAAGTGTGAATGTCCTTTGTACGTTTGCCGCATCGTGAGCAAAAGTTCTGCTCTGTGCGCTGTGCCAAGGCTTCTTTGATGGCAGCTATGGCTTCTTCTGTTTGTTTATTGATTGGGTCAACATCAAAACAACCAGAATAATAGCCATCCATGCAGTACACCAATCCTCCTTTAGTGCCAGTTCCGTTGATAAGTTGGTCGTTTGCTTCCAACGCCTCAAGCGCCATGCGTAATGCTTCTTGTGTCATGCTTCCCCCCTTGGTGCCACAACATTGATATCAATCACACTCGGCTTCTCATTGCCGTCGTCAGGGTTGTCAAGCAGACCACTGGCCTTGGCCAGCAGCCTCAAGACTCCCACCTTGTCATACAGCTCAATGTCCAGCGTGGAGTACACATTGCCATCAGAGTCCTTCTTGCTGTTGACCTTGATGCTCTTGATCGCATGCAGCGCGTGCTCAGGTATATCGCTAGACCTCTTCACCGTCACATTGCCCTGCTCATCCCAGCTCATGATGTCTGTCAGCTTGGTGTTGGCCATGCTCAGCAACGCATAAGCCACGGCCTCCTTGTTGGCCATGATGGTGCTTGAGCGCTCCAGCCTGCGCTGCACAGACCTCACCCCGCCCCAGTTGGTCAGGGGTGGGATCACGGTTGACTTAACCCGTGCCATCAGAACGGTATATCGTCATCATTGTCCGGCACCGCAGGCTTGGGGCTCGGCTGGGGAGCAGCAAACACAGGCGCAGCAGCAGCCACAGACCCAGAGCTGCTCATCTTGGCCTTGCCCACCTTGATCTTGAACCAAGCCCCGCCGTCAGGCTTCTTGTTGACGTAGATGTCCAAGAAGTGCTTCGTGCCATCAGGCATCACAAACGTGCCCTTGTAGTCGCCATGCCACGCCTCAGTCTTCTCAGCGTTCTTCCACGCCTTGCCCTCACTGGGCTTGATCTCATTGTCGTTTGTCATAAAAGTCCTTTACATGATTGTCGTTGAAAAAGTAGGGAAAAGCCCCCAAGAAAAAAGAAGGGAAAATTTTGGAGTGGGCCCCGTACGCTACGGTGTGGGGTGGGGGGCAAGGGTCGCGTTCCTTGCGCGTCGTCGGGCGCGGATCGCCTGCGCACCCGCTGGCGCATATGCAAGCCTGACCCTGCTAGCAGCCAGACACGCATCGATCTGCCAGCCCTGTACAAAATCCATACGTTCGTATGCTGGTTGGACAGACCGAATTACAAGCCCTACAACACGCTGACAGGTCGAGTGGCTACCCTTACCTAGACCAGCCTGTGATCGTGGCTGCAAGGCTGGTTCCTGTGGCTTGGCGGGGTATCCAATCATCTGGCATCTGCCTGCAACTGCCTGATCCCTGCCATCAGGACTGCCGAGCTGGGCTTGATGCCCTCGGCTGCGTACAGCGGCAGCAGCGTGTCGAGGCAGTCTCGGATCTGCTGTGCAGACATGCCGTCGCTGACAAGTTGTTGCAGATCTTGGTTGTGCAGAACAGACATGTTGTCTTCTTCTTTTAAGTAAACTTCTTCACATGTTGTCTTGTTCTTGTGTTCTCTACAACCCTCAGAGGTTGTGCCATAAACGCCTTTAGGTTGTATCTGGACAGAGTTATCCACAGGCACTGGTTGTGCCTGTTTGCTGTCTTGTTGTACAACCTCTGGAGGTTGTGCCTGTGATCCCTTGGCTTGTGCCTTTTTGATGGCTGCTTTCATGTTCCTGACTGTGACTGTTTCGCCTTGTTTGGGCATGGTTGTGTACCTCTTGATTGGTTGCTTGAGTGCTTTGCTGATTGCTTGGGCGACTCTGCGCTGGCCCTCTGGATCTGGTTTGTCTGCTTCCATTGCTTGCTGCTCCTTCATGTAGGGTGGTCTGGTGTCTTCGATGCTGCTGGTGATGCTGACTGCGTCCTCGGCACTGATGCTTGGGTCGAAGATGACACGCCATGTGGTGTGCCTTGCGCCGGGCATGGGCTTCTTAAGTACCTCTAGGTAGCCTGCTTTGATCAGCTTGACTAGGTGCTTGCTGATGGCTTGCTGGCTGATGCCCAGCCTGTCTGCCATGGTCTTTTGGCCAACCCATGTAATCCCAGACCGGTTCATGTAGCTGCATATCAGGATGAATGACCTGATCATGCCGGGTGTTAGATCCTTGTCTGTGCAGGCTCGGATCGGTATGACCGCGATCTTGCGCTGATCAGGTGCCAGCGGCTCTTCCTTGATCTTGGGCTTCTTGGGTATGGCAAAGTTGACAGGCTCAGTCATCGCGTTCACTTGGCTGCCTTCCATAGCTTGGTGACGTTGTTGGCCAGCTCATCGGCTGACTCTTGGCCACGCTTGTCAAGCACCGCCATGATGTAGTCCCGCCTGCTGATCTGCGGTGTCTTCTTGCGCCTGCGGTTAACCGTGACCGGCAGCTTCTCCAGCACCCACTTGGCCTCGGTGTATGCCCGGTAGGCTTCGCTGTAGCTGCCCACAATGCTGCCATCTGGCAGCGTGATGAGCTTGGCATCTGGGTGTACCTTGCCGCATGCTGGGCAGGCCAGCTCATCTACCGAAGACACGGCTGATGATCTTCTTGCCAAGGCTTGGCTGCTCTGCCTGCCAGCGCCTCTCCAGCTCAGCTGTGAGCTGCTTGCGCAACCACTTGGCACCGCCAAGCTGGTGGAACATCTCACGCTGTCCAGCCGTTACCCGCGCATAGATCTGTATGTTCACACCGGTGATATCGCTTTTACCTCTTGGCATCGCTGTCCTTCAATATCTCTTCGTTAAGCTCAAACGCAATGCGCCTGACCGAGTCCAGCAGCTCTCTGAGGTCGGCCACCGTGTTCATCTCCCGCTCCAGCGCCTGCTTGAGCAGCTCAATCTGGTGCTGGAAGTTGCGGATCTCGCCGTTGGCCTCTTGGCTGTCACGCACAGTGCCCTCGTCGTCGCGGAACAGTTTGACGTAGCTGACATGCATCATTTTTGCTCCAAGAATTTCAACATCAACCACAACACAATCAGGGTCAGCAAGGATCCCATCAACATGAGTGCTACCACCCAAAAAACAGTCATCAACATGATTGCACCTCCAATGCCCAGTGTAAAAGCGCCAGCGCGTCTGCCTCATTGTCGTCAGTGACAGGATGGCCAAGCAGCTGCATGGCCTCGACCATGTCGTGCTTGCCTGCGTTGCCCCTCCCCGTCGCGTGCTTCTTGATTGTGCCCACCGGCACGCCTTGGTAGGGGATCTTGTGGTGCTCACACCATGCTGTCAGCGTGGCCATCAGCCCACCGTAGACATGCGCTGAGTCAGTTGACGCATGCCTGCGCACCTCCTCAAAGTACACCGCCTGCAGCTCGCCACCGACCGTGCCTTTGAGCTCACTGAGCCACTGCTTGAAGCGCAAATAACGCATGCCCCCACCTTCGTACCTGCCGGGTTTGAAGCTGGCCCAGCCATGCACAATGCTGCCGTCCATGGGCCTGCATGCCCAGCCCGTGGTGGTGCCCAAGTCCAGTGCCAATATGGTTTCATTCATGGCCCGAGCTCCGCAGGCTTGTCGCCCGTGGCCACCAGCGCCAGCTCAATCAGGTACAGCGGTACAGGTCGGCCTTCACGCACCCTGTCCAACAACTTGTGTGCTTCTTGTGGTGTCATGGCTGGCGCACCCCAGAGAGGAATCGCTGCAGCCGGGGCTGGAGCTCACCGTAGCGGGGCGCGAGCTGCTCACGCACACACTGGTCAATCAGGGATGACACGCTGCGGCCTTGGTCAACAGCTGCCTTGTCAAGCAGCTCCCGCGTGGCAGGGTGCAAGCGCATGAGAAAAGGTTTGAGTTTAGGTTTCATGGGCGCTGAGTGTATATCTACCTGATACCGCCTGCCCAGCCAAATGTGTTGTATTAGGGTAACTCCCTAGAAAATACTTGGTTTGGGTACTTCCAAAGCGATATACAAACCGTGCTATGATTCGCTCATGTTCAACAGGCAGATAAAGCCTACAGGAGTTCAACATGACCACACTAGCCCAACAGATCCAAGACATCGAGCGCCAGCTCCTTGTCATTGAGCACACAGCTGCCAACTACATCGGCGGTGACAAGGCCTACCACTCTGGCCAACAGACCTTCTTGAAGCCTGCAGCACAGCGCAAAGTTGACTTGCTCAACAAGAAGCTGGACGCATTGCTTGACCAGTGCGAGGCTTGATCATGTCCACCAAATACGTCGCCTACTACCGCGTTTCCACCGACCGCCAAGGCCAGTCAGGCCTCGGCCTTGATGCCCAGCGTGCAGCTGTGGCCAAGCACATCGCCGCCGCCGAGCTGGTTGCCGAGTTCACCGAGGTCGAGTCTGGCCGCAAGAACGACCGCGAGCAGCTGGCCGCTGCACTGGCCACCGCCAAGAAGGCCAAGGCCACCTTGGTGATCGCTAAGCTGGACCGCCTCGCCCGTAACGTGCACTTTATCTCTGGCCTGCTTGAGTCCGGCGTGCCCTTCGTCTGCGCCGACATGCCCGAAGCCGACCGCACCTTCCTTCAAATGATGGCCGTGTTTGCTGAGTGGGAAGCACGCAAGATCAGCGAGCGCACCAAGTCAGCGCTGGCGCAGGTCAAAGCACAGGGCCGCACCCTTGGCTGCCCCACACCCCAGATCGGCTCAGCCATTGGCGTGGCCAAGATCCAAGCCAAGGCCGACAGGTACGCCGAGCGCGTTGGCCCCATCGTGCGCGACATCATCACCAAGTCTGGCGCCGAAACCATGCGCGACATCGCAGCAGCCCTGCAAGCACGCGGCGTGGCCACACCACGCGGCAACACCAACTGGAACGCCTCACAGGTGTCCAACCTCTTGAAACGCATCTAAGGAGCGAAACCATGAAGCAAAAATTCAACACCGGCAAAGTGATCATCGGCTCAGCTCATGAGCCTGCCCTCACCCCAGAATCAGACCCTGACATGCTGCGCCTGCAGCGTGCCTTGCTGCCACCACCGCACAAGCTCGAAATCAGAGCAGCTGCAGCTGCCGACATAGCCCTGTATGTGGTGTCAGCCATCGCGTTGGTTGTGATCATCTTCGTATGAAGGTTGGCCAGATCCTGAGAGATGCGCAGCTCGACCTGTTTGAGCAGCGCGATGCCGACTTCTTGGCACGCTGCCGGGTAGTCGCTGCCGAGGTCTGCCGCCAGCATGGCAGTGTCAGTATCAATGATGTGCGCGAGCGAGTCCAGATCCCCGCGCACCTCCACCCATCTGTTCTGGGCGCGGTCTTTCGCACCAAACAGTTCGTCAAGGTTGGCCTTGTTGAGGCCAATCACCCCCAAGCGCATGCCAGAGTGGTGCGTGTTTATCAACTACAGGAGTAAGAAAATGGCAGGCAAACTGACCGACGACAAAGCAATGAGCGCATCGCGCTTACCCGGCCTGATGGGCTTCAGCAAATACAGCACACCCAATGATGAGCTGCAGTTCAGCATCAACGCCATTGACGGCAAAGAGCGCCCCGACATCGGCAACGAGGCCATGGGCTGGGGCAACACCTTGGAGCCGGTCATCCTGGTTGAATCAGCCAAGCGCTTGGGGATCACCGACTATGACACCCAGATCGGACACGCCTACACCCACAACGCTGTGGCCCTGTCGTGCTCGCTGGATGGCATTGGCTTTGGCCTTGGCCAAGAGATCTTCACCGACCCCGACAAGGGTATCTATGTGGTTGGCCAAGACTCAATCATTCTCAATGGACCCGGCGTTCTTGAAGCCAAACTCACCAAGACCATGCCCGAAGATGTGCCCCACCTTGCGCGTGGCCCAATCCAGCTGCAAGGCCAGATGCTGATCACTGGCCACAAGTGGGGCGCGGTGTGCGTGCTGTACCAAGGCATCGAACTGCGCGTGTTCTTGTTTGCCCCGCATGACGACACGCAAAAAGCAATCATCAAAGCTGTGCTGGCCTTCGAGCACAAGCTGCAAACCTACCGTGAGAGCGGTGCCATTGACTGGTACCCGCCTGAGACAAGCAAGGAGATGGATCGCATCTACCCGCAGGCCGTGGCCAAGGAAGAGATATCCCTTGACATGCAGGCCGAGCGCTTGGCCGAGCAGCTGCTGGCTGCCAAGTCTGTGGTCAGAGAAGCCGAGGCCTCAATTGACAACGCTGAGAAGCAGATCAAGGAGCTGATGGGGCAGGCCGAGCGTGGCCGAGCTGGCCGCTTTGTAATTAACTGGCCCATGCGCAACTATAAGGCGGCAGCCGAGCGCTTGGTGCCAGCCAAGGAAGCCTACTCTGTGCGCCAGTCCACGCTGACCATCAAGGAGCAGTCGTGAACCTGCAAGGCAGGCTCGACATCCAGCAGGCCTACGACGCATTTGTCGTGGCCATGCTCAATGCCACCGGCTGCACCGAGCCACAAGCCGAGGCCTTTGTCGAGGCTATGGCCCACCTGATTTTCACCACCATGCAAACCTACTTAACTGAGAGAGATCCAAATGGAACTAACCACCACTAACCGGGGCTTTGCGCCAGCCACCCTCACCGAGGCCATTCAATTCAGCGACATGCTGGCCAGCTCCAGCATGGTGCCTAAAGCCTACCAAGGCAAGCCCCAAGACATTCTGGTCTGCGTGCAGTGGGGCTATGAGATGGGGCTGGCACCCATGCAAGCCCTGCAAAATATTGCTGTGATTAACGGCAAGCCATCGGTCTACGGCGATGCCATGATGGCGCTTGTGCAGGCCAGCGCAGTCTGTGAAGACGTTGAAGAATTCTTTGAAGGCGAAGACACACCCAACCCGGTAGCCGTCTGCGTGGCCAAGCGAAAAAATCGCAAGCCAGTGATTGCCAAGTTCAGCCTTGAAGATGCCAAGCGAGCTGGTCTGTGGGGCAAGCAGGGCCCGTGGTCGGCATATCCGAAACGCATGATGCAAATGCGAGCTCGCGGCTTTGCGCTGCGCGATGCCTTTCCCGATGTGCTCAAGGGCTTGATCAGCGCCGAAGAGGCAGCCGACTATCCTGATGAGGCCAAGCCACGGCCAGTGGCCAAGCCAGCCAACCCGCTGGATCTGGTGGCCAAGCCGGAGCCGGTGGCCATACCTGTGCAGACCAGCGATCCGGTCATTATTGAAGCAGCGCTGGCCGACACGGTTGAGCCAGAGCTGGTGACAGTGCAAGCTGAAGCTGAAGAGCTGCAGCCTGCTGATACCGTGGCGCGGTTTGGGTATGCCTTGATGGTGCCCGGCAAGGAAGAGGCCTTCTCAATACATGATGACTTGGATCAGTGGGCAGATGCCTACGAAGATCTGGCCGACAAGACAGCCAGAGCTGGCAAGCGGCCTGCACGCGAGCGCATGACCGCGCTGAAAGAACTGCGCTTGGCCAACGAAGACACCATCGGGCGCATTGACATGGTCAAGCGGATCAGGCACACAGCCAGCTACAGCCAGCGCATCAAAGCGCTGGGTGCATCGCAGGGTTAAGCTACCAAGCCTGTCAAGTATTGAGTCTTACCTGCCACCTTGGTGGCGGTGAGCTCTTGCTTTTTGAGGTTGGCTGGATCGTATGACACATGCACCCATCCGCTGTCTGGAATGCCGGGTGTGTAGAACTCAAGAATGAGCTGCGTGTACTCAAGGTTGTCCATGATCCACTGCGCCAGATCGGCATTGGCCACGCCGGGTATCTCAATATCGGCTGCTCGGCCAAGGCAATGGTCTGAGGTCTTCGACCCTCCGACCGCTGCATTCGACTCAGGACTGCGGAACCCAGAGTTCACCTTGACACCCTTGCCGTAGTGGTCGCGCACAGGCTGCAGCACCTTCTCGCACAGCAGGCGCAGGGCCTCAGTCTCAGCTTCACCGGGTGTATTGTCAAAGCCCATGCGCAGGGCTGTCTCTGACTTGGTCAGCTCATGCAGGGAAAAATTAGCGGTTAGGTTCATGGTTTCCTTTCAGTTGTTGGCCAAGAGTTGGTCAGGGTTCTTGAATCAGTGGCGTGTCCATCAGCTTTTGTCGCCAGCTCTTCAAGAGCTGCAGCACACTGGTCGAATAAGGCTGCGGCGGTGGCGGCGTAGTCTCTGCTGGAGGCGCAGGTAGCTGTGGGCAGGGCGGTGGTGGCGGTGTTGATCTGGTTGCGCAGCCCGTCACGCTCAGCGCGAGCAGCAGCAGCAGCGGCAGCATTGTCTTGAGCACGCTTTGCCGCGAGTCGTAGTGCGTCATCTTTTTTCCTTTGCATCTCGGTGGTTTGTTCCATGGCCTGCGCAGTGGCAGCGGCCACAGCAGCCGCGTTGGCCGCCTCAATCGCAGCAATCTCTGCATCCTTGCGCCAGCCCTGCACAGCAAAGCCAGACGCAAAGGCAGCCGCCAGCATGGCAGCAGCGATGGCCAGCTTAAGCATCGTTCATCTTGCCGCGAATGTAGGCAGTGGCTGCCATGAAGGCGACCACGATGGTGCCCATCGCAGCAGCAAAGGTTGTGGCCAAGCCCATGATCAGCTGCACCCGCGAGTCGGTGATGTAGGGCAAGCACAAGAACATGATGATGGCAAACGGCAGGCCCATGGCCACCCACGCCATGACACGCTGCTGGTCGGCCAGCTTGTCCATGTTCTCAATCTGCATCATGCGCTCGCTCTTTGCGAGCTCGTCATCAGTCACAACACCATCATGGTTGGTGTCAAACTGGTCGTACATTGATCCTTTTTCAAGCTGCTTACTCATCCTTGGTTCCTTTCCTTTGTTGTTCCACTTGCCGTCTAAGTTTCTCCACCTTCTCAATCGACTGCTTGGCCTCGTTCTTTGTTTCCAACACGTCGAGGTACAGCATGGCCAACAGCGGCAGCATCAGCCCAGCGAGCAGGCAGGCCGCGATCCACCCCATCAAGTCTTGCTCCAGCGACCGATCAGGAGGAGCCACAACCACAGGTAGAGGAGGAATAGGGTAGTCACTACTACCACCGCGAGCTTGGCTTGCAGATCTCTTTCCTTTTGCCTGAGTTGCCATGCTGCTTCCCGCTTTTGTGCCTCTTGTTTTAGTCTGGCTTTTTCCTGTTCCTCTTTGATGACTTCTCTCATCTTGAAGACCTCGCTGTACAAGGCACCCATGCCGGGGGTCTGGTACACCATGACCTCTCTGATCTCAATCTCCAGCTCAGACATCTGCTGCAGCGCCAGCACTCGGTTCATGGCAGCGATGTTGTGGTTCTGGTCGGGGTCATAAACTGTCTTGCTCTGCTCCTCCTCAAGTCTGATCTTGGCCGCTAGTTTTTCTTGAAGCGTGAAAAACTCGCTGAGATGCTGGACGATATCTGCTTTGATTTTTGTCTCATCAATAGCAACGTACTTAGACTTATTCTTTGCGCGTGCAGCCACAGGAGTCGGCTTTGCAGGCTTAGTTTTTCCCTTGAAAAACGCAATGATTGGGCCAAGGAACCCGTGTACCTCTTGAGCAATCCCAGCAACTTCGTCATAGGTTTCCTTTATTTCGACAAAGGATTCCTTTGCCTGCTTGTAAAGCTCGCACCCCTCCCGGATGTTCTTCACCAAGGCGACAGCAGCCAGAGCAATGGTGAGCGGCATGATGCATCACAGCTTTAACACCAGCGTCATCAGCATGCCAATGATTGCCGCGCAGCTGCCGATCAGGATCTGCTCAATGCGCTTGAGTCGAGCGTTGATGCTCTCATAGCGCAGCTCACACACGGCTTCGTGCGTATCCAGACGGGCTTCTACGGGGGTCATGTTGGCCATCCTTGTGCAGTTACCACAGCAATCAAAGCAGGTACATCAGCACAGCCTTGGATGGCAGTCACAAGCCTTGTGCATTCAGCAATCACTGCCGCCCTGTATGTCACAGTATCAGCGGGTATATCCACGCTACGCTCAACCTTGCGAATCACCATCCAATCAGACTGAGACAGCAATTTGTTGGCGGTGTCTTTGACCTGTGCAATCCATTGATGTTTGAGTCCATGCTGAATGTATGGTTCACCTTGCTCTGGTGTGACGGTGAGGTCATCTAGTTGTTTGGGATTGTCTGCACTCCAATAAAAGCGGTCATCGTATGTGGTGGTCACATCTGCCACCTCTGTGATGCCAACAGCATTCTTCTCTGCAATGCTGGTCAAACGTAGCCAGTTGGCGGGGTATGAAGTTCCATCAATGGTGAATGGTGTGTCGAGTGGAAGTGGATTGCCGTTGAGTAAAAACATGAGTTACCTCGCAAGAGAAAGTTTGTTTAAGTATTTGATAGCTTTTTCCAATAATTCTGTATTGTCTCGCATCAAGCCTAAAGCACGATTACAGCAGTCACAAAGCAATCCACGAACCTTGCCTGTTGTATGGCAATGGTCTATGTTTAATCTAGTTTTGTGCTGGTCTTTGGGTGGCTCTGCTTTACAAATAGCGCACTTGCCATCTTGAGCAAATAACATTTCCTCGTATTCTTTAAAGCCCATTCCGTAACTGCGTTTCATGTGCAGTTCAAGGTCATATTCTTTTGTTTGGCTACGACCATGTTTATATGCTGGAGCATCTTTACCTTTACGCAATTGCAAACAACCGCAGGATTGAGTTCTGCCTGTTGCCATTTGGCTAAACCCTACAATTTTTTCAGTTCCACAATCGCACATAACTCGATATTTAAAACTGCCGTTTCCTGTGCGTGATTCAGTTTTTTCCAATAGCGTAAGCATCGCTATCTTTGTGCCTGATTGGTCTTGATGAAAGCGTCCTTGTGGCATAGTATTCCTCAACGCCCGAGAGCCGATTTAAACGGCACTTCGGCAAAGGCGGCATAGATTAGGGTGTTTGAGGTGTTTATGTCACCCCAACTTAATCGAATCTTAAATCCGTTTGAAAGAAAATCAACGCCACCAGCAATACCCGTAGCCCCGCTGTTTTCTGAATCAGCAGTGTTTGGTGCTAATTTTTCACCTGTTACGTTGTATGTACTTCTTGCTGAATCAAACACCACCCATGTTCCGCCAGCAACTACTGATGATTTAATAAGTAAATATCTTGGCCTAAATCCAAGGTACACAAAAGGGCCGTCAGCAGAGCCATTGCCTGTGTAGCTACCAAATGCTGAATAGCCAGCTATTGCGGAAAAGCAGTAGGCAACTAAAGTATTAGTTGAACCATTGATGTTGCTGTTTGTGCCTACGCTAAAGACAGAACTAGTTGGTGCTTGTCTAAACATAGTTCCCGAAGCATTTGTCAATTTGGCGCTTGTATCAAATTGATAATAATCTGATGACCATGTAAATCCGCTGGAGTCAAACGCAATTATCCAAGACGAAACAGAACTTCTGTTTTTGACAATAATCATTTTTGGCGCAACACCCAAGCCATGACCAACAGTAGCATTTGCACCTGTGCCTGTATAAGTCACCACGCTAAAGCCAGCAGTGGGGTTTGCTCTTACTTGTGCTGAGATTGACCCGCTGGTGTTGGTTACAGTTGAGCCGCCAGCGTTCCATTGCCAAGCCGCAAATGTACCGCCCGATATGTTGACTCTGTTATGGTTTCCAGAAACTGTAAAGCCATTTGTATTGAATGAATCTTGTCCTTCTCCTGACCCTTCTGCGGCTGTTGTAGATGAATATAAAGACAGCCCTGCTCCACGAACCGCATCAAATAAGTCATGGTCATAAGCGGCATTTCTTCGTTTAATCCAAACCAAATCAGGTTGCATTGATATGCCATTAACAGCATTGCTTATGTTTTGACTTGCCCCTGTGCCTGTGTAAGTCGTAGCCGCCATGTAATTAGCACCATTGCTAATCGTAGGTGTAGGCAGATTCTGCGTGTTCAGTGCTTTAAACCCTGTAGGTGGTGTGTAGCTGAATGGGCGTTGACCGAAGTTGGCTGCGTGTGTAATGTTTCCATTGGTTGTCGCATAGTGTGCAATCAACAATGGAGTCATCTGACGGTTTGCGGTAAATGTCCCTGCTTCATTTGTCCCTGCCGCTGGGTCACCTGAACCAAACCAAGTGTTATTTTTTCCAATCCAAAATTTTCCAGCATCAAAATCAATGGCAAGTTGGAACAAACCGTTTGTGGCATCTGCTCCAGATGCAAATGAAGTCGTTGTGCCGAACACCATTTTTGCTTCGCCAATGCCAGCAGAATCGTTACGAATCAGTAAGCCGCCCATCTTGGAGAAGTAATTCGACATATCTCCAGCGATAGTGTCAGAATCAGTCCACCCGGCAAATCCAATGGAATTAACACCAAGCGAAGAAATGTCATCCTCAAAATAGTATTTGCCCGTACTAAAAGATATTGTTCCTTTTACCCCCGCCCACGTTACAGCAACACTAGCCGTTGCGTAGGCCAGATTTCCGTTTGTCGGAACGGGGGCGTTCGTTGATGTTGAGCGGTCTAACGGATTCAGCGTACAGTAATTTCCCCGCCCATTGTCACCATCAGCATACGGCGTAGGCACATCCAGCATGGAGTCGTATGTCACACCAGCAGATACACTGATGCTGTTACTTGTCCAATAGTTTCCATTACCAGAAAAGTCTTTTCCAATACCTACGTTGCTAGAAGTAGTAACTGCACTGTTGTCGGAGAAGTTGAGATAGAAGCCATTTGTGCCGTATGTACCAGCATACTTCTTTGGTTGCCATACGCCAGTGACAGCATTGGTTTCGCCAAAGGATGATGGTGTCAGGGCTTGTCCGTCAATGAAATTAATTTCGGTGAGGTAGCCGTCAAAATACCATTGACTTGCATTTGAACGCCTACCAATATACAAAGGCATTGAAGCAACATTTATATTTGGCACAGTATTTTGTGCTGGGTATGTTGCTGTTGCATACGAACACTCAACACCATTTACATAAATTCGAACTCTATTGGCGGCTGTTGCTTGTGTTGTATCAACAGACAAAATAACATGATAATAAGCAGATGGGTCACGATAAACAGCATTGGTTTGAATTTTCCATGCGGCTGTTTGACCATCATAAAACTCAAGAGTATCTGCGGCAGCAGATGAATTTCCATACCCAAAATAATGTATCGCTGTTGAATTATCTCCAGCCAAAAGTGATGAGGTTACTCCCAAAGAACCTCTTTTAACCCATAAACTGTAAGTAAAAATTTTGTTATTTGTTACAGAACTTGAATTTGTCCGATTTAAATAAGCACTTGCACTTGAGCGCAGACGCACACTGCGGCTGATTTGATAGCCCTCGGGGCCAAGTAGTAATGGCAGCGCGTCAATCATTTGACATCACTCACAAGTCGAGCTGTAATCCTAGATGCACTCTCTACGAAGTAGACCAACACATCCACTGCATTGGCAGTTGTAGTCAAAGTTGGTGCCGTTCCGTTGGGAAATTTCCAATTACTGCCATAGGCTAACGTCCTACTGCCGGTGCCATCTTGGACAATCCTAATTGCACCACTCTGGCCTGCGGTCTGGTTGCTCGGATTAGCCAGCGTCCGATTGCCACCTAGCGTTACTTGGAAGTGGTTGGTCGTGGCAAAGTCAGCGGTGATCGTCGTGCCGTCTGTCAGCGTTGTGATAGCTCCGCGCTGCGCTGCGGTGAAGGTCTGAACAACATCAGTCTTGGCTGTGTCAGCATCGTAGGCTTGAACATCCGTACCAATGGCCAGCCCCAAGAATGTACGGGCTGATGCGCCGCCAGCACCCAAGGTGGTGAGGTCGGCATCGTATGCCTGTACGTTTGTGCCAATTGCAAGGCCAAGGTTTGTCCTGACAGTTGTCGCAGATGCAGTCAGCTCAGACAGGTTATTTGCTGTCAACAAATACGCAGCGCCAGACACATACGCAGCCACCCAAGCAGAGCCGGTGTACAGGCGCATCTCAGGTACTGTCGTGTTGTAGTACAAAGCGCCAGCAAGCAAAGCATTGCCGTCATTGTCTAGCGTGGGGTCGCTGGCCTTGGGGCCAAGGTAGCGATCATCAAAGTTGTCATACGCAGCCAAGGCTGAATCGCGTGCAGCTTCAGCAGCTGTCTGCGCGGCCTGTGCTGCCGTCGCATTGCCTGCAGCTCCTTGGATGGCCACAATGTTGGTTGCGTTGGTGTTGACCGCTGCAATGTTTGTGGCCACCGTTGTGACGTTTGCTGAGTTGCCTGCCACGGTAGTGACGTTTGAAGAGATGCCTGCAACTGTGGTCACGTTTGAAGAGATGCCTGCGACGGTCACAATCTCAGTATCAATGGCAGCCACTACAACAATCTCATCTGCAATATTTGCAATTGCTGTCACCTCAACCGCAGTGTCTCCGGGCTCCGGGTTTCCATTTGCATCAAAGGCCAAGTACTTGTTGGCACGGTCTGCCGCCCTTGGTAGGGTCATGTTGATGGTGGTTGGGTCAGTCTGTGGCGCGGTCAACGCACGCTGCAAACCTTCAGCATTCTGCTGGGCAAAGATAGTCTGCTGGTCAAGCTCGTCGTTAAGCGTGTTGGCAAAGAAGTCGCCACCCGTTGTGAAGTCAGTCGCACGCGCAATGGTGCGGTTGCCAACAATGGCGTACTGGGTTGGACTGACTGGAGACAAGGCCAAGCCAGCAGCTGTGATGGTCACCGAGCCCGTGCCATTGGCAGCAATGCTCACCGTGTAGTGGGTGGTCAACGTCAGCAGCGTGTCGTTTTTGAAGACCGCAATGTCGGTGTTGGCCAGGATCTCAAAGGTGAAGGCGTAGGGGCCAGCGCCGCCAGCGCCACTTGGCGCATATACAACTCGGCGGGTTACGTTACTGATTGGTACTGCCATGATGCAATCCTTCCTGTTGGGAATTGTACGGTTTTAATCGGGTTTGTAATAGAGTCCATTAGCCTTGCGAAGCTCTGCAATCTCTTCAATCTTGGCCTGCAAAGCTGGATCTTCCATCTTCAATTGTTGCTTGGCTGCATCCATGTACTTGGAGTGCACACGCTGCACAGTCTTTTGCTGGTCATCCAACGACAGCAGGTCAAAGCCCGGTGTCTGCATGATGTTCAATATCTCTTGCTTGGATGGCAGCTCTTTGCCGTAAATGGTCAACAGCCGGTTGTATTGAAATGCGTTCACCTCGACCCCGTCAACCTTGCGCTCTGGCATGCCAATGGGTGAGCCCATGCGCACCAGCAAGTCGTCCACCTCAGAGAATTGCTGGGGTGTAACGCGGGTGGGCAGCACCATCTCATAGGCTGCGCCTGTACCTGACTTTGTTGCATCGCCCCACAGGTTTAATGTGTCCGGCAGATCTGCGTTGAAGTAGGGTATGCGCGACTTGTACTTGTTAAACGCTTCAACAAATCCACGCACACCCATAGGCAGCTCTGGGCTGGCGCGGGTATCTTTGTTGGTTGGGTCTGACAGGCGCTCAATGCCAGCCAGAAAAGAACTGTAGACACCAGCTGGTGAACCACCAATAACAAAGCCCCCAAACTGTTTGACTAAACCATCAACAACTTTCTGGCCATCAACCGCGCCCTGTTGGGTGGTGCCAAGCAGCTTCGCCACTTCGGCCACACCTTGTAGGTAGGGCTGCTCTTTGAGGTATTCATACAAACCATAGGTGCCGCCCAAGAATACCTCTTCGATCTTGCTGGCATCAGTCTCATGCTGGGCGTACTCAGCATAGTCAGCGGCCACGGCCAGCAGCGCAGAGACAGGCTCCATGCCGTTGTAGCTGTAGTACTTGTCACCAATCTTGAGCGAGTAAGGTTGCCAGCCGTCGCGCATCAATGCATCTCGGTCAGCCTTGCGAGATGGGCCGCGCCCAGTAATCTTTCCCTCTCCAGCCAAAGCCGCAAAGGTGGCCAGCACAGCAGATCCAAGGGTCACCTTGGCCAAGGCCATGTCGCGATACACACCGCCCTTGGCGATCTCTTCACGCCACTGCGAAGACAACGGGGCAAATGGGGTGCGCTCAATAACCTGTAAACCAATGTTGGCTGGGGTCTTGAAGAACGGCACCACAATTTTCAGCGCTGGATGGTTGAACGTCTGCTGCAGATTTTTGAGTGCTGGTGGCAGCTCGCTTGTAAAGGTACCCTTTTGAGCAAACAGTGAAGCGGCCTCGTCTAAGTCACGGGGCGGGTTCTGAAACAAGCTGATAGCTTCAGCCTCGGCCTTGGCCAACGCATCCGCTTCCGGCATGCCAGAATCGAGCGCTTCGCGGTAGATCGACTTGCTGCGGCGGGTGATCTGGGTGTTGAGCTCCATGCGATACAGCACGCCTTTGAAGAATTCATCCTCGGCCATCAGCATTCTGCCGGGCAAAGTGACCGCTGTGCCATAGTAATCAATGGCCTTGCCGAACCACTTGTCTTGCTCAATGCCAAAGCCAGCCGAGCTGATTGACGGCAGGGTGGTGCCCCGTTGCGCCTCAATCTTGCTCATCAAGTCATTGGGTTGATTGTTCTTGAATGCAGTGCTGGCCAGATCAAAGCCTTCAACCAGCCCGTTGCGCAGCGACTGGATCATGGTCAGCGCTTCGTCGTAGGCAATCTTGTCTGCTTCACTGCCGGGCACCAGCGCCTTGAATGAGCGCACGCCGGGTGGCAGCACGTTGCTGTAGAAGGCAGCCATCAACCGCTCTGGTATTTGATACAAGCCAAAGGTGGTGTTTGACACCACGTTCTTGGCATGCGACACAGGGCTGGACAGTAAGCCGTTGATGTAAGTGGTGAACCACACATCCTTCAAGCCCGACATGGTTGACTTCTCAACCAGCGCATTGCGAGCAGCACGCGACTCTATAGTCAGATAGGACTTGGCCATGTCGGACAGGGCAGCGTCGCCACCATACTCGTCGATCACTTGGCGCACGATAGCTGCATTGCCGTCGCGGGGTATGCGGAACACAGCCAGCGATCTGGCAGTCTCGGTCTGAATGCCCTTGACACCGCGCTGAACCAAGCCGTGGAAAGCGATCTGCTGGCGCAGCTTGAGCTTATCAACATCGGTGGCCGTGCCGCTGTTGACCATCTTGAACAGCTTGTCGAGTTCGTTGGCGCTAGACTCCAACACCTCAAGTGCTTTGTAGGTTTCAACTGCGTTGGCCATCATGCGGCCATCGCTGCCGATCAGACGCGATAAGAATCCCTCGCTGATGCCAGATTCTGCGGCCTTGTCTTTAATCTCTTGGAAGGTGACTGCCTTGGTTCTGATATTCAGCGCATCAGCCACGCCACCAACAATGGCAGCTGCATCCTCGGTCTGATAGCGCGACAAGTTGAAGGGCTCATCAGGCGTGCCGCCGGGCTTGCCTTGGGTGACACCAAAGGTTTGACGGCGACTGACAGCGCGGCCAACCTCCTCAGTCAGCGCTTGATCAGCCTCGGGGATCAGCTTGAAGCGGCCAGCCTTGGCTGCGTCAGGCAACTGGCCTTCTGGTGTGCGTGCGGCTTCTGGCACCAAGTTGCGCTCGGCCTTGGTAGCCTGCTTGGTAATCAGCTTACGAATGGCAGCATCGATGGGGCCAGCGACTTGGATGCCTTCTTCCATGGTGGGCGTGCCGGGTTCGGCAGTCAATGGCATCTCAGCGTCACCGGCTTGGTCAGCGCCGGGCATGGGTTCTAAAGGGACTTCTTCAGCTGGCGTGCTGGTCGCAGCGCCCGGCAAGATCTGGCCAAGTCGTTGTTCAAGAGGGCTTTGTTGGATGGCCATTATTCAGCTCCAGAGGTTGGAGCTGCACCGCCCCGTTTTATGCTTGCTCGTTTTCTTGCGGGAGGTTTTTGGGCTCCGACAGATCTGCCGGTAGCTTGGCTTGCACCAGCTGCTTCCAGAGATCCAGCTCCGCTGGCGGTATTGAGTTTGGTGCCGAAGGTTGCGGCAAGTTCGTCGATTCGATCACGGTTGACTCCCGGCCATGAGTACCACGGTTTTCCGAAGTACGGGTTAGCGCTTCCATCAGGTAGCGTATCTTTGCTGAAATATTTTACACCCGGAAAGTCAGCTGGGATGATATTATTTTTCTTGTCCATGACCTGCTCAAAAAGAGCATCAAGTCCCGGCTTTGTAAATTCGTAGTCGTCGCCCTTGGACGTTGGAAATACAAACTTGTTGCCACCCTCTGGGGTGCGCTCATAGCTGATGCCAAACGCACGCTCATGCATACGGCCTTCCTTGACAGGCACATTGGCAAACGGGTTGGCTTCACCCTTGGCTGACTTGACAATAGTTTCCAATGTTGGATGCGCGACCTCTTGTCCAGACGACAGCACCCAGCTTTCCCAGTGGTAACGACCCAAGCTGGCTTGATCGGCTCGGCCAACATTGGCGTAGAGCTGATTGACGCGAGCGCCAAGGGATCGCTCCAATCCCTCATAGATGGCCAGTCCGGGGCCACCATCAAACAGGTGAGCCACATCGTCGTAGATCTTTTCGCCACCAGCAAACAAACGGTTGATTTGGATGCGATCCAATACCATGACATCTTCGCGGCCAGACACCAACAAAGCAAAGGACAACACTTTGTTCTTGATGCCAACATCTTGCGCCAGACCGTAGAAAGCCCGGCGAATCTGTGGCCCCGTCATGTTGGGATCTGCAATCATGTCGTGCAAGGCCTGCAGCTTGGTGCGTTTATCAGGCAGCCTCTCTGACATCTTCGGTAGGAATGTGCGCAAGAAGTCATTAGCATTGGATGTCACCATGTTGCCGGGGCTGCCGGAAGGAATTGATTGCTTGATCATCTGCAAGCCAGCATCAATGTCAGCTTGGCCATACTCACCACGCAGCGCCTTCTGAATCAATGGGGTCATTGACTCAGCCAGATCAAGGAACCCTGATTCATGCGGGTATGCAGACGCACGGCGCGACAGCATGGCCCACATCATTAAACGGCCTGTAGTCTCGGGGCTTGCTGTGCCATCGGTGTAGATCTGCTTGAATTTGTCTACCACTGCAAAGCCACGGTTGGCCTCATCCAGTTGGCCCTTGGTCATTTGGCCAAACCAGTTAGACCATTTGGGCATATCGTTGGCATTTTCAATCATCCAGTGCGGTGGTATTGGCACCTCATTGGAGTTGTAGACCGTGGCCAGCATTGCAGAAAATCGTTCTGGAGATTCAAGCGGATCTGGAAAGGATTGAGCAAGCCCATCTAATCTGACTGTTGCTTCTTCATAGTTGCCGGGATTAACCGCGTTGGGAATGTTTTGCGTCTTGCCCTCTGGCTTGTATGCGCCAGTGATCTTGACGCGATACTCGGGCGCAAGTTGCAACACTGGAGCTTTTGTCACCTTGTCAGATAGTTTGACTGAACCTTTGTCAACCTTTGCTGCAGTGCTTGCGGTAACACTAGACCACTCTGCTAATGGCACAACGCCAACATTTATTGGCGTGCCAAGTTTCTCCATGCTCTTGACAACCATCTCTCCAGCTTTAGGGCCAAGTTTCTTAACAGCAGTTCGCCCAGCTATACCTGCGCCTTTACCAAGACCAGCAGCATCCATTCCTAAAAACATAGTGTCGGCCAATTGCTCCTTGCGCCCGGTCTTGATCATTGGCACACTGGTCATCTCAGGCACTCTCATCGGTGCATTGCCATAAGCCCACTCTTCAAGCTCTTCTGGCGATTTACCCATAAGCAAATCACCCACACCCATACCACCCAACAACGGCACAAATTGTTTGATCTCATACTCGTTGGCCAGATCACGCACACCACGCACAAAGTCAGCCACGCCGCCCATGACTGGATTGCGCGGCGTTGGGCCAATGGTTGCCCCGGCATCTGATACGGTTCCTGATGGGCCAGCAGCCAGCATCACATCGCCTTCTTGCCTGCCGGGCATGGTTTGCTCTGGCATTGTAGGTTCAACAGGCATATCAGGAAACTGAAAAGCAGTCAGAGCTGACAGGTACTTGTCTTCAATCGGGCTGTAAGCCATTACTGTCCTCCCTCTGCTTGCTTGAGTAGTTGCTTGATGCGATTAAGCTCTTGCAACTTTTTCTTGTCTGTGCCAGCTTTACGCTCAAGAGCTGGCAA